>WNGH01000413.1_pt1 | contig 36399 bp, 30 predicted proteins | sample 5400631 | NCBI WGS metagenome assembly WNGH01 (sample SAMN13153373, study PRJNA577476) | soil metagenome | isolation source: 115 cm soil or saprolite under Garry oak tree replicate 1 | place: USA:California | collected 2016-06-15 | reverse complement strand
GAGCCTAGCCTCTGGCTCGCTGCCAGCAGGGCTTTCCTTGAATTCCGCCTCGGGCGTGATTTCGGGAACGCCCTCGGCTTCGGGTACTTCTTCTTTCACCGTTCAGGTGACCGATTCTGCCAGCAAAGCAGCGCAGCAGGCGCTCAGCATAATGGTATCCGGATCGGTTTCTGCGGGAACGGACGAATACGGTGGCGTAATCGCGCGGCCTTGCGCCGACCAAACCAAGACCGACTGGAACCTACAGAAGGTCACCATCGGCGGGAAGCCACATTGGGTCTTCTGCACACCGGCAGGTTATGTCTTCATCAAACGGGGCGTGTATTACATCACCGGCGATGGCCACACAGACTCACCCTCCATTCCGACCAGTTACGACGACTACACCAATACCAAGTATTCCGGGAACACGGATGCTCACTACGATCTGGCGTACGCTAGGTTGAAAGGCTGGGGATTCAACAGCGGCGCGCCTGGGGCATATCGTCACGCGACCGATTCGTCGGTTTCTGCGGCGAACAAGGTGCCTTTTACGGATTATCTACAGCAAGCAGCCAACATCCACATGAACTGTATTTCCAAAAACAATTGCAAGAACATCTGGAATCTGCGGTGGCCGCCGACGAATGCCTACGACAGCAACACCGCTCACAACCTTGTGGATGCATATGATGGCGCTTTCGCCATCGCGGCGAACTCGCTCTACGCGACGGACTCCAATCTCAGCGCCTTCAAGGGCTCGCCTTATTTCATGGGAATAGTGGCGGGCGACACAGATAACTTTTCCACGTTTGGTGCGGGTACCGATTTTCCCACCGATCCGCCGGGCAGCTACTGGGGACATACTACTTGGTACATCGCGCAATCAGCTCCACGGCAAACGGTGAACCCACGCAACTCTTCGGCTGTCTTCTCCGATCCGACCAACTATACCAAAGCACAGTTCGCTACTTTCTTGCAAAACCGCTACGGAACTATTGGGGCGCTGAACGCTGCCTGGGGATCATCCTATTCCGGTTTCGGCACAGCCGGTATCCAAGTCACGGGCACGGCGCTCTCCGGCAGCGGCAACGGCCCATACACGGGGACGCTGACACGCACGACCAGCGTTGACCGCTTCTCGGTCGTCGTCAAGGCTGGCGGCATGGCTCAAGGTGGAGACGACGGCTTCGGCAACTTCCGCGGCCCAGGCATCAGCAGCGGAACCATTAACTACTCGACCGGGGCGGTTTCCGTCACGTTTACTTCCACTGCCAGCAGCGTAACCGCTGGCTACTATCACGACGGCTGGGGTGTAGGCGGCGGGTTGATGGATGAGGCCGCCAACGGCCACGCCTGGTTTCCATCCGACCAGTACAACCTCATGGGTGCAACCTCCGCCTTCAAGACCGACTTCGACGATTTCCTGCAGCAGTATGCAACCCAGATGTTCACAGTAATGAAGAACGCCTTCAAGGCGCAGGCTCCCACCAAGCTGTTCTTCGGCATTTCCAACCTAGGTCACGTCCCAGGCCGTTCTCCCGCTCGCTGCCCCATTCTGAAAGCGGCCGGAGCGGTGCTGGACGTGTCGCAGGTTTCCACCGACGGCTCACAGGCGCAGATGGATTTCATCACCAACTGCTTGGGGGACCACCCGTTCACGATCTGGGAAACCGTCACCGCCAACGCTGACTCTGACGTCCACGGTCTTTCTCCTGGCGGGCCGATCGGGACCTGGGACAAAACCACGCAGGGTGCGCGTGGGACGCAGTTCCAGACCGACGTGAACAATCTGTGGAACAACTGCAACTCCACAACCGGCAGCTGCCAATGGGTGGGATATGACTGGTGGGCCTACCTGAGCTTCTCGTTCTACGAGTTCACCAACTTCGGCCTCGTGAGCTGGAGAGACAACGCTTACGATGGAACAGAAGACTTGATGAACGCGGTTATCTGCTCCTCACCCATCAACGCTTACTCCTGTGGCGGCGAGACGGCGAACTACGGCAATTTCCTCGGAGCCGTAACGACGGCGAACAAGCAGGTTGACGCCATTCTCTCGAATCCCTAGTGGGCGGCTCATCATACAAGAACATGGCAACCAGGCCTAAGTAAGAGGCATGCGCGCCCAATTAAGGGACATACATCCCAGCTCCAGCCTTGACCTAGGTCCTATAAAGCTGAACAATTCAGAAATGAAATCCATTCGATGGAACGCACCTGTGGCGCGCGTTCCACTGCTTCTCCTGGCCGCCTGCGGCCTAGGCCTAACGCAAAATGTCGCCGTGTGGGATGCTGGGTTGCAGGAAGCTCCTGCAGCGGCCTCGCGTTTCCCCGAGATGGATCCCTACGGAGGCTTGCTCTCCGCGCACTCTCCGAAGGGAGCGACGGGTCACTTTCGATTAGAAAAATTCGGCAATCGCTGGAGCTTTGTGACGCCGGATGGAAACGCCTTTTTCATGCTGGGTGTTTATAACGTGAGCGGCGACGGCCACGTCGACGAGATGGGCGGCACCTACAACCAGCGCTTCCTGGCAAAGTATGGCAAGCCGGAAGTGGGATGGCCGCAAGTGAACCGGCGGCTGCGGGCCTGGGGATTCAATACCATCGGACCGTTTTCCTACAGAATGACACTGCCGACAAACTCTGAACCGTCGTGGCCGGGGGGCCAGCAGCCGGTGAAGATGCCTTTCGTTGGGCTAGCAGGAAACCCGGGAATCACGGGCCGGGTCATCGGAGCTTACAAGAATCTATACCAGGGGCTCGATCACGGAATTTTCCCCGGCGAAGGGGGCGCCAACTTCCCCGATGTGTTTGATCTTGGCTTTGCGACGTTTGCAACCAAGCAGTACGCGCATAATTCCGATCTTGCCAGATACAAGAACTCGCCCTGGTTCATCGGATGCATGACGGACGACACAGATTTCCTGTCAGGCTTCGGTCCGGGAGTGGACTTCGCAACCGACCCGCCCGGAAAGTACCACTGGCACCTCGGCTTTCTAGCTTTGATGACCGCGCCGAGCCAGGCTGCCAACCCGTACTCAAAGCCGCCGCACCAGCCGTACGCCGACACCAAGGTCTACACAAAATACGCGCTTCGCGATTTTCTGTTGGCGAGGTACGGCACGATCAGCGCGCTCAATGCTGCGTGGAGTTCCAACTACACGACCTTTGACTCGGACGGCGGATGGGGCACAGGAAGTGGGCTGCTCGATGAAAATGGAAGGGACTCGCACGCCTGGCTGAGAGGCCGAGATGCCCGGTACTATCTCTCGGGAACGACGCCGCGGCTGAAAGCCGACCTGGACGATTTTCTCTACGAGCTCTCCAAGAAATATTTCAGCACGCTTCGGACAGCGTTCAAGACAGTTGCGCCAAAGAATCTGTTCTTTGGTCCCACTAACCTGGGTGGAACGGGCTGGCGCGCGCCCGCCAGAGGCCCGATTTTGAAAGCTGCGGGAGAGTATTTAGATGTACTCAACGTGGGTACCGATGCGAGCCAAGCGCAGCTGAACTTCATGGCGCAGTGGGCCGGGGATGTCCCTCTCGCGATCTGGGAGGGTATCGTAGCAAACCCTGACTCGAGCCGCTGGCGCTACGCCCGGCAGCAATCGCCGGCTACCTGGAGCGTTCCCACACAGCAAGCGCGGGGCGAGAAGTACAAACAGGATTTACTGAATCTTTGGAGTGGAAGTGCAGCGGCCACCGGCTCACATCCCTTTGTCGGATTGCTCTGGTGGGACTGGCATGACATGAGCTCCGAGCAAACGAACTGGGGTTTAGTTTCCCTGGCGGACAACGCATACGACGGACGCGAGGCGAGCAACGAAGTCGGCACGGACGCGTGGGGATTCAAGACCGGCGGCGAAGAAAGAAAGTACGGAGATTTTCTGACTGTGGTGCACAACGCAAACCTGCAACTGATGCTCAGTTGGCCCCGTTTAGAACCGGCACGGAACAACTAGATTCTCGTCCATCCGACGGAGCCGACAAGCTTGCGAGAGCGCATGCGGATGGCTTGGCGATCCTGATTGCGAAGCCCCACGAAATACATTAGTGAAGCAAATGACACAGTCTGGAAAATGAGCAAGCCGGCAAACGCGCCAAAGCCGGCCGGCGTGAGTCGGGAAAGAGAAGGCACCCACAACGTGAGGAACAAGGCGGCAGCTAGAATTGGCCGCAGCATGGAACGCTGGAGATAGTCTCGAGCGGAAATTCCCGTCAGATGGAACACATACCAGGGTTGGACAAAAAGGCCGGTGACAAGCATGGGCACGGCAGTTCCGAGGGCGACGCCGATCAGCCCATATTTGTACGCCCAGAAAATACTGAGAACGACGTTAGCAATACCTTCGCCGAGTGTCCACAGACCCAATGGGCGATGGCGGCCCATCGCCAGAATCAGATGGATCGAGGGCCACTGGCTCATGGCTACCAGGTAGCCGGCGCACAACACCATGAGCAAAACGTACGAGGAGGTGAAGCGCTCCCCCAACCAAAACCGGAACAGCCACTTTCCGTCCAGCAAGGCAATGGACCCGATAAAGAGGCTGAGGATTGTCGCTGCTTTCGTGGCCTCGAAGAGAGTGTTGTGCAATTCGTCTTGCCTCGTCTGCCCATCGAGTTCGCTCATCCGGGGCATAAAGGGACTGGTTAATCCCAAGACAGCAGCACGAAAATAATCCAGCAGGCGTCCCGCGGCACTGAATGGAGTCACCAGCGCTACGTCGAGCACCCGGCCGATGACCAAAGAGTCCGTGTAAAAACGTAGGTGGTCGCCCGTCGTGCTCAAGTACACATAGAAGCTGAAACCCACCAATTCGCGCACGCGCTTCCAACTTACCTTGCGCATCGAGAACGACACTTCGCGGTCGGTCAAGCGGACGAGGGCCCAATGGAGGAGCAGTGAAAAAAGCGCCGCTCCCAGTCCCACTAGAGCGACCCCGAGAACCCCGTATCGCACGCGGATGATAACGACCAGAAAGATTGCCCGGAGAATGTTTGTCGCGATAGCACCGAGGTTATAGAGATCGAAGCGCTGGAGTCCCGAGAGGTACGTGCCGAGGGCGCGGGTCGGCAAGATGACCGCCATGGTCAGGCCTACGATAACGATCAGACGCGTGAACAAAAAGCTCGATGTGCCGGCCAGGTGGAAGAAGGCAGGAGCGAACAGCGCGAGGACGATGGATAGCACGCATACGCCGAAGGAAACGGCCATCATGATCGCCAGCACGGTCATAAACGTTTCATCCAGGGCCTCGCGCTCTTCGACACGTTTGAGCCGGGCTACATACCGCTGCATCGTGACGCGCATCCCGGTATCTAGCAGGCCGTAGCTATCCGTGATGGACATCACGAGAACCCACATGCCGTATTGGAAGTCGCCGAGGCCGTGAATCAGAATCGGGGTGAGGATGAAAGACGCGACTCCCGTCACGCCCATGCCTACCCAGTTGGAGAGAACACCGCGAACGATGGAGACGCCCGGTTTGAGGCCGCCGGACCTGGCGCGGTCCGTTTCTGTCATCTTTCCCATCTTTTCCGGATCAATCATTGCTCTCCGCGGTCCACACACGCCTCCACAGTGGCCAAGATCCCTTGGATGAACCGGTCGAGTGAGTAAGTGGCGGCTACACTCCTTGCGTTTTGACCCAGAGACCTTGCAAGGCTGGGATTGTCCAGCACGGAGAGGAGCGCCCGCCGCAAGTCTTTGGCATCGCTGGGTCTCACTACCAGGCCGGTAACACCGTCCGAGATATATTCATCTGCTCCACCGTCGTCAGCTACAACCACTGGCTTGCCGAGCGCCATCGCGTTTAGGTAGGTCTGCTCCCCTCCCGAATGCAGAACGCCACCATGCAACGGAACTACAACGAGCTTTGCTCCGGCCATCAATTGGAGAAACTCCTCGTGACCCGCAGTGATCACTCGAACGTTCTTGGGAATATCGAGACCGGTAAAGTAGTCTTTCAGACGCGTTGCAATTACGACTTCGTATGGCAGATCTCTTACTGCGTCCAAGAACGTTTTGTAATCCCGGTAGTCCCCGCCGGCAAAGATGTAATCCCCTTCTGATACGGTCGAGTCCTTTATTTTGAAAGTGGCGTGATAGCCCTCCAGAGTGGTGTGATAAGGGACACAAACAAATTTCCCCTTTGGCACCCGGAAAACCCGCGAGTAAAGATCAATCCGACGACGCGAATACACCACAATGCAGCAGTTGGCCATGATGAGCCACCGAAAGTACGCGCGTTTCAAAAATCTCCATAAGCCGCGCTGCGGCAGGTCGAAAAAAGCATAGATCAGGATGTGAGGCTTTTTCCGGCGCGCAACCAGTTGTTGAAGCATCGTGAAGAACTGGATCGCACGTTCATTGCCGGTAACCACGGCGTCGAATTCCCTGCTGGCCCGGAAAAGTTTCCAGCCCCACCACAAGCTGCGCCAAAAGCCCAGTGGGTTCGGCTCGACGCGCTCCACGTCCTGTAGCCATCCGGGAAGCAAAACGGCGCGTTCCATCCATGGGCGGTAGTGTCCCTTTGGATGCGTGGTCAAGATCTTGACGTGGGGACTTTCGCGGCTAGCGTGGGTGATCGGTGTACGGGCAATCACAAACTGTTTGCAACCTCCAAGACCGTCCGGAAACCGCCGGGTCGGAAAATGAATGATTGCAGAAGCTCCGATTCAGCGATAGGCGCCGCGCGGGCTCTCCGATCCGGAAGTTCATGATGGGGCAACACTCAGCGGGAGGCTCCTCCGCTCCCTACTTTGTTAGGAGCCAAAATTCCTGCCAGCGAGTCCTGCCGCGACGACCGACCGTGGGTCTGCGGTTAAAGCGTAGTCCGATTTTTGGCTCCCAGGGACGGTAGCACTCACTTGTATGCTCTTGGAACGAACCAGAGCAGGCAAGCAGGTCGTAAGAAATATGGCCATCCAAAACATTTTTTGGTATTCGCCTGAGACGAAGAACAGTGCCACGGAAGTTCCCAAGATGCCTGGCTGCAAACCAAGAGCGACTCGGCCGAGAAATTCGTCATTGGATTTCAGAGCGGCTCGCCGCACTCGTTCCAGGCTAAATACACTGCTGATGACAATGCCCAGAAAAATAACCAAGGCAGGCAAGCCCAACTCCGACGCGATCTCCATGTAGCTGTTGTGCGCGACGCGCCGAACGTATTCGTACTTGGGAACTTTTGCCGGATCGGCGTACTTAGTTATTTCCTGGGGGTAATTGTCCAAGCCGACGCCAAAAAATGGGTGGGCCGCGATCATTTTCAACCCGCCGCCCCACAACGCCAAGCGAATCTGCTGGGCGTCTTGGTCGGATTGCGTCGGGTGCAAGAGGCGCTGCATCGGGGATATTTGCAGGGCAAGGCTCAAGACCGTGAGCGTGGCACCGGCTAAAACGAGATTGCGCACGCGGTGGCGCGACTTGAGAAGAAAATAAAGACAGCTCGCAACCAGACCTAGGAAACCGCCCCGGGAAGCAGAAAAAAGCACCGCAGTCAAGGTCAAAGCAAGACAGCCCAAGCAAAAAAGCCTTTGCCAACGCAGCCGCCTTTGTTGGAGTAACAGTAGAGCAACGGGCATGAACAGCAGTGCATTTACGGTGAAATAGTTGGGATCCCCAACGACGTAGCCAGGACGGTAGTCAGCGTAGAGGCCGCGATGAGTCTGCCAGTCGCGCAAAACATAAGCCGATGCCAGTCCGATGGAACCGATGCCGGACAACACCACCCAGCGCAGACGGGTGAGCGAGTCTACGGTCGAAGCGATGATAAAGAAAAAGGCCAAAAAAGAGGTGTAGGTAAGCCAGTGACTCAAATAAATGACCGTGCGACCGAAGACCAAATAAGAAAGCGTGGCCCAAAGATAGAGGACGACAAAAAGACGGGCCTGCCAAGTGACAAGGAACTGGGGTACAGATCGCCGCTGAGCTAAGTGAATGACAGCGTACGGCAGGCAGACAATGCCTATGTATTTGATGCCAGTCAGGTCGCCCACAAACTGCGACCAAATGTGGTGCTGACTGAGGGGCAACACAAAAATCAAGAAGTAAAAAAGGATCATCGCCTTGCCTGCGCGCTCCAGAAGGTTTGCTTCATTTTCCTGCCACCCTAGCAGCCTGCGGTACTAGTTCTTCGAATGCCGTCCGAACGGCAGTGCTCAAAGTGGAAAGATCGTAGTGCCCTTCCACCCGACGCCGAGCCGCACGGCCCAGCGAGATGCGGCGGGACCTGTCCGTGAGCAAATCCGCTACTGCCGCTGCGAATCCCTCCGGTTCATCGGCCAGCACAATTTCTTCCCCAGGTACAAATTCGAGTCCTTCTGCTCCCAAGCACGTGGAAACCACAGGCTTGCCCATCGCCGCGGCTTCCAGGATTTTCAGTCGCGTGCCACTTCCGATACGCAGCGGAACCACGCACACGGCTGCTTTAGCGATAATTGGGCGCATCTCTGTAACGCTTCCACTGAGTGTCACGTCGGGAAAGCCGCGGTATCGCTCGCGCATTTTCTGCGAAGGATTCCTGCCCGCAACGGTAAAATGGAGATCGGGCGCTTTTCGCCGCAATCTCGGTAGAATTTCTTCAGCGAAGTAATCGACAGCGTCGCGATTCGGAAACCAATCCATCGCACCAACGTAAAGGACAGTCCGGCCGTCATCTTCGTAGGTGGGTTGGTAGCTCCATACATCCACGACGTTGGGCAGTATGTAGATTCGCGCAGCGGGGCAGAGTTTACGGATTTCCTGCGCGTCTCGTTCCGAGCAGGCAAGCACGGCCTCGCTATTGCTGCAGGCATCGATCTCCAATTGTCGAACTTTCGCGTATTCCGAGCGGCCATAGAGCCGTTTGAGCGGATTCCTTTCGTAATCGAGGAAGCGGCCCATAATTTCGTGCGTAATATCATGTTTATTGAGAAAGATCGGGATGTTGATCTGCGGTGGGATATTCGCGAGCATATACACGTCGTCGCAAATTACCGCGTCAAACCGTCCGCCATCTAAGGTGCGCTGAACTGTATCGCTCATCTCGCTGGAGTACAGACGCTGCGCGCCAAAGGGCATCGCAGAAAGCAAACCCCGGAGACGATTCCAATATTCGACGGCGGCGGGTTGGTCGAGTGGTGCAGGAACGAAATGCGCCTGCGTGCAGAGGTCCGTCAGTTGCGGAGCGGGAGACCTGAGCTCGTTGGAATCGGCAAAGCAGACAAGCGTTCCTTCATGGCCTTCCGCAGCCAAGGCAGAAAGAAGAGTGCGACACCGCATGCGGTGCCCGTTCGTTGTGGGTACTGGCGGCGCCAGCCCTAAGAACAAAACCTGCAAAGCGGCAACTCCTGAGCGGTCATCTGCGAGCAAATAGGGTTAGCCCTTATCTTGCTAGCCATTTCCTACGACGCCGACCTTTCTCAATAGCTTCACCAACGACCGAATGGGAACGAAAACATAATTCTTCTCGAGGATGTATTTCACAAACCAAGGGTACTGGCTCATGTAAAGCATCGACGCAATCGCCCAGTCCATATTTCCTGGTTTGAACTGCGTGGCGTGTTCTTTCCAATTGCCATCGACCTCGATCTCTTCCACCTTGATCCGTCCGAATCCCTGCTCTGCCGCCAATGCTAGGTGCTTTGCCCGCGCAGGTTCCAACCCTACAAGCCGCATCGCGGTGGCATCTACGGCCACCGCATCCTGGCCCGCGAGCACGAGGTTGAGCCGGCGAGATTCCCCGTTCACAGGGCCTCGTCCTTCCATCGCCACAATCGCGTCCATGATGGATAGTTTGGGCCGGAGCATCCCCTGCAAGGAAGCCAGCAAGGCGTCAATGTGCCTGTGCAACAGAATGCGATTATGCTGCGGCACGCAACCCCATTGGTTCTTGAGCGAACCAGTGAAATAAGTGAGGGCATGGGTTTTCAGCACCGGCAGGGTGATGAAGGCGTCCGCCTCGACCAACAGGCGCGGCATCTCGATTTCGCCGATCGGTTCGCATGGGACTTTAACTCTGGGCACGTCCGAAAAGTTCACGCACTGGATTCCGAGTTCGCGGGCCATGCGCGCGTGCCCGGTGATCTCGAATGACTGGTCGGCAGTCCTCCGGAGGTGGTCGGCTTCGCCTATGTAGATCCGTTTCGTTCGGGTGAGCAAAACCTCACACACGGCCGCCGTTAGGGTGACATCCGTGTTGGATTTCTCCATTTGTTCCGGGACGATGGTGCAAAGGTTGGGCTTGAGCACCACCGTCGCATTTCGCGCAACCCAGCGTTCCCACTCGCACAATTCCATGCACTCCCGGACCACGGCGGTAACGGGCCGATCGGCAACACTCCTCATCACAACCTTCGTTCTAGAATCTTGGATGGCCATCCCTATCTAAGCTCCTCTTCGGAATTAGCGTTCCGCAACCACGAGTAAGTTGTGGTCCATTATGTCGTCGTTCAGTGGCGTGCGCATGAAGCAATCTCCACCCGCGCGGCATGCAGCCATGAGCGTCATCCAGACCAAATAAATCAGACTCTTGTACTTTTGCAGCCGACTTCCGTGCCGATACGTCCACACGGTCTCGAACGTCTGTGGACAACTTGCGCGTTCCTTGCGGCACATCCAGCGGTAAAAGCTGAGTGGTCTCTCATGTAGATTTCGAAACAGAAAGTCCGCGCACGGCCGCAAACGCAGCGAGTAAACCTCGCAATTCTTGAAGCCGGCTGCTCGCAACAAATCGTGGAGGTCATCCCAGCGTTCAAAACAGGTGACGCCGTGACTCCTTGGAGGCCTATAGTTCGGGAATTGCAGGAAAAGTCGGCCACCGGAGCGAAGGGCTGCGCCCATATTTTGCAGGGCGATGGCCGGATCGGGCAGAAATTCAAATACCTCAATAGCCTCGACAACATGGAACTGGCGCTTCAGAGTTACCGTGAGCCCCGGCGCGCACAAGTCCGCACACAGGAAGTCCACATTGGGAACTGCTGCCAGCGCCTCGCGGAGTCGCGCTATGTTTCCCGCCGCCACGTCCAGGATGGTCATGCTCTTGGCCATACGCGCGAGGCGGAACGCTGTGAATCCGGTTCCCGGTCCAACTTCTAGAACGTCCATCGAAGGCGAAAGCGGAAGGTACTGAAATAACAGTTCGTCGCGAATCGGGAGGTCCGTGAGAGGCGCCTCCCAAATGTCGGACCACCGAGATGAAGGTCGCTTGCGGTGGACGGGCGCGGAGGCAAGCCCTTGCGAGGTTAACGATTCGACGCTTTCGAGTGGTGCGTTTGAATGGTTCATGAGCGGGTGCCCACCAAAAACAAGCGGTAGTTCCAGACAATCTCCGCTGCGACATGCCGCCAGTCGGGTGTTGGGTGGGGCGTCGCGCAGTGAGCTGGGAGCCAGCTAAGAATCTCTGTTATTGCCTTTTCTCCTGCTCCGGTCTCTAAGTCTTCGGCGACCAAAGAGCGTATCTTGAATAACGCCTCGCTGGCCGCAGCATAGACGCAATATCGGGGAGACCCCCGCACAGCGCACCTGACCCAGCTGAGCCATTTCCGCCAGCTTCGATGCCAGCCTTCGCGGCGCAGGACGAAAAGCCACCCGCGCGCGCGTTGAACAACTGATTGCTGTCGCATCCATCTCCCAATGAGCTCCCGGTCAGTGAGTGCCTCCTTCGTCGCTGTCAGCTGTGAGAGTTCCCAACGCCACAACAAATGCGCGTCGGCCACGACTTCTTTCCAAAGCGTCAAGCTGTTCGAGTCCCGACCCCAATCCGGCAGCTGTAGTTTAGCCGCTCCCGACAGTTTGTACTGAGTGCAAGCGACCACCCGTTCAGCGAATCGCGCCAGATTCAGCGGGCAGCTATTTGCTGTGCTGCTTTGTGCCTGCAAACCGCGCATTCTTTTGGCGCGGCCTGCGTACGTGGGCTCGTAACCACCCGCAAAAACCAGGAAGGATGTCCCCATATCAATGTACAATTTCACGCTCTGATAGAAGACTTCTTTCGGCACCTCGCGTAACTCGTCGGTTATCCCCACGGATACTTCAAGCAATTCGATCATGCGGTTGCAGAGCAGGCGCCAGGCGTCTTCGAGGGGGATCGCCGCAGACGAAAAACGAGGAATCAAAGAAATCACTGGTTCTCCCCAAAGGACGCGCCCACAGGTCAACAGTTCGTAAGCAAAGATGTGTGGCTGCAAGCGACGAAGATAAGTTGGGAGAACAGCGGCAAGAGACACGCGGCACTTCAAACCGTGCCGCAGGAGTTCCGACTCGATGGTTTCTTGAACGACGAACAAGTCCTCGGAGAGAGGCAATTTAGCCTTTTCTTCGAAGACCAGCAGAAACTCCGAGTCGCCGAACTGGACCCAACAGTCACCCTCTCGGAAAAATGTCCCTTCATGGCGGGCCAGGCTACCTGTGAGAACAACTGCTTTGAGTTTGTCACCGTAGTTGGCCACAGCCGATTGAACGGCAGCCTCACAGATGGCCTCTTGATAAGTAGCGGCGCGGCCGATCGGGCTAAAGTCGTTCTCTCCCCCCGCGGGTGGCATTGTCCCGTCTAACCGCCAAGCCAGCACCGTTCTCGAGGTACTCGCCGCTTTCATGGCTTGCCCCCCTCTACGGTCGCTCCAACGCGTGTCTCTTTCATTTGCTTTTGTGCTATCCACGCAGGCTTCCCTAACGTCGGATTCGTTGCATGTTCCCAAGCGCGGAGATAAAGCTCCTGGGTCTGGCGGATTTGTTCCCGCTCATCGAAATACGTACAAACCCACTGGCGGCCCTGGCGGCCCATACGCTTTCGCAACTCCGGCTCCCGCAGCAGTCGGCAAATGGCTTCAGACAGGGCTAGGTGATCTCCGGGTGGAACAGTAAGCCCGGTTTTCCCATCCATTACTACTTCTGCTGAACCATCCACGGCCGTGGCTACAACTGGCTTTGCTGCCGCGAGGGACTCAATGGCAACTAACGGCAAGCCTTCGTAAAAGGAGGGCAGCACCGTCACATCAGCCAGGTTCAACCATTCGGCGACGTCAGTCTGGAACCCAACGAACCGCACCGCGTCTTCGATTCCGAGTTCGCGCACAAGTTTCACCAGTTCGTCCCGCAGCGAACCATTACCGACGCAGACGAGACGCACCGAAGAAAATTCGCGGCGGATGCCACGCACGGCTTCGAAGAGAATCTTGTGGCCTTTCTGGGGCTCTAGTCTGCCGATAACCATCAACACGGGATCGTCTGTACCGAGTCCCAGGCTTTGTCTAAGATTCAAGGACGGGGTCTGTCGAGGATGAAACCTTCGCAAATCACACCCGTTATGAATTACGGCGATTTTTTCTTTCGCGAGGCCCTTTTCCTCCACCAAATAGCGTTTGTTGGCGTGAGAGACAGCAACGTAACACGTGACGACTCGGCCCACAATGCGATCCACCACGAACCCGGACTTCAGCCAGCCCCTACGCCAATCCTCACGTACGTGCGGGGTCTCAACGATCACAGGTACACCACACGCCCATCCAATCGGAGAAGCAAAGACGCTTGCGTAGAACAAATGGGAATGCAGGACGTTCACTTGCTGGTCCCGAAGGATTCCCGCAAGCCGCAGCATTGAACCGGCTTGGCTCAACCGGCGCAGGCACAGGGAGAAAACCTCGATATCCGGCGGAATATCCGGACGAAGTTTCTCAGCCAGCTCATGCGGGCAGGCAAGGAGCGGCCGAAAATAGGTCCGGTCCAAGCCGCGAAGCAGCGTGAGGAGATGCTCCTCGGCCCCGCCTCGCGCGCGCTCATTGGAGAAATACAGAACGGTAATCGGAAAATGCGTCATCATACATCGCCTTAGAATGCTGCCTCGCGCGCAATCGCGGATCGGCCCCCACCTGAAATCCCCGTAATCAGCGCCCTTTTCATAAGGATTCTGTCCCCACGCGTGATTCAATAAATCCTGTCGCAGTCAGCATGCAGGGATAAACATCCGCGATGGTTTGCAGGTGTACAGGTGGCCGACTGCTGCTCAGAAAAACTGCGTCGGAATAGGGATCTTCGGGATGGTAGCCGTGCATTCCCTGCGGCATCCATCCTTTTCCATTAAAGTCACTCCGAGAGAGTAGCCAGCCAGGGCGAAGCAAGAAGATAACTTCTCCGAAACGCCGGTCAGCAAAAAAAATGCCGAGCCGGCGCAGCTCTTCGTCGGGCACAACGCGTCCACACGGGAGACTCATCAAGCAATTGTTAATGGCCTGCTCCGCGTCGGAGTTGAAAAACCAAAAGCGTGCCATCGTCGAATCATAGACAGCTAGAAAGTCAGTTGGCATTTTCAGTTCAAGATTTTCGATTTCTTTGACCAAGTCATAATGATGTTGGACTGGGGTCATGCCGTGGTCGGAAATTACAGTCATGGTCGCTTCAGGGTCAGCCTCTCGGGCAGCCTGAAAAACCCTTCGCAGGGCCCTGTCATACGCCTGTAACTGCTTCTCCACCTGCTCGGGCTCTTTGCAATGCATGTGCAGGAAGATATCCATTTCGCTCAGGTACAAGAAGAAGAAGGAAGCCGTCCTCGACTGAATGTCTTTGATCGCCTGATCCAGTATTTCCGCGTCCGTCAGACTGTGATAGGAATAGATTCGATGTACGATGCCTTGCTGCGCAAGCTCATCGAAGATCGAAGGTGCCCCGCTAATGCCTCCGGGATCGTAGATGTTCTTTTTCTCTACATAGTTGAACCAGGGCAGGAATCTGGGACTTACGCTGCATTCAAACAGCGGCCCCATTCCCAAGATTCGGCGCCCGAGTTCTTTCATGATTTTGCGGGTGATGCGGTGATCCAAAATCACATCCGGCAGAAACTGCAAGAATCTTAGCCATCGGAAGGGCGAGCCTTCCGGATCGTAGTAAAAAAGGTTCCAATGGCCGCTCTGCGAGGGTGGCACGCCCGTCAAAATCGTCGGGATCGCGCCCGAGCTGAAACCGAGCACAGTCCGAACCGGCCTGCGATAAGGTAACACGTCACTTAGAAAGTCGCGCCCTTCCAGAAAGTGCCACCCCAGCGCATCAATCAGTACGAAGATCTGCAGCCGGCGTGTCTGATTCATGTTTTTGCCTCCAGGAGACTCACGCCTAGCTGGCTCGGCCAAAGTCGGAGTAAGACCTGCTTCGGCAGGTAAACCAGCGTCGCACGTGTGGCGCGCGCGCCATACGCGACAGGGTTGTTGCTGAGAAGGTGCTTGAGGTCGCGCGTTTTTGTCTCGCCGTAAACAACCACGCGGTTCACGACCCCCCTTCTCGCCCGGGTGGGGCGCGGCCAGGAATTGCACACGGCCCGGTAGCCTACATCGTGCGCTACTTGAACCACCCGCTGGTTCGACATGCCGTAGGGAACGGCCAGAAAATCCACTGCGCTTCCCAGTCGATCCTCCAAAACCTGCTTGGACTTTTCCAATTGTCGGCGCAGGTCCCGCGCCGGAAGCAGTGAAAGGACGATATGGTCGTGACTGTGCGATTGAAACACCATCGCCGAACGGTGCATTTCCTCGACTTGCGCCCAGGTGACATACCCCTGCCGACCGATATTCGCGGTATTAACGAAGAACTCTGCGCGAAAACCTTTCTCGAGCAAAAAGGGATACGCTACTTCGTAGTCCGACACTCGACCGTCATCAAAGGTCAAGACCACAGAAAGCTCAGCTTCGCGCGAATCCGGCGCCGAATCCCACAAATCCTGTAGCGAGATGACTCGATAGCTGTGCTGCCGTATCAATTCAAGGTGAGAACGGAATTGATCCGCAGAAACCACGTATCTGTCTTTCCCTGCTGCCAGCCGCGGTTCCGCCGCGGCTGACAATTCGTGGTAGAGCAATACCGGCACGCCTTTGAGACGAAGAGCCATCTGTTTAAATTTAGCCAAGGCTAGTGGGCGCGCTCCCATGTCACCTCCTCCCGACCGGTCACAAAGCGGAAAAAACCCACCAGAAAGGCCAAGTTCATGGCGAGGAGGAAGTAACCTATCAGCGCGAAGCGAACGCCCTGGGCTCGCTCACGAAACACAAAGCCCAGACCAGCCCAAAGATAAAACAAGAGCTGACAAATGAACGCAAGACGATAGAACACGTTGGCCAGCAGGAGGGCGTCGCTGAAAAGAAGACCGATCAACATGAATGGCACAATCCAGCGCGCCAGCTTGTGAGAAGCAAAGGCGAATGTCGCTAAGCCATCGAGAGGAACGCGGGTCAGTTCTCGCAGGGCCCGGAAGCTCCCAACGGCCAGCCGAACTCGTCGAGTAAACTCACCCGAAACAGTCGGGGCGGCAAATTCCGTCCCCACGGCCTCGGGGTCGTAGACCACGCGGTAACCAAGCTTGCGGGCGTTCATCGGGATCACAAAATCTTCGATTACGGTATTCGATGCGAGTTCCTGGAAGCAGCAGCGGCGAAGGGCATAGATGGCGCCACTGGCCGTCAGCGTGGCGCCCAACCGGGATTCCATCAGCCTCAACATGCTTTCGTATTTCCAGTAGACTCCCTCCGTCTGCCGCGATTCGGGAGTCGCTTCGAACCCCAAGGCGCCGCAGACCACACCCACCGCCGGGTCCGAAAAGTGGCGGACTAAATTCTTGACAGCGTGCGGTTCAAACAGCGTCGCACCGTCGGAGAAAACGAGTACCTCGTGACTCGCGTGGGCCACGCCGTGATTCAGCGCGGTGGGTTTGCCTTTTCTGTCGGGCAGCAGAATGGATCGAATCTTTGGGTCCTCTGTGGCTGACAAAATGTGGTTCGTGCGGTCCGTAGAACCGTCCGATACAAGAATTACCTCCAACTTTTCCGGTGGGAAGTCGAGTTGTTGGAGGTTCGCAAGTTTTTCGGGAAGACGGTCTTCCTCGTTGTAGGCGGCGATGACTAGGCTGACCTCCGGAAGCTGCTCCGGCTCGGGCGATGAGACACGGCGCTCCCGCCGCTGAGTCAAGTAGCGCCAGTCACGCCGGATCTGCGATAGGCTATAAGCAACAAACAACAAGACGGGATAGGCGAGATAGGAGTACACGATTAGGGAGGCGCAAATCCAAAATACCCATTCTGAGAAGAGAGTCGCGATGGCCATCAGCGCCCGCCCCGGCCCAGCAAAAGGATTTTGACAGTCTTGAAAAGAATCAGCAGATCCAAACCAATGGACACATTCTTGATGTAAAAAAGGTCGTAGGCGAGCTTGTCGACGTTGTCTTCGAGGGTGGCGCAATACCCACGGTTGACCTGAGCCCATCCTGTCGCGCCTGGCTTTACACTCCACCGCTGCGTGTAGATGGGGATTTTCTCCGCGCACTCTTTTTCCTGGCTCGGAACGAATGGCCGCGGCCCTACGAAATACATGTCGCCGCGGAGGATGTTGAAGAGCTGAGGAAGTTCGTCCCCTCGCGTGCGCCGGAGCCAGCGGCCGACACGGGTGAAGCGCGCGTCGTCTTTTCCCGCGGGCTGGCAATCGCCATTCCGATCGGCCCCGTTGCACATCGTCCGAAACTTATAGAGTGTGAATTGTCGCCCGTCCTTGCCCACCCGCCTCTGCCGGAAAATGATCGGCCCGGCGGAATCCAGCCGGATGGTCAGGGCAATTAGGATCATCAACGGCGCCGCGAGGAGCAGCAGGACGCTCGACATCACGAAAGAGAACGCGCGCTTGTAGATCAATAGGCGGCGGGAAACGCGGAAACCGGGCGAAAACACAAGCCAGCTCAGCCGGAGTGCGCCCACCGGCACCTTTCCGGTCACGCTCTCATACACCTCAGCACCGTCCTGGATCTCTACCCCGCGTCCTTTTAGTTGCAGTAGAGCTTCGACCGGCAATTTTCCGCGGCGTTCACCCATCGTGACGATAATGCGATGCACTTGGTCGGCATCGGCCAAGCGGAAAAGCTCGTCTGTCCAGTCGGGCGAGGAATCAACAGACGCGCTCCCGTGGCCATTCTCGACGCCGAAGTGCTCGATGATGCGGATGCCGAGCTCGGGGCGGCTCTTGAGTTCCGCGATCAGGGCACTGGCAAGGGGGCCTTCGCCGAGAATAACGGCGCGTTCGGAAAAGCGCGGCCAATTGTTCATCAGCAAGAAGATTCGCCGCCATCCGAGCAACAACGCCGCGACCATGATGGTTCCGTAGAGGAAGATTCCCCGGCCGAGAGCAAGCGACGGATAAGTGTAATAGATGACTGCCGACAGCACGCAAACCGTTCCGAGCGCTTGGATCAGCCGGACGGTGACTTCACGGCGGTTGCTGAGAACAGTTGAATCGTACAAATCGAAATAGTACATACAGAGAAGGAAAACTCCGGCCAGGATTAGGATTTTCAAGAAGCCCTGCTCATAGTTCAACGTGATGCTGGCGTCAGTCGCGCCCAGCCGGCCGATCATGGCGGCCACAAACGCCGCAATCACTAGGCCAGCCTCCGTCACGCCCAGCGCGAGCGTGCGAGCCGGAAAGTACGTATTGAAAAGACGAATCACAGTCTGTTCTCAAACTCCCGATTTCTGCTTCGAATTCCCGTTCCCCTCGGCCTTCCGTGCGGTCCCGTAATAGGAATTGTAGTAATCGGATTTCGTGACCTCCATCGCCTCATTCAAGACCACGCCGATCAACTTGGGGTCGTCCAGGCTCTCCAAACCCTTCTCGAGCGTTTTGCGTGAGGTATTGTTCTCCCGGACGACGAGCAGGATCCCGTCCGCCATCCGGGCCCAGAGATTTGGGTCCGCCAGGGGAAGAAGCGGCGGAGAATCAATGATGATCCAGTCGAACCAACCCGCGAACTGGCGCATCAGTTCGGTGAGTCGTTTGGATTGCAGGATCTGGATTGGTTGCTCGGCGGGGCCTCCTGCCGATAGGATCCACAATGGTAGGGGAGCTGCGCGATACAGGTAATGGCACACCGAGTCTTTGGCCGATTTCCACCAGTGGGTCAAGCCGCGGAGAGGCCCGACTCCAAGGAGCCGCTCGAATGCCGGGCGGCGAAGGTCGCCCTCAATTAACAGGACCTTCTGGTTGGTCCGCTTGGCCAGGATTACGGCGAGATTCGCCGCCACAAGCGTTTTGCCTTCACCGGGACCACCGCTCGTAATCAGCAGAGTCTTTATCTCCCGTTGTGAGCGGAGATTGTTGATTCGGGCACCGAGAACACGGAACTTCTCCGCACCGAGGCTCTTCTCGTCGGTCACTGCAACAAGAAGTTGGTCCGGCGAGGGGTGCAGTTGGAATGTGCCTGCTCCATCCAACTCTGCGGGCTCCGCCACGGCACGCTGAATCACCTCCTCCGGCGTCTCTGGGGCGGTCGCGCAAGAGTCCGGCGGCACGCGTTGTTGCTCCGACTTCCGTAGGGCTTCGTAGACACGGCTCATTGCGCTTTGGCTCCTTGTTCGTGATCGGATTCAGCAAGCTGCTTTTGTGGGTTCGCCTCGGGCGGAAAAATCAAGCGCAGCCGGTCGCGCAGGAACGTCTTGTGGGCATCGGCTGACTTGTCCTTTGTTTCATCCTGCTCGCCGTTATTGGACCTGGGCGGGAGATCAAAACGGAAGTCCGCTGCCACCTCGCCGATGATATCGGGGGTGATGGTGGAAGCATTGCGCGCATAGCCTGAAATCAAGGCATTCTCGCAGATGGTGTTGATCAGCCGTGGGATCCCACCGGAGTACTGGTGGATCGCCGCAATGGCTTCGTCGGAGAACAAAGTCTCCCCGCGGGAACTAGCCCCGGCCATCTTCAAGCGGCTGAAGAGGTAACCGCGGAGCTCCTGCGCGCTCAACGGCTCGAGCCGGCAGCGGAGGGAAACCCTCTGTTTGAGCTGACGCAGCCGCGGCGAATCCAGTTTGCAATCGAGTTCCGGCTGGCCGAGCAGAATGATTTGCAAGAGCTTTTGTTGCGAAGTCTCCAAGTTCGTCAGGAGCCGGATCTCCTCCAGAAGCTCGAAGCTTAACAGGTGCGCCTCATCCACAATCAGCGCCACGGTTGACCCAAGGCGGTGCCGCGAGATCAGATAGTTGTTCAAGAGGACGAGGATTTCGCTCTTCCTCTTCCCTTGGATCGGTAGGCGAAGGTCCATAATCACGTAATAGAGGAAGTCTTCGACCGAAAGAATCGGATTGAATACAAAGGCAAAAGAGATTCGATTGCTGGCCAGCATGTCGAGCAGGCACCGCGCCAGCAGTGTCTTGCCCGTTCCCACCTCGCCGGTTACGACAATGAAGCCCCTGCGCCGCTGCACGCCATAATTCAGGTTGGCCAGCGCCTCGTTATGACGGGGCGTCGGGTAAAAAAAATGACGATCCGGGCTGATATCAAACGGATTTCGGGCCAACCCGTAATATTTTCTGTACATTGGCTCTAACCTTTGTAGAACGCATAGATGTTGCCGACTACCATTGAAATGACCATTGCCGCCGCTGCGCTGCGTTCCATCCACCGAACCGTCGTGCGACGACGCTCCTGCGCGGGCGTGCTCAAGCGGGGAATGCCGACGAGCACGCGGGCAGGGACAAGTCCTTCAAGGTCCTTTTCTCTTCGAACACGCACATCCCTAAGTTCGAGCAGAGCCGCTAATCCCAAACCGACGGCTATCCCTAGAACCAAGCCGGTGAGACTGGCCACAAAATGGTTAGGGGCGGAGGGCTTGTTCGCAAGGCTGGGCGGATCGATGATGTGGAACTGCTCGCCCTGCTGGCGTTGTTCGAGACTGGTAGCCAGTTGGGACTGCATTTGCTTCTGCAAGAGCGAGTTGTAATTGGCCTGAGATTCTTCGTAGCCGCGAGAGATATCTATCAGCTCCTGTTCGGTTTTCGGAGTGACATTCAGGCGGCCCTGATATTCGGCAATTCGCGATTCGACGTCCTCTTGGCGCTGCTGTAAATTCTGGATCTCGAATTGGCTCGCCTTGAGCTGGCTCTCGATCTGCATCATCGCCGGGGTCGGTGCAGGTTGCTCGGCTTCTGCCACGGCGTCGGGTCCGGAGGCACTTGTCGTCTTGCTCGAGTTCTGTTTCGAGGCAAGTTCGTCCTCGATTTGCTTCTTCAGTTTCTCTGTCTTGGCGATCTGGTCCTTGAGAGCAACGACGTCCGGATAACTACCGGTGTGCTTGGATCGTTCGTCCGCAAGCCGCAGGCGCAGATCTTTGAGCTCCTTTTCCATAGCTTGCGGTGGTGTCACCTCCGACTCCCCCCTACCCAGGCTCGCTCGCGCCGCCCGATATTGTTGTAACAGCGATTCCAGATAGAGCTTTTGCTGCTGCGCACCCTCCAGGGCCTGCTGGGTGCCCTGGAGCTGAGTTTGCAGGGCCGATAAGACTTGAACGTTGCCCGCCAATTGCGTGGGCAGTTCCCCGAGGTGCTGAGCCTTAAAGGCCCGAATCTTCGTTTCTTGCTCAGCCAGTTTCGCCCGTGCGTCCGACAATTGGTTGTCAAGAAATGCCGTCGTATTCTCGGAAAGCTGTTGCTGGGACTTGAGATTCTCGTCGATAAAGAGTGTGGTTAGTTCGCTGTTCACTTGCTGTGCGAGCTCGGGCGACCCGGCAGAGTACTGAATCTTGAAGGCTCGAAGTTCGTCCGGATGCCCTGGCGCCTGCACGAGCTCAATCTTTATGTTCGCGCGCATTTGCTCAACCGGATCCAGTGACTGAATCAGACCCATCAGGCTGGTGTGGGGCTGGAAAAGATGAAAGCGGTCGATTGTCGCCTGGAGGCGCGTACGGCTGAGAATCTGCTGCGTCATGCTCTGCAGTCGGTCCTGGAGACCAATGGTGACGTTCGGTACGACATAATGCTCCGGAACCTTCTGCTGTTCCACCAAGATGAGTGCGTCAGACTGATACGTGGCCGGCAAGAGCCAGCTCACCCCCCAGACGAGGCTCCAGCAGATAAACACAGGCACTAATATCCACCAACGCCGGGCGCGCAACATGGCCCAGTAATCCTCCAGGCTGCGCGAGGCTTGATCCTTTGGTTCGTCTATCATTCCTATCTCCCGATCGGCTTCTTGAAGGTGTAGGCGAAGGACACGCCCACAAGGTCGTGATTTCCCGTAGGAAGTCCTGGCAAGATTCCTGTCTGATTAATTCTTTCATAAAAGAAGTCCATAGACAGATCTTGGGAAATCTGCCGGCTCAAGCCCATCCTGGCCGAGTAAGTGCGCAGTTCGCTTTGCCTGTTCTGGACACCCAAGAGGTGGTTGTTGGCCCCGGCAATGTCCGCCCTTAGGTTCCAATGAGAAGTCAGCTTCCATGTCAGGTCGGCTGAACCGCTGTCAAGTGTCACCGCGCCGAACAGCGCCCCCCCGTTACTGATCCCGTGCTTATAATTCAAAACGAGGGCCTCGCGCCGGCCAGTCCATGAATAAATTCCCCCCGCGCTCCAGGACCATGTGTTTTCCTTCACAGGTATGGTCACAATGAAGAACAGAAAGTTCAGTTGCACCTGGTTGGCCGTTAGCGAATATTGCGGCCCCCCGTACAGAGTGAAGCTCGTATTTGGTGTTAGCTTCACCTCATCGAAAAGCTGCAACGCGTGCGCCGCTGTCCGTGAGTTCCCTTGCGGGAACCTCAGCAACTGGACACCATACTGAACCCCCAGCTCGCTCCGCCGAGTAAACTGGTGCGCGAGGAAGGCCTGCCCGGAAGCAACCCGAGAGCTAATGAAGGATGGTGCGGTCAACCCCGAACCGGGATTGTGATTAAAATCCTCGCGGCCGTAACTCCCGCCCATGCCAACCATGGTGTGCTCGCTCAGCTCATAAGAATATTGCGCTTGTGAAAGGAACGATGTCCGGCGGAGGCTGGGAAGAAATATGCTCTGATTGGGGGAGACCAACGGGCCGGGCGTTGTTGTGAACGGCTGCTCGCCAAATTGCTGGAACGGATTGGTGCTCAAGATGTAGTTCTGTTGTGCCGAAAAAATGCTGTGTTTCGAGGGCAACCACGTGAATTGCCCGCCAAAATAATGAGTCAGTTGGTCCGGATATAGCCCATGCTGGCTGATGTCTGCCCCGGGGCCGTAACTCACGGTCCAATTCAATCGCGGGCGCATCTGGACAAAGGCAAGGCTCGGCGTAAAGGCATAGCCGATATCCGAGCGTCGTCCCGCGGAACTCAGCACTGCGTTGTCGTCGAACCGCGCTCCAACTGCAATCCTCCCTGAGAATACATTTGTCCCCTGCGCTTCGTCTCTGGGGACAGGGACGGGCATTTGGCCGCTCGGCAGGGTAGGTATAGAGGGGTCGGCTGTTTGACCGCACGCCGCTGCGGGGATCAGGAGAAGCAAGAGTGCCGCCGCGTCAATGAGTCCGTATCGCATCTTCCAATTCTCCGGTTAGGGAACGACTATCGTGTCGCCCGGCTTGAGCACGACGTTCTGCTGAAGACTTTTACCTTTAACAACTCTCTTGTAGTTGAAACGGATTCGCTCGAGGGTGCCGCCCGCTGCCGGGCGCAGGACATAAATCTTGGTTTGCTTGGCAAAGTCCCGGAACCCTCCTGCTGAAAGAATCCCGTCGAGGACGGTCATTGTTTCGGTCAACGGATAGGTGCCCGCGCGGTTCACTTGGCCGACAATGTTAAAGTGATGGCTCCGGGGTTCATTCACAATCACTGTGACTTCGGGATTCTCGATGTAGGCCTTCAGACGCTGGATGATCTCATCGCGGAGCTGCAAGGGGGTCACCCCACTCGCCCGGATTTCGCCGATGAGAGGCAGAGAAATCTTTCCGTCGGAACGGACCAGGGTCGTCCGCGATATCTCTTTTTCTTTCCAGACATTGATATCTAAAACGTCGCTCTCGCCGATCACGTATGTTTTGTTGTCCACCCAAGAATGGTCCGGATGCCCCGGTGGTTGCGCGGCTTTCGCCGGCGGGTCCGTTTGCACGGTCGGGGACCCCATCGCCATCTTTCCCTGATTTCCCTGCGCCGCCGTGGAAAGAATCATCACTGCAAGCGCGGGCGCAAGGATCGCCCGCATTGCCCAGATTAAAATTCGCACTCTCATTTCCATTGCTCCTTTTCGGGGTCCGAGAGTCAGTCGTTGCCCAATTCCGCGGACTGCAGGTCCCCGTGACCCTCGCGCGATGGTGTGCCAGCGTCCTTTAGCTTGTAAAGGAGTGCGCGATAGCTGATGTTTAACGCGCTGGCAGCGCGCCTGCGGTTCCAGTTGTGTGCCCGCAAAATCTTGCGAATGATCTTGCCTTCGAAGTCCCGTACCGCCTGACGAGTAACTTTCTTCAATGAAATCGAACCCTGGATCGGTACGTCGGCGAACGAGTGAGGCGTGTTCCCTTCAGCGAACTCCACCTGGATGGCGTCTTCCGATCCCAAAATGACGTAACGCTTGATCACGTTCTCAAGCTCGCGAATATTGCCCGGCCAGTGGTACTGCTGCATCGTCTCCAGCCTCCGTGCCGAAAAAGGCCGGGTTTGGCGGTTGAATTTCTCGCTGTACGCCTGCCGCAAAAAATCACAGATCCCGGGAATGTCCGCTGAGCGCTCTCGCAAGCTCGGCAATTGAATGTTCACGACGTTGATGCGATAGAAGAGATCTTGCCGGAAAGTCTGCTTTGCGATCTCTTCTTCCAAGTTTCGGTTTGTCGCGCAGATCACGCGGACCTCGATCCGCTTGTCCTCTTGGGCTCCGATGGGGCAGAACTGGCCGTCCTGAAGCAACTGAAGAAGCTTAGCCTGAAGACCCGGCTCGAGTTCTGCAATTTCGTCAAGAAAGAGTGTCCCGTTCTGCGCCAGTTCCACCCTGCCGGGCTTTGTCCCGTTCGCTCCAGTGAAAGCTCCTTTCTCGTACCCAAATAGCTCGCTTTCCATGAGCGTCCCCGGAATCGCCGGACAATTCACTTTGACGAAAGGACCCGATCCCCACGGCGACCGCATATGGATTAGCTTGGCGATGATCTCTTTCCCGGTTCCGCTCTCCCCCTGGATGAGCACCGGAAGGTTGGCGTGCGCCACCTTTTCCACCTTCTGGCGGACAGCTTTCATCACCTCAGACCGGCCGAAGATTAATTGGTCGGGAGGCACAATCAGATTCATTTCCCGGTTCAGACGACAACCGCTCGGCTGCGTCATCGGACCAACGTCATTTGGGTGTCACCTTAAACCCTGCGACTACGGCACTTCCTTGCACAGCGGAACCCAATGTAGGCATACCGGTGGGATCTTGTTGTCGACGGGCTGAGACTAATCTAACCCATGTAATGACAATTGCTTACGTGACCTTTTGTGATGTGGAACACATCGAATGCAAGGTCCCTTCTGAGGTGGGTTGCGAAACAAAGGTCGACTTGCGTGGGAAAAAGTTTTCACATACGGGAACCGACTTTCCCCGCCAGCGGCCCTCCCTGGCATCCAATTCGGGCCTGCCAAGAATGAACAAGATTAGAATCCGTGAGGGCCAGCAGCCTTAGTTCGTGGCAATCCGAAATTGATCGGCCACTTGCAGCGTGCTGAATATCAATGGGACGAGGCGCCAACGGTAGTGACAGGGCTGTCCTGAAGATTGAATCCTTTTCTCTCACGCATCGAGAGGAGCCCAGCCTCGCGAACCTTGTAGAGAAGCGTACGATAGCTGATTTTCAATGCCTCAGCCGTCTTGCGGCGATTCCAGTTGTGGATCTCCAGCGCCTTCAGAATGACGTTCTGCTCCAATTCGCGTCGTGCTTTTTCAGCAATTCGCTTGAACGGGACTGGACCGTTTTCATCCTCATCAATTGAGATGGCACGAGGCCGCGGCTCACGGAGATAAGCTTCTAGAGCGTCCTCGGCCCCAAGGATGACGCAGCGCGCCATACAGTTCTCCAGTTCGCGGATGTTTCCCGGCCAGTCGCGCCGCTGAAGCATCTGCATGAGTCCCTGCGAAAGCATCGGCGCCGCCCGCTGGAATCGGACAGTGGAAACAGTGAGAATGTAGTCCGCGAGCTGCGGAATGTCGCACCGGCGGTCGCGCAACGCCGGCAATTTAATGTTGACCACATTGATGCGGTAGAACAGATCGCGACGGAACTTCCCCTGTTCGATTTCCTGCTCGAGTTGGCGGCTCGTCGCACAGATGACCCGCGTGGCAACGCGCTGTTCGCCGTAGTCGCCGATCCGGCAATACGCGCCATCTTGGAGAAATTGCAAAAGCTTAGCCTGCACGCTTAGATCGAGTTCGCCTATTTCGTCGAGGAACAGTGTTCCGCCGTCCGCCATTTCGACGCGGCCGGGCTTCGATGAATAGGCGCCCGTGAAGGCCCCTTTCTCAAAGCCGAAAAGCTCGCTTTCGATCAATGTACCGGGGATCGCAGCGCAGTTGACCTTCACGAAGGGTCCGCCGCTACACGAGGAGCGGGCATGCAGAAAGCGGGTCAAGACTTCTTTTCCTGTCCCGTTTTCCCCTTCGATGAGGACCGGAACGTCCGTACAGGCCACCTTTTGGATTTTATATCGGACCGCCTGCATGGCGAGCGACTGCCCAAAAATAATATCTTCGGGCGGCAGGTCCCTCATTCTAGAGGTCAGACCGGCGCGGTTGTGCACTTGTCGTTGAGCTCCTGGCAATGATTCGAAGTGTTCCCTCCGACAGGGGTGGAAAGGTTTCAGCAGTTGGAGCGCCAAACTGAGGTGCCAGCTAACGGCTAGCGACCTCGGGCAGCGTACGGTTGATTTGTAACTCATTGAATAAAATGACTTGGGGGAGGCTTCCGTTCCTAGTCTCACCTGCCTCGGCGGCAGGAGAACCCGAGCCCAAATCGCAGTACTAGGAAGGGCGCAGTTATCCAAGAGAGGAAAACGTTTGCGTAAAGTATAAAAACGTTTGCGGCGAACCGTTCGCGCCAAATGCAACGTTCTACCGTCGCACAGGCGTGTCCAGGGGATACATTCCGACCACCGGTTTATCGCTATGAGTGCGCATCGAACACCAGCTGGCGATTTCCGTGGAGGAGAGCAAATCGCTGAACGGTGGCTCACTACCTCTGTGGAAAAATGAACGCCTCCAGCATATCCGCGCGCGCTTTGTGGTCGGAGGCAATCACCTGCAGCAAATCGGTTACAGAGAGCATCCCGTAGTACTTGTGGGCTTGGTCCACAACAAGCAGGTGGTAGATGCCGTTCTTCTCCATCAGCCGCAGACATTCATCCAGTGCCATATCCGGCGCGACGGTGATCAGCTCTTTGGTCATGATCTCCGTAACGCGCATCCAGGCCGGGCACCTGTTTTCTGCCGCCACCTTGTCGGAGATATCGCTCTGCGAAACCACTCCGGTGAGCCGCCCTGTTGCGTCGAGGACGCCAACGGATCGCACTTGACGATCGCGCAAATACCGCGCCGCGTCATAAACGGTGGTATCTTCGCTGATGGAGAAAACTTCCTTTCGTCCGCCAATCAGGGCTGCAACATTCATGGAAATCTCTCCTGGGCACGTCTCTTAGGCCGGATAGTAGGCCCACTGCTGCGACCGATGCAACTGAAATTCGTGCGAAGAGGGGCCGGGGAAAACGCCGGTTCCGAGCCTGCCCCGGCCCGAAGAAACATTGTTAACGTTCTTCATCCATTGGCGTCTATGATTCCGTCAGGCCTCTCCGAGCCTGCTTGGTTTCACACGCATGAGGCCCGGGCAACAGGACATTGCGGTTATCGAAGATCCGTTTCGGATGGGGCGCAGTTCTCTGTTGAGCGAGAAACCTGCTGCACACATAGACGCCGGCAGCGATGCCGGCTTGGTGACTGCCGCTCAGCGAGGCGACCGCTCCGCCTTCGGACGCCTGTACGACCACTTTGCACCGATGGTGCATGGCATCATGTTGTCTCGCGTTTCCGCGGCAGACGCTGATGATTTGGTGCACGACGTCTTTCTGACCGCGCTTCGCCAGCTTCGTTCGCTTCGCAACGCCTCAGCATTTGGCGGCTGGCTGGCGCAGATTGCGCGAAACCGCGCACGCGACTATTACCGCCGTGGCCCCCAAAAGGACGAAGTCCAATTGCCCGACTCGCTGCCCGGAGCAGGCACGGAAAGCGCCAGCGCTGAAGCCGAGGCACACGCCGCATTACGGATTATCCAGGAGTTGCCGGAGGCGTATCGCGAGACTCTGCTGTTGCGCCTGGTGGAAGGAATGACCGGCCCGGAAATCGCCTCCCGCACGGGCTTGGCTTCCGGGTCGGTGCGCGTCAATCTGCACCGAGGAATGAAATTGTTGCACGAAAGACTGAGTCAGAAAGAACGACCATGAGTGACGATTATTTGTGGGACCGTTCCGGGAAACCGGAGCCCGACGTGGAACATCTCGAGCAGCTTCTCGGACGCTTCCGCCACCGGCGTCCCGCGCCGGAGCTTGCCGAAGTCGTTCCGGAAGCCTCCGGCGCAAGGCGCCGTCGCGTTTTGCGGCTATTCCTGCCTTGGCCTCGTTTGATCTTTGCCACGGCTGCTGTTGCAGCCGCGGCTGCCGGTGTTTGGTACGTGGCTCGTCCGGGCCATGGCCGTGCTCAGCCGGAAAAGGGCTGGGCGGTAACCAACTTGGAAGGCGCTCCGCGAATCGCCAAACAAGCCATCGCGCAAAGCGGCCGGATTGCCGTTGGAGAATCGCTTGTAACCGATCAATCTTCCCGCGCGAGAATTCAAGTGAGCAATATCGGGGAGGTCGTCATCGAACCGAACTCTCGCGTTCGGCTGCTCGAGACCGGCGCAAATAAGGAAGGCCTCGCTCTGGACCGCGGCGGTCTGCACGCCCGGATCAATGCTCTTCCGTGGCAGTTCTATGTAGATACGCCGTCAGCGACAGCGGTGGACTTAGGCTGCGAATACTCCTTGACGGTTGACGACGCCGGAGCGGGCCTGCTCCGTGTTACGTTCGGCTGGGTTCAGTTCTATGCCGGGGACCGTCAAGCGCTGATTCCCGCCGGGGCCGCCGCCCGAACGCGTCCCGGCCTTGGACCCGGAACGCCATATTTCGAAGATGTGTCGCCCGAATTCCGGAGCGCGCTGGATGAGCTGGATTTCGCCCATGGCGGCCCCGAGGCGCGCGCCGCAGCGCTGAACCTTGTGCTTTCGCAGGCCCGCAAGAAAGATGTGCTCTCGCTGTTTCCTCTTCTCATCCATGTGCCGAAATCCGAGCGCGGCCGTGTTTACGAGCGGCTCGCAAAGTTGGTCGCTCCGCCTCGCGGCGTGACAAAACAGGGCATCCTTCGTCGCGATTCGCGCCAGATCAATCTTTGGTGGGACCAGTGGGGCTTGGAACACCCGAAGAAATAACTAACCTTTTGCGCGTTCTTCGTTAACGCTGCTGTTCTTCTCGCGTCCTTATCATCGGCGTCAAATTCTGCAGACGTATCCGGAGACGGAGCCATGGAAGACGCGGGACGCAGTTTGCGCATTCCTCCCATGAAACGCAGGCAGTTTCTCAAAACGCTATCGGTTGCCTTCGGAAGCACACCCGCGCTGTACTTGGCGGCGCGGTCTGAGTTTGCCTTCGCTGCGCCACCACAAAACAAGACTCCGCAACAAGTGCTCGACGAAGGCCCCGCTGACGTCTCCTGGAAGATCAGGATGACCTCTCCGGACGAACCCGGCGAGCCTATCATTGTCCGCGGAACCATTTTTGGCGCGGACGGAAAAACTCCGCTCGAAGGCGCCCGCCTCTATGTCTACCACACCGACGCTCACGGCTATTACAACGCCAAACACAGCTTCGGCGAGCCCCCGCGAATCCGCGGCTGGATGAAAACCAACGCGCAGGGCCAATACGAATTCCGCACGATTAAGCCTGCGGCGTATCCGGGTAGAACGATCCCCGCGCACATCCACCCCACCGCCGACGCTCCGGGTTATCCGGCGCGCTGGGTTGACGAATACTGGTTTGAAGGCGACCCTTTTCTTAAGAAGGAAGACATTGAAAAGAATTCGGGCCTTGGCTTGTTTTCGCAGATTCTGAAGCTTGAGCGCGGCGCGAGTGGGGTGCTCGTCGGCGTTCGGAACATCCGCCTGACGTAAGCTGCCTATTGGGCCGATTCAAAATGGACCAAAATTCTGAGGGATTCAACACAGAATCACTGCACTTAATCCATGGCAGACAATGTATGCTTTATGACGCCCGCGCAGCGCGTTCTCCGCGAACGATGTCGTAACGCTCAATCACCGCTGCAACGCCCAACCCTTGGTCGTTCTCGCCACTGTGCTTCTCCACACGAACCACTTTTCCCTGAGCGCGGACAAACACCTCGGTCCCCTGGGTAATCTCCGCGGGCAGGGTGAGCGTAATATCAAGCTCGGAGCCGGCCTCGACCCGCTCATCTATCGTGAAATAAACCCCGCGTGTGGATATATCGCGAGTCTTCCCGCTCTTATTTCCTGGGGTGTCCTCAACCGGTATGCGAATGATTACGGGAAGAGAAAGATCGTACCGGCGTGCCGTTCGGCGTTCGCTCATCCTCTAGTCCTCCGCCCCGGGAATACAATGGATGAACTAAGAAAACAGCAATCTACGTGCCACAAGCGCGCGACACTCTAGCGTAACAACAGGTGACCCACTGTTGCGCCCGGGGACCTGTCTTTGTTTTTCAAATATCCCCGATAACTCGCCTAAAGTAAATAGATAAAGCGTGCTGCGGCAGACTGGCGGTGGACTCGCCAGATCGATCGTTTCGCCAAGCCCCACAAACTTACGGGGCCTGTGGAGTGAATCCTCGGACCGAACCGTAACTGCTTTTCTGGAAATAGGCAACAGAGTGGGGGAATAGGAATCCTAGGCTTTTCCAGCCGATGGTGCCACCGGGGCCGCAGTACTAGAACGTTGTCCCCGCGGCGAATCCAGGTTGAATTGCCGCATCTTATAGAGCAGGGCCTTGTAGCTGATCCCCAGCATCTTGGCAGCATCCTTCCGGCACCAGCGTGTTTTCTCCAGAGCGTCGGCGATCGCCTCCATCTCCGCCTCGTCTTTCAATCCGCGCACCAGCGCCTTCAGTCCCTGCTCCTTCGGCGGTGGCGACTCCTCGCGCAGCGAAGAGCGCTGGCGTGTCGCCGCCATCTCCAGCAACTCGCGGAAGCTGCCTTCATCATCCTCGAAGATCACGTACCGTTTGACGAAATTTTCCAATTCACGCAGGTTTCCCGGCCAGGGATAACGAATCGCGGCCTCCAATAGATGACTCGATGGCTGCGGCGCCTCCTTGTTGAACTTCTCGCTGTATTTGGCCAGAAAGTGGCGGAACAGCAGCGGGATTTCTGTGGCGCGCTCGCGCAAGGGTGGCACGTTGATCGAGAGCACGTTCAAACGGTAGTAAAGATCCTCGCGGAACTTCCCGGATTTCATCGCCTCCTGCACATCCACATTGGTGGCGGCAAGCACGCGCACATCCACATCAACCGTGTGCCGTCCGCCCAGACGCGAGTACTGATGATCTTGCAGTACGTGCAGCAGCTTTGCCTGCAGGTGCGTGCTCATCTCTGCAATTTCATCCAGGAAGATCGTGCCCTTGTTGGCCATTTCGAATTTTCCCGGCTTCGCACGCACCGCACCAGTAAACGCGCCCTGTTCGAACCCGAACAATTCCGATTCGAGCAACTCGCCAGGCAGCGCTGCGCAGTTCACTTTCACAAAAGGCAGGTTGCGCCGCGAAGAGCGCATGTGGATCATCCGGGCCACCACTTCCTTCCCCACTCCGCTCTCTCCGCAAATAAACACTGGCACATCCACGGGCGCAATTTGCAGGATCTGCTGGCGAATGCGAACCATTTGCGGACTGGCGGCCAGGAAGCTGAGGTCCTCGGTCAACTGATCGCAGTATTCGCGCAGCGCTTGGTTTTCGGCCTGAAGCTGCTTTTTCCGCCGGCACTTCAGCATCGCGGCATCGAGTTCGGTCTTTTCAAAGGGTTTTGTGAGGTAATCATTCGCGCCCAATCGGATAGCCTCTACGACCGTTCCGACTTCGTTTATGCACGAAAGCATGATGACGTTGAGTGTCTGATCCATCTGCATTATTCGTTTGAGTGTTTCGAGCCCGTTCATCTCCGGCATGAGCACATCCAGGATGATCAGGTCCGGCCGCTCTCCCTCTCCGATTTTCTCCAGCGCCTCGTTGCCGGAGGCCACTGCGGAAACTCCGTACCCTTCCACCTCGAGCAGCGTCTGAAGGTACTTCCGAATGCTCGGCTCATCATCCACAACCATAATCTTTTCTTTTTCCGCCATGCACTTCGCCTTCGCTTTGTCTTACGCGTTGTCTATGGGCAACAAAAATGTGAACGTGCACCCGCGCTGCGGTTCACTGTCCACCCAGATCTTCCCGCGGTGCGCTTGCACAAGACGCTTGGCAATCGCCAATCCAAGCCCCATCCCCGAAGTGTTGCGGTCCACGCGTACGAAATCCTCGAAGATTTCCTGGTGATGCTCGGCCGCGATCCCCGCCCCGGTGTCCGATACCGCCACTTCCACGCTGTTATGCCCCCCGGCAGGTGCCTGGCGCCGCTCGGTGAGCTGTGCGCTTTCGTTCACACGCCGTTCCCAGAAATGCGGGCGCGCCCGCAGCGTCACGCTGCCGCCTGTCGGCGTATGTTTTAGCGCGTTGTCAAGCAGATTCCCGACTGCTTGCTGAACTTTCTGGTAATCAAAGCTGAACACCGGAAGGCCCTTCTCCAACTGTGTTTCCAGCCGGACTTGCTTCCGCTGGAATCCTTCCTGCCATCGCCGTGCAAGCTCCTCAAGGCATTCGACCAAATCATTCTCGCGCAGGTGCAGTACCAGCTTGCCGCTTTCCAGCGCGGAATAATTCAAAAACATGGATACGAGTCGAACCAGCCGCTCGCAGCTTTCTTTGGATTCCTGCAGAATGTCCGATTGCTTGTCGGTCAGTTTTCCGAGGGAGCCCGTCAAAAGCAAATCGTAGTAGCCCTTGATGACCGCAAGTGGAGTTTTTAGCTCGTGCGCTGCTGAAGCCAGAAACACTGTCTTCTGGCGGTTCACTTCCTGCAATCGCAGATACGCAGCCAGGAGGTTCCGGTAGGTGATTTCCCGCTCTTGCAGGAGTTCCTGGACCGTGTGCTGCGCTTCTGCGTCGGCAGCGTGGCGGCTAGGGTCATTCCCCTCTTCCATTTTCACCACCAGCCAATCGGATTCGCAAATCCATTGGATCCGCGCGCGTGCCTTTCCCGAAGGCAAGTCCACTTGCAGGTTTACTTCCTGTTGTGCGTCAACAATCTGGTCAAAAATCACTTTTGGGTCAACCCTGAACACATCGCTGAACAGATTCAAATCCGTATCTACGTGGAACCCGTGCGCTTGCAGCATCTGCTGGGCGCGCTGGTTGCCGAAAACAAACCTGCCTCCACGCTCCGCCAATACGATGACCTCATCCAAGCCATCCAGCAAACCACTGACGACCCTCAGTGGTATTGGACCGCCCTGTTGCTGATGCCTTGCTGTTAGAGTCCTCAAGCGGCTGTCTCCAGACACCCATTCGCCTTCAGAGGCAGTGGAAATTCTTTTCCTGTAAGATGGGCATTGCATCCTCGCAGAACTCTTGAGGGCTGTCAATGGTAAAGGTGTTCCATTTGCGCAAATCGAGAAAAAATGGGGACTAAATGTACTCAACGAGGTCCAGAAAAGCAGCGCGAACTAAGCTTGCGTTTGGTGTATCTTATTGGTGTCTGGTGTGTTAGATAGAGACCCATTATTTCTCAGTTGTGGCAGACAAGCTGCACCTGTTTCCCTGGTACTGGTCCGCTAGTACCCTCTGAGACGTGGGCTGTAGGACTAGAGGTCACCATAAGGTGAGAAAGGGAGAACATGCGCTTAGACCCTGCGGAGCGCCGCAGTTCTCCGCGAATCCGCTTGCAGATCCCCGTTTTTATGCGAGGCGTGGACAGCAGCGGAGCGGAATTTCTCGAGCTCTCCAAAACGCTTGATATCAGCGCCACCGGGGCATTTCTGGCGTGCACGAGGCTTTTGCGCATAGATCAATCAGTTAGCCTTACAATTCCGGCTCCGTCGCCTGCAACTGGTTCGGGCATGCCCCCAGAAACACCCCCTATCACAGCCAGGGTCAAACGCGAGCATGCGGGTGGAGGTGTGCATTTGGTCGGCGTGGAATTCCTGAGGCCCCTGAATTAGGTTCTTTTCTCCCTCTGGGTGAGAAGGACTCGGCAGGAAAGTACGAAATGGTTTCTGCCGGGGCATCCTTAGTTCCTGTGCCTTGGAATCTACAATAACGGCCAGCCGCTAAGTCCTTTATAATGAGTAACTGGGTATGTAAAACCCTATTGATTCTCCCGAATGGGGTGAGTATAATGGGGCTTAGATTGCTCTGAGATTTCCAAGACTAATCTGCTATCCCAATTCCCCGTTGGGGTATGCTGAGGTTGAGTGGATTGCCGATGCCCAGCCCCGGTGACCCCGTAATGCCCCATATCCCTGTAGAGGATTCATTCCTCGAACTCCTTGCGGATACCCTCGAAACGCTCGATATCCCTGCCCGCGGCCAGTTCTTGCAGCGGTATTTCCGGACCATCACGCAGCTTGAATTGAATGAAGCTCAGTGCCTGCAATTCTGGGATCAGACGCTCGAGCGCCGGCGCGAGCTTTCGCTTACCGTGGGGCGCCCTGTTTCGTTGAAGACCGCACTGGTGGACGTGCTGTCTTCGTCGAATCAGCTTCGCGTTCCGGTCGTGATGGAATACGGTGAGCTCAAGAAACTTCAAATGGATGCGGCCACTGACGCCCTTACGGGCCTCTACAATCGCCGCCTGTTCAACGAGTACTTCGAGAAGGAATTGAATCGTGCGCGGCGCCATTCCCAGCAACTCGCGCTGGTTATCATGGACCTGCACCGCTTCAAGGAAGTCAACGACCAGTTTGGCCATCCACAGGGTGACGAAGTGCTGCGCCTCGCGGCACAAACTTTGAAGAAGTGCATGCGTACTTCGGACTATGCCTTTCGCATGGGCGGAGACGAATTCGCATTGTTGCTTCCGCAGGCCGACGCCGACCAGGCCGCTGCGCTGGGCCGCCGCGTCCGCGTTGCGTTTGAAGACGCCGTGCGCTCACTCAAACTCGGCGTTGCCGTCGGCCTCGATCATGGCGTCGCGGTTTATCCTCAGGATGGTGAGCAGGGCGAAATTCTCATTCGCGTCGCGGACGAACGCCTTTATCGTCTCAAGCATATGAATCATCGTCCGGAAGTCGCGCCTCCTCCGACGGAGAATTCCACGGCCGGCCCAATCCTCGTGAAGCCCCCGGCGGCGACTCCCGCACCTTCGCCGGTTCCGCAGAATCACCAGAAGCCCGTCGAAAAGAAAGCGGAGGCTGCGGCAGTGGCGGCCGGCTCGGCTATTCCGCCGCCCCGGGCACCCGTAGAGTCATTCGTTCCGCCGGCTTCGCTTTCAAAGCCATCCTCCGAGCACCGTCGTGCCGAGCGCGTTTCCCTGGTGGGAACGCGCGCCTACGCTGTGGTGGGAGACGCTGCCCGCAAAACCGCTCGCGTGCTCGATCTTGGTTTCGGCGGAGTCGGTTTGCAGTTCGATTCCTCTGAAGAACTGAACGAAACATTTCCTGCGGTCCTGCACGTGCCCATTCTCCCCCCCGTTCGAGTCACTCTGCGGCGCGTCTATGTGCAGCGCACGGTCAGCGGCCCGATGCGCATCGGCTGCGCGTTTGTTGCGTGAACCCGGACTCCCCGAGCGCAGCCGCTCGCAAAAACACCGGAACTCAAGTATGATGTCTGATTGTCTCGCGGCCTAGCGACGCGGCTGTAGCCTCTCCGACGATTTCAGGGAAGAGCCGTGCAGACCGGCCGCGCTTGACGGGAGCACCCATGAAAGCAGGAATCCACCCCGATTATCACCCTGTCACCGTTCACTGCGCATGCGGGCACACGTTCAAGACTCGCTCGACGGTCAAAGGCGAGTTCCTCCGCGTAGAAATCTGTTCAAACTGCCATCCCTTCTTCACCGGCAAACAGAAGCTCGTGGATACTGCCGGACGCGTCGAGCGGTTCCAGAGGAAATACGCAAACGCCAAGGCAGCGAGTCAAAAGGCAGCGGACGCAAAAACAGCCGGCAAGAAGTAGCTGCTGTTTCTTGTTTCGCACTCCCGTATCTTTCCCCCGGTATGGAATTGCTTTGCGGACGCGCGTGTCCCTCTGACAATACCCACCGGTGATATCTGCAAGGTTTTCTTCGCCCTGCGGGTGTAAAATGCTGCCGCACAATGTCCTCTCAAGCGAGAGCTTCCGAAAGCGCCGCCGCGGCACCCCTCGTGGAAACGGCCGCGCCGCGCGTAACGCTTCGAAACTCTTTCGCCCACCCGTTTGACTCGGCCATCGCTGCAGCCCGTACCTGCTATTCCCCGCGTCTCATCGGCCCGCAGGAAATTTCAGAAAAGCAGCGCGTCAATATCGGCGCAGCAACATTCTATGGCGGGCACCACACCGTTTATCAACACGCCCACTTTGAATTCGGCCTCGAGAATG
>WNGH01000638.1_pt1 | contig 36469 bp, 25 predicted proteins | sample 5400631 | NCBI WGS metagenome assembly WNGH01 (sample SAMN13153373, study PRJNA577476) | soil metagenome | isolation source: 115 cm soil or saprolite under Garry oak tree replicate 1 | place: USA:California | collected 2016-06-15 | reverse complement strand
CGCAGGCGCTCCTCCTCGCGCGCCACGATCTTCGGCGTGATGTACTCGTCCTTGCGTCCGAGGACGAACAGCAAGCGCAGCCGGCGGAGTCGTTCGGCCGCCCCCGCGAGATCGAGGTCGGGCGGCACCTCGCCGGCCCACAGGATCAGGCGATCGACGCGCGCGGCGCCCCGCGCTGCCCAGCGGCACGCCGTCGCCGTCCCCTGCGAGTATCCGAACAGATGCAGCGTCACGCTGGCGCGCTCGACGCGCGCGAACACCTCGGCGTGGAGCGCGTCCAGGTAGCGCACGTAGTCGTCGATCTCGCTCAACCGGTCTTCGCGCGTCATCCAGGTGGCGCCGACCTTGCGCTCACTCGCCGGTACCGCCATGTCCTCCAGGTAGAAGCGCGACAGCGCCTCCGGCGCGACGAGCAGCCGCGTGCCGTCCGCCAGGGGCTCGAAGTGCCGCAGAAACCGGCCCGCCAGCTGCCCGTATCCGTGGCACACGAACCAGACTTCCGCCAGCCCGCCCGACGGGTCCCCGAGTGTGAAGTAGCGGGCGGTGCGGGTCACTGACAGGTGATGTTCTTGCAAGCAACCCTCCCCATTCCCGTTCCGACGCTCACTTTTACATTCCGCATTCCGCACTCCGCATTCCGCACTCAGGTTACCAAGATCGTCACGATCTCATGCGGCCCCGCCACGAACCTGACCCGCTGCCCGCGTCCCTCCAGTACCAGCGCCAGCGACTCCCGCTCGTCCGCGCGCACGCGGTGCGCGCTCTTGACGCCGTCGCCGAAACGCCAGGCTCCCGCCACCTTGCGGCTGGTCGCGTTGTAGCACCGCAGCACCATGGGCGAGCCCGCCTGAGCCGGCTTCACCGCAGAGACCACGAGCCCCGCGCCCTCGAGCGCGACCTCGAGCGGCGCCGGCGCGAGCGCGACCGCGTCGCGCAGCCAGAAGCCGCGGAGCGGGAGGAACATGTCCTCCCATAGCGCCGCCAACGCGCCGCCCTGCTCCACCTCCGCCTGCGACACGGGCGCGACGGCGAGCTCGACGCGACACGGCCCCGGGCACTGGGCGAGCGGCGTGCGCGTCGGCCAGGCGGCGTGACCGGGCCGGGTCGGCAGGTCGCCGCGCGACAGCTCCCCCACGGCCCGGAGCAGGGTGAGGACGAGGTCGCCCGCCGGCGTCCACTCGTACTCGAAGAAGCCGGGCGCGAGCAGAGCCAGGCCGCGCCGGCCCTCGGCCACGGCGACGAAGCGCTGCGCCGGCGCGGTGCGGACGGGCGTCTCCAGCGGATAGTCGGCGGGGCGCGCGACGACGGGGGGGCGGGCGACGGTCCCGAAGGCGGCACCGGCCACCGCCGCCGTCCCCTTGAGGGCGGTCGGGAGCCGCGCCCGCACACGATGGTGCGCCGCCCGATTGTCGATCTCGAGCACGCAGCGAACCGCGGCACTGTCGGCGTGCAGCATCACGACGAACCGCACCCCCACCCGCCCCCCCCGCAACGACTGCCGGGCCTCGAGCGCCGCGACGAGCGGGCCCGCCGCGAGCCGCCGGACTTTGAGCGGCCCCGTCGCCCGCACGACCCGGTCGCGGGCCGGCGGGCAATAAGTGTAGGTGTCCCCCGCGTCGCCTCCGTCCTCGAGGCGCAGCAGGTCGAAGAAGCGCTCCCCCGTGCGCCGGTCGCGCAGCGCCAGTGCGCCGCTCGGCTCGAGCGTCGCTTCCACGAAGCGGTTGACGAGCGAGCGGCCGCGCACTTCCACTCCCTCGTGGGACGAGAGCCGCTCCGGTGGCGCGAGGCCGAGCGTCGCGAGTCCGAGGCCGGATACGGACGGGGCCCGGAACGCGATGCGCACGCGGTCCACCTCGTCCTGGTCGGGGTAGTGTCGCGCGGCGTCGAGCCGCTCGAGGTCGGGGCGGCGATCGAGCACCTGCACCGGCACCGAGCGCCCGTCGGGCGCACGCAGCGCGAAGGGCCGGTACCCTTCCCCCTGACGCGGCTTCCTCCCCGCCGGCGCGCCCACGATCACGTCGCGCCGGAACAACGTGACGTCCGCCACGACCACGCCGCCGCGCGGCCGCGCGGCCGGGTTCCACAAGACGAGGGTGGGCCGCTGTTCGGCGGCGCGCTCGCGCGCGTGATCGGGATCATGACCTACGAGATCCCACAGGCTGCCCTGCACCACCTGCCGCGCCACGGCCTCGACCTCCAGGAAGCGCGCCTCGACCGCGTGCGACACGGCGTCGCTGGAGCAGCCCGCGAGCGCGTCGTGGAAGTGGCACTGCACGAGCGTGCGCCAGGCGAGGTCGAGCAGCGCGCGCCGGTCGCGCCCGCCCCGCCGCCGGGCGAGGGCCGCGAGCGGCTCGGCGAACCGCTCCAGCCACAGTTCGAGCTCCGCGTTGCGCCGCTTGAGCGGAGCACGGGTGCCGTGCACGCCCTGCAGCGTCCACGCGTAGCGGTACGACCAGCGCAGCTCTCCCGCGAGCACGGGCGGCCCCGGCTTGACCGTCTCCGCCGCCGCCTGGAAGAACTCATCGAGGCGCGAGACGCGGAATGCGCTCGCGGTGTCGAGCTCCGCAAGGAGGTCGCGCAACCGCGGCAGGTCGGGATGCGCCGCGCGGTGGTCAGCCCCGACGAACACGGGGATGTGCGGACCGGCGGCACGCTGCACCAGCGCGTCGCGCACCGCTGCCCACGCGGCGGGCAGGCGATTCGCGTCGGCTGGCAGCGCGGCGCCGATCTCGTAGCCCTGAGGCGGCAGGTGCCACAGCAGGATCTCCTTTCCGTCGGGCCCGCACCACCGATACAGGTCCCGCTCCTGGCCCCGCTCCCCGCCCAGCCCGCGCCACACCACGCCCGAGCGCAGGCCGAATTCCCGCGCCAGGGTGGGGAGGATCGCGGGGTGGCCGAACGCGTCGGGCGAGTACAGCACGTCGAGGCGGGCACCCCAGTGCTCCGCATCCACCGCGCCGAGGAGCAGGTTTCGCACGAGGGCTTCCCCCGATGGGATCAGCTCATCGGCCAGCACGTACCACGGCCCCACTTGCAGCCGCCCCGTCTTCACGAGCGCCTTGAGATCCGACTCGCGCTCCGGCCGCGCGCGCAGATAGTCGGCCACGAGCACGGTCTGGCCGTCGAGCAGGAAGCTGCGATAGCCCGCGTCCGCCCGCAGCCGCTCGATCAGCTCGTCCAGCACCCCCACGAGCCGCGCCTGGAAGGCCGCCTGCGGTAGGTACCACTCGCGGTCCCAGTGGGTATGCGCGATGAGGTGGAAGATCAGCCCGGTCATTTCGCGCCTAAGCCTAAGGGGCTGACGGCCCTGCCGCGAGCGGCGATATTGACCGCGCATGAGCAAGCGCCCCTGGCTCGCCGTTTCCGCGCTCGCGATCGCGACGGCGCTCGCGACCCGTCTCAAGCCCGGCCCGCTCGCCGACGGATCGACGCTCCTCCCCTCCGGCTGGCGCGTCCGGCCCGCGGGGCGTCAGGTGACGGTGGGCACCCTGCCCCTCGGCCTCGCGACGCTGTCCGACGGCTCCGTGCTGGTGACGAACAACGGCTACGCCGAGAACGGCCTGATGCGGATCGACCCCGGCGCGGGAGCGGTCACCTGGACGCAGCCGCTCACTGCCGCGTGGCTCGGCCTGGCGCGCACCGGTGCGGACGGCCACGACACCGTGTGGGTGAGCGGCGCCGGAACGAACCGCGTGTACCGGTTCACACGTCGCGCTGCGGATTGGGCGGTGGACACGGCGACGCTCGCGGACGCACAGCAACAGCTGTTCGTCGCGGGGATCGCGCCCGCCCCGCAGCGCGGCCTGGTAGCGGCGGTCGGGAACCTGAGTGACTCGGTCTACCTGCTCGACGCCACGACGCTGGCGCGCCGCACCGCCGTCCCGGTCGGGCACCGTCCCTACACGGCAGTAGCGGACTCCGGCCACCTCTATGTCAGCAACTGGGGTGACTCGAGCATCTCCGTTATCGATCTATCCGACCGTCCGACTGCGCCCGGCAGGGAGTCCCTTAGGGTCCGGCCGCCCATGTTCGTGGGCCCCCATCCGTCCGCCATGGCCTTGCACGGCGCCGATCTGTTCGTGGCCCTGGCCGGCGCCAACGGCGTGGCTCGCGTGGACCTCACCACCGGCCGGGTAGTGGAGCAGCTGACCGTCGCGCTCGGACCGCGGGCGCCCGTCGGCAGCGACCCGAACGCGCTCGCTCTGGCGCCCGATGGTCGCACGCTGTACGTCGCGATGGCCGGCAACAACGCCGTCGCCGTCGTCCGCGTGGAGCCCACGGCCATGCGCGTTGCCGGGTTGATCCCCGTCGGTTGGTATCCCACGGCCGTCGCCGTCTCCGCCGACGGCTCGACGTTGTACGTGGCGAACGGGAAAGGCGCGGGCTCGGGCGCCAACCCGGATGGGACGTTCATCGGGAGAGTGATCACGGGCTCGGTGTCGATCATCCCGGTCCCCGACTCGACAGCGCTCGCGCGCTACACGCGGCAGGTGTATGCCCTGAGCCCCTACTCGAACGCCGGGCTGCGCCGGGTGTCCCCTAACCGCCTACCCCCCCCTCCGCCCATCCGCCATGTGGTCTACATCATCCGCGAGAACCGGACCTACGATCAGGTGTTCGGCGACCTGCGCCAGGGAAACGGCGACCCCAGCCTCGCGATCTTCAACGATTCGGTGACGCCGAACGCGCACGCGATCGCGCGACGCTGGGTGCTGTTCGACAACTTCTACGTGGACGGCGAGGTGAGCGCCGACGGGCACGAGTGGACGGACCGCGCGTTCGCCGGCGACTACAACGAGAAGACCTGGCCGCAGAACTATTCCAAGCGGCGAGTGTGGGATCTCAGAAACGGAGAGGATCTCGTCAACCCGCGGGGCGCCTATCTCTGGGATGCCGCGCGGCGGCAGGGGCTGTGGGTCGTGAATTTCGGCGAAAACACGGTCACCGAGCTCGACGCGCCCGACGCTGCCACGAACATCCGGACCGAGATCTCAGGGTTGAAGGACATCACCGTCTCGAACTATCCCGGCTTCGTCCTGGACATTCCGGACACGACGCGCGCACGTATCTTCGCCGACTCGGTCGCGAGCTGGGACGACGCCCGTCGTTTCCCCGACCTCGTCATCATGTGGCTGCCGCGCGACCACACGCGGGGCGGGCGGGCCGGCGCGCCCACCCCGCGTGCCATGGTCGCGGACAACGATCTGGCGCTCGGCCGGATCGTGGAGCGCCTGTCCCAGTCGCCCGCGTGGCCGTCCCTCGCCGCGTTCGCGCTCGAGGATGACGCCCAGAACGGCCCGGACCACGTGGATGCGCACCGCTCCGTGCTGCTCGTCGTGTCGCCCTACGCGCGCCGCGGCGTCGTGGACAGCACGTTCTATACGACGAGCTCGGTCCTGCGGACGATTGGTGAGATCCTCCACCTGGCGCCCCTCAGCCAGTATGACGCCGCCGCTACTTCCCCGCGCTCGGCCGCCGCGCCGTTCGTCCATCGGCCGAGCACATGGCCGCTGGACGAGCGCAACCCCAGCGCGTTTCGCTCGCGCATACCGGATCGCGATCTCGCTCGGGCGGACGCCGCGGACGAAGGGGAGTTGAATCGCGAGATCTGGGAGAGCGTGCACCCGGGCTCGGCCCTGCCGCCCGTGCGGCGGTCTGTGGCGGTCGCGAGGTGAATAGCCAAAACTTATTAAGACGTCTCGTAACTCATTGTGGTAACGTGGGTCCGCTGAGGCCGAGGGACCGCTGTTGCGTCGCCGCAACGGCCATGCGTGCCAAACGACCACATTCGAGCGGCATGCGATTACCGTAGCGACGCGCCGCTCCGAGCGGGCCGACGTGTCAGGTATTACCCTACAACCACTTGGGCAGTTCGTGCACATCCGCCACACCGCTTCCGCAACCCGGCATATGGATTGCTGACCTCAAGCTGTTCGTAACCGCTCATCCGTCCCGCAGAAATCGCAACTGAGGCCGCACGGCAAAGGGGCTCGACCTGGCTCGGATTCCGCTGCTGCACTATTTCCGCGCGGGCACTGGCGACGGTCCCAGTGGCTCGATCGCGGTCGGCGCGTCGCCTGCCCGCCAGGCCGATCGCGCCGCGCCGCGGGTCTCCCCCGTCTCGGTTCCCGTCGCCCGCCCGACGGTGCGCGGCAAGTTTCTCTTCCTGGGCGACGCCAAGTTCTACGTGCGCGGCGTCACCTACGGCGCGTTCGCGCCCGACGACGAGGGGCGCGAATACCACGACCTCGTGATGGTGGAGCGGGACTTCGCGCTGATGGCGGCGAACGGGATCAACACCGTTCGGATTCCGCACACGACGCCACCCCGCGCGCTGCTCGACATCGCGCTGCGACACGGCCTCCGGGTCATGGTCGGGCTCAGCGCCGAGCAGTACGTCGGCTACTTCCTGGATCGGCCGCCGGGCGGTCCGGACGTGGAGGCGCTCATGCGCCGCAAGGTGCGCACCGTCGCAGGGCATCCTGCGCTGCTGTGCTACGCCCTCGGCAACGAGATACCCGCGCCGATGGCGCGCTACATCGGCGGTCGCGCGGTCGAGCGCTACCTCCACCGAATGTACCGGGTGGTCAAGGAAGAAGACCGCGACGGGCTTGTCACCTACGTCAACTACCCGACCACCGAATACCTGCGGTTGCCGTTTCTCGACCTCGTCTGCTTCAACGTGTACCTCGAGTCGCAGGACCGGTTCGAGGCCTACCTCGCGCGCCTCCAGAACATCGCGGGGGACCGGCCGCTCCTCATGAGCGAGCTGGGCCTCGACAGCCTGCGCCACAGCGAGAGCGCGCAGGCGCGATCGCTCGACTGGCAGGTGCGGACGGCGTTCGCCGCCGGCTGCGCCGGCGTGTTCGTGTTCGCTTGGACCGACGAGTGGTACCGGCACGGGCACGACGTCGAGGACTGGGAGTTCGGCCTGACGCGCGCCGATCGGTCGCTGAAGCCCGCGCTGCAAGCTGTCCGCGAAGCGTTCGCGGAGTCGCCGTTCTCGCCGCGCGTGCCGTGGCCTCGCGTCTCGGTCATGGTCTGCTCCTATAATGGGGCGCGCACCATCCGCGACTGCCTCGAGGGGCTGAGCCGGCTCGCCTATCCGAATTACGAGGTGATCGTGGTGGACGACGGGTCCACCGACGACACGGCCGCCATCGCGCGGCGGTACGATTGCCGGCTCATCCAGACGGAGAACCGCGGTCTCGCCAACGCCCGCAACACGGGGCTGCAGGCGGCCACCGGGGAGATCGTCGCCTACCTCGACGACGACGCTTACCCCGACCCCCAGTGGCTCACCTATCTCGTCGCCACCTTCACGAGCACCTCGTACGCCGGCGTGGGTGGTCCGAACATCGCCCCGCCAGGGGACGGACCGATCGCCGAGTGCGTGGCCCAGGCGCCGGGTGGGCCCGTGCACGTGCTCGTCACCGATCGCGAGGCGGAGCATATCCCTGGCTGCAACATGGCGTTCCGGAAGGCCTGTCTGGACGCGATCGGGGGGTTCGACCCGCAGTTCCGGACGGCCGGCGACGACGTGGACGTGTGCTGGCGGCTACGCGAGTTTGGCTGGAGCCTCGGCTTCAGCCCGGCCGCGCTGGTCTGGCACCACCGCCGGAATTCCGTGCGCACCTACTGGAAGCAGCAGATCGGCTACGGCCGCGCGGAGGCGATGCTGGAGCGGAAGTGGCCCGAGAAATACAACGGGCCCGGGCACGTGCGCTGGACGGGCCGCATGTACGGCCCCGGCCTCACGCGCGCCCTCAGGTGGCACCAGCCCCGCATCTATCACGGTATTTGGGGAAGCGCACCGTTCCAGTCGCTCTACGAGCCAGCGCCCAGCTTACTCGGCTTCCTGCCACAGATGCCCGAATGGCATCTGATCACCGCAGGGCTGGCGGGCATGGCGGTGTTGAGTGCCGTGTTCGAGCCGCTCAAGCTCGCGGTGCCCATGTTGATCGTGGCCTTGCTGCCGCCGGTCGCGCAGGCCTGGCTGAGCGCCGCCCGCGCATCCTTCCCGGAAGCGTCGCACCGTCGAGCTCGGTTGATGCAGCGGGTGCTGACGGCCGCACTGCATCTGCTCCAGCCCCTCGCCCGCCTGCGCGGGCGCCTCAAGAACGGCCTCACGCCCTGGCGCCGGCACGGCGCCGTACGGCCGGCGCCGCTCTGGCCCGTCACGACGTCCATCTGGAGCGAGCGCTGGGAGACGCAACACGCGCGCCTGCGCACGCTCGAAGCACGACTCCGGGTGGAGGGCGCGTGCGTGCTCCGCGGTGCGGAGCACGACGCCTGGGACTTGGAAATCCGTGGCGGCATTCTTGGCGCTGCACGGGTGCTCATGGGTCTGGAGGATCATCCCGCCGGCAAGCAGCTGGTGCGGCTGCGCTGGTGGCCTGAGGTACCTGGGCGCGGGCCGGTTCTCGTGCTGGGCTTGGCGGGGCTCACTGTCGCCGCCGCGCGCGCGGGCGCCTGGCTGGCCGCCCTCTTCCTCGGGTTCGGCACCCTGCTGCCCGCGCTCCACATCGTCGAGCAGTGCATGGCCGCCATGGCCGCGATCCGCCAGACCGCGGGCCGCCTACAGAACGGAGGCTGGTGATGGGCATGGTGCTCTGGGGAAACCTCTCCTGGCACCCCGCCGCCGCTGCGTGGCGGGAGGTCGCGCCGACGGCGCCCACGCCAGAATGCATCGAGGTATTGCACCGCGAGAACGGCACCGCGACCTACCGCCTCGTCGGGGCGGGGCCGGGCGGCACGCCGATCATTGCGCGGCGCTCGGGGAGGGCGAAGGCCCTGGTCCTGCGGACGCTCTATGAGACGATGCTGTCGCGTCTCCCGATCGCGGCGCCGCGGTATTGCGCCTTCCGAGCGGATGGCCCGGGGTTCGCGTGGGTGTTCCTCGACGAAGGCGGGGGCGGCCGCCCGTGATGGACGACTTGGCCCTCTACCGCCGTCTCGCGCGCCAGGCGGCCGCGTCGTGGCACCTCGTGGCCGTGTTGTTCTTGGTCAGCCTCCTCGCCAGCCCGCTGGCGCTCCTGGCGCCGCTCCCGCTCAAGATCGCCGTGGACTCGGTGCTGGGCTCGCGCCCGTTGCCCGGCCTCCTGGATGCCCTGCTGCCGGCGGGGGCGACGCGCTCGACGGCGGGCCTTCTCATTCTCGTGGCGGCCCTCGCTGTCTTCATCGCGCTCGCGAACCAGCTGCAGGTGACGGTGCAGAAGTATCTGACCGTGCTGGCTGGAGAGAAGCTGCAGCTCGACTTCCGCGCGCAGATCTTCCGTCACCTGCAGCGGATGTCCCTCGCCTACCACGACACGATCGGCACCGCCGATTCCGTGTACCGCATCCAGCAGGACGCGCCGGCCATCCGGTCCATCGTGATCGACGGGTTCATTCCACTGGTGAGCTCGGCCCTGACCCTGGCCGGGATGGTGTACGTGACGATCCGCATCGATTGGCAGCTCGCGCTGGTGGCTCTCGCCGCCTCGCCGGCGCTGCTCCTGGTGGCGCGGGCATACCGGCCGCGACTGCGCAGCCAGTCACGCGAAGTGAGACGGCTGGAGAGCGCCGCGCTCGGCGTGGTGCACGAAGTGCTGGGCGCGCTCCGGGTCGTGAAGGCGTTCGGGCAGGAGGAGCGCGAGGGGGACCGCTTCGTCCATCGTTCCGGGGACGGCGTGCGCGGCCGCGTCCGTCTGGCGCTGGCCGAAGGTCGCTTCGCCGTCGCCGTCGGTCTGATCACCGCCGTGGGTATGACGATCGTGCTCTACCTGGGCATCGCCCATGTCCGCTCCGGCGCGCTGTCGCTGGGCGAGCTGCTCCTGGTCATGGGGTACGTCGCCAAGCTGTACGATCCGATGAAGACGATCAGCCGCAAGGTGGCCACGCTGCAAGGGTACCTGGTGAGCGTCGAACGAGCGTTCGCGGTGCTCGACGAGCAGCCGGACGTCGAGGAGCGCCCCGACGCACAGCCTATCGCGCGCTCGCGCGGTACCATTGCCTTCGAGAACGTGTCGTTCTCCTATGCGCCGGACCGCCCGGTATTGCACGACGTCTCCTTCGCCATTGCCGCGGGGACGAGCGTGGGGATCGAAGGCGCAACTGGCGCCGGCAAGACCACGCTCACCAACTTGCTCACCCGTCTCTACGACCCCAGTGCCGGTCGGATTCTGCTGGACGGCGTGGACCTCCGGGACTATCGGCGTGACGACCTCCGGCGGCAATTCGCCGTCGTGCTCCAGGAGTCGGTGCTGTTCTCGGCGAGCATCGCCGAGAACATCGCATACGCCGTACCCGGCGCGAGCCGCGAGCAGATCGTCGCAGCCGCCCGGGCAGCCAATGTGCACGAATTCATCGAGCGCCTCCCGCAGGGTTACGACACGGAGGTGGGGGAGCGGGGCGTGAAGTTGTCCGGGGGCCAGCGCCAGCGCATTGCCTTGGCGCGCGCTTTCCTGAAGGACAGCCCGGTGCTGATCCTCGACGAGCCCACGAGCGGGGTGGACGTGCACACCGAATCCGCCATCGTGGAGGCGTTGGCACGACTTCAGGAAGGCCGCACCGTGATCATCATCAGCCATCGGCCGAGCGCCGTGGCACGGTGTGCGGCGATGCTGACGATCGAGCGCGGGCGCGTCGTGGCCGACACCAGCCGAACCACGCCGGCCTCCCTCTCCCCGACCGGCCTCGCTTCCGCGCGGCGCCAGGAGCTCCTGCTGGCCCACCCGGCCGTCCAGGCGTGGCGCCGTCTCAACCCCGAGCGTGTGGTGCCCGAGCGGATCACCCCGGCCAAGTTCAAGGCCAACAAGACGCGGTCCCATCTCACCGTGTACCGTTTGCAAGGCGTCGGGCCCGAGGGCGAGGCCGTGATCGCGAAGCGGTGCGAGCGCGGCGAAGGCCTGGTGGAGCGGGCAGTGTACGAGCGGGTCCTCCCGCACGTCTCGCTGCCGGATCCGCACTTCTACGGGGCCGTTGAGGACCACGACGTCTGCTGGCTCTTCATCCGTGAGGTCCAGGGCGAGAAATACGACGTAGAGCGGCCCGATCATCGGGCCGCAGCGGCGCACTGGCTCGGAGTCTTGCACACCGAGGCGTGCTCCGTCGCCGGCCGAGCGGGCCTGCCCGACGCGGGACCGGGTCGCTACCGCGACCAGATGCGCGCCACGCGTGATGCCGTTCGCAACCACTTGGACAATCCCGCGTTCGGCAATGGCGACCTGGCGTTTCTCGACCGCCTCCTCGAGCAGTTCGACGACCTGGACGAGCACTGGGGTCGGCTCGAGCGCGACTGCTCGGGGCTCCCGCCGACGCTGATCCATGGCGATTTCAACGGCAAGAACCTGCGGATCCAGACGGCGCCATCCGGTCCTCAGCTCGTCGCGTTCGACTGGGCGGATGCCGGACTGGCCGTGCCCGCCGTCGATCTCGCCCAGGTCGCCACGCCCTCGTTTCGCATGTCGGCGAGTCCGGACCTCGCCACCTACTGGTCCGTCGTGCGCGAGTCGTGGCCGACGTGCGACCACGCGGACATCGAGCGGCTTGCGAACTGTGGGGCCGTGTTCCGTGCGCTGGCGGTCATCACGTGGGATGCGAACCATCTCGCCGAAGCATGGGCAGATGCCTTCCTGCCGAACCTGCACATCTACCAGGCGGAGCTGGTTAGGGCGCTCGATCACCTCGGCTGGCCCTTCCGATCGGAATCGGCGGGCCGCGCGCCGGCGCAGCAGGGCCAACCCCGATGACCGCCCTGCGGATCGGGTTCCTGTTCCGGCGGCCCTACGGCGCGGGCCACGTAAGCATCTTCCCGAAGACCATGCAGGCGCTCGCCGACGCCGGCGTGGTGGTCGATGTCATCGCTGCCAACGGACGCCTCATCGACCTCTCGACGGTACGGGTGGAGCACGACCTGTACGTGCTGAAGCAGATCTCCGGGATCTCGATGAGTCTGGCGGGAGTCCTGCATGCGCAGGGCGCCGCCATCGTGAATCCATATCCCGTGACCGTCGCGATCCGCGACAAGGTGATTGCCGCGCGCATTCTCGGGGCTGCGGGGGTCCCGATGCCCGCCACGTACGTCGTTTCGCAGCCCGATCTGTTGACGCCGCTGCTGAATGTGGGACCGCTCGTCGTCAAGCCATACGACGGCACGTGCGGGTTAGGTGTGCGCGTCGTCCGGAACGAGGCCGACCTGTTCGCCGAGCCGCGCGCCGCGCACAAGCCTCCCCCCATCCTCGCACAGCGCTATCACCCGCCCGAGGGGCGTGACTTGAAGATCTATGTGATCGGCGAGCAGCTCTTCGGTGTCCGAAAGGTCTTCCCGGCCCGGACGGAGGCGGAGAAGTGCGGCGAGCCGTTCTCGCCGACCGCCGAGCAGCGAGAAATCACGCTGCGCTGTGGCCGCGCGTTCGGTATCGACCTCTACGGCGTCGACTTCATCGAGAGCGAGGGGAAACAGTACGTCGTAGACATGTCCAGCATCCCCGGCTTCAAGGGCGTGCCGGATGCACCGTCGCATCTCGCGAACTACTTCTACGCGGCCGCGGAGCGCGCCGCACGCGGGGAATCCTTGTGGGAGCCGCCCGACGCGCGGCGGGCCTTGCAGGGTGTAGGTCTCTCGTGAGGTGTCTCATCGTCAACGGCGACGACTTCGGCGCGAGCGGCGGGATCAACCGCGGGATCGTCGAGGCACACCGCGACGGGATCCTGACGAGCGCGAGCCTGCTGGTGGACCGGCCGGCGAGCGCGGAAGCAGCCGCGCTCGGGCGCCAGCACGCCGGCCTGAGCCTGGGACTGCACCTGGAGCTCGACCCCGACGACCCCGAACGCGTCGCCGCCGAGTGCGAGCGTCAACTGGCCCGATTCGTGGAGCTGGCCGGGGAGCCTCCGACCCATGTGGACTCCCACCACGACGTGCACCACGACCCGCGCGTCCTGCCGCACGTGCTCACGCTGGCCGAGCACGCGGGGGTCCCCGCGCGGGGGCACTCCTTGGCTCGCCGCCTCGGGAAGTTCTACGGGCAATGGGGCGGCCGCACACATCCCGAACAGATCGGCGTGGACGGCTTGCTTCGCCTGCTGGACGCCGAGGTCCGCGAGGGCGTGACCGAGTTGTCCTGCCACCCCGGCTACGTGGAGCCCGGGTTTCGCTCGGGGTATGTGGCGGAGCGCGAGATGGAGCTGCGGACGCTGTGCGACGCACGCGTACGGCAGGGCATCCGCGCCCGGGAGATCCGCCTCATCAGCTTCCGCGACCTCCCCGCGCTCGCGCCATCCGCTGCCGCGCTCGGGGAAGCGACATGAGCACGGTCGTCATGTCGGTCTACAAGGTCGCCAGTTTCTCCGAGGGCGGCGGTCACTTCTGGGTCTACTTACAGTACGCCCTGGGGCTGCGCCGCCTGGGGTGTGACGTCTACTGGCTGGAGCAGCTCCGCCCGGCTCGTGATCCCGAGCGAGAGGCCACCATCCTCTCGACCTTCCTGGAGCGGATGAAGCGCTACGGGCTCGAGGGCAAGACGCTCCTCTACACGATGGACCGCGACGGGGATGACGGTGCCACGTCGCCACGCTTCATCGGTTGCACGAGGCCCGAGGCCGAGGCGGTGCTGCGACGAGCGGATGTGCTCCTGAACTTTCACTACGCGATCGACCCGCGGCTGCTCGCGTGCGCCCGCCGCACCGCGCTCGTGGACATCGACCCGGGGCTGCTGCAGTTCTGGATGAGCACCGGCCAGCTCCGCGTGCCCCCGCACGACTGCTACCTGACCACCGGCGAGACCGTCGGGACGCCCGCGGCCCGCTTCTCCGATTGCGGCCTGCCGTGGACTCGCATCCGTCCGCCCGTGTGCCTCGACCTCTGGCCCGTCACCCATGATCACCGGGCCGACGCCTTCACGACTGTCTCCAGCTGGTCCTCCGCGAGCTGGCTCAAGGTGAATCGGGATGGGGAGACCGTCCTCCTCGACAACACGAAGCGGGTCTCTTTTCTCGAGTTCGTGGACTTGCCCAGCCACACGAATCAGCCCCTCGAGCTCGCGCTGTGCCTCCTCGATCGCGATCCGGGGGGCCAGGCACGCCTCAAGCAGGCCGTGAAGGACGCGGAGGACCGGATGCGCCTCGAGGAGCATGGCTGGCGGGTGCGTGACTCGCGAGAGGTCACGGGCAGCCCCGAGGCCTACCGCTCCTATATCCAGCGGTCGCGTGGTGAGTTCAGCGCGGCCAAGCCGTCCTGCATGAGTTTTCAGAATGCCTGGGTCAGCGACCGCACGTTGTGCTATCTGGCGAGCGGGAAGCCAGCCGTCGTGCAGCACACGGGCCCGAGTTCGTACCTGCCCGACGGCGAGGGGATGTTCCGCTTCACCTCGCTCCAGGAGGCTGCTCGAGGGCTCGAGGAGATCAACACCCATTACGAGCGCCATTGCGCCGCGGCTCGCGACATCGCCGAGACGTATTTCGACGCGCAGCGCGTCCTGGAAACCGCCCTGAACGCCGCGCTGGGCGCGTCCCTGGAAAGCGTGTCGTGAGCGTCACCGTCTGCCTCGCGCCCGCCAACACGGTGGCCTATCCGAACGGGGGTGGCCATCTGTGGGTCTATCTGCACTGGGCCTTGGCCCTGAAGGCGCTCGGCTGCCGGGTGATCTGGCTCGAGGGGATCGATGTGGACGACCGCGACACCTCGCCTGCGTGCCGCCGCCGCAGGCGCGGCGGCGCAGCGCCCGACTGCGTCGCGACGCTCAAGGCGCGACTGGCCCCCTATGGCTTGGCGGACTCGCTGGCGCTGTACGCGATCAACGGCGACGCGATCCCCGAGGAGGTGGCCCAAGGCTGCCGGGACCTCGATGCAGCCACCGGGGCTGATCTCCTCCTCAATCTGTGGCACTCGGCACCCGCCCGGGTCGTCCGACGGTTCCGCCGTTCGGCGTTCATCGATACCGACCCGGGGTTGCTCCAGATCTGGATGACCACGGGCGCGGTCGATCTGGCGCCCCACGACGTCTATTTCACGATCGGCGAGACCGTTGGCCAGGCGGGAGCCCGGTTTCCCGACGGCGGCCGCCCGTGGCTGTACACGGCCCCTCCAATCTTCCTGCCGGAGTGGCCCGCACTCGCGCCGGACGGCACCGCCCCGTACACCACGGTGGCGCACTGGTGGGGCGGGACCTTCGAGTACAACGGCGCCGTGTTCTCCAACGAGAAACGGGTCGCGTTTCTCGAGTATCTCGACCTGCCCCTTCAAAGCCGCGTGCAACTCGAGGTGGCGGTGTGCTTGGCGGAGCACTACGAGGAATACCGCCAGCTGATGGAGCCCAAGGGCTGGAGGCTGCGGGAGGCGTGGGACGTGAGCGCGACGCCGGAGGCGTACCGGAGGTACGTGCAGGGCTCGCGCGGCGAGTTCAGCTGTGCCAAGCCGGCCTACGTCGCCCTCGACACCGCCTGGGTGAGCGATCGCACGCTGTGCTACCTCGCGAGCGGCAGGCCCGCCATCGTGCAGCATACCGGTGCCAGCCGGTTCTTGCCGGACGCGGAGGGTCTGTTCCGGTTTAGGAGCATGGACGAAGCGGCGCAGGCGCTCGCGGCCGCCGAGGCCGACTACGAGCGCCACGGTCGAGCGGCTCGCGCGCTGGTCGAGGAGCACTTTGACGCACGGCGAGTCGTCGCACGGGTGCTGGAGCGGGCGCTCGGGCACCGCGCGAGGACGGCGGCATGACCGCGGTGCGCGAGCGCGGCGGCGTCGGGGACGTCCTCGAAGCACGGGGTGAGCCCGGATGGGCCGAGCTGGGGGAGGCGCTGCGCGCGCTGTTGGACGGCGCCGATCCTGCCGTTCGGGTGATCGGAGTGCAGCAGCTCAAGGCGAAGGTGTACCGCCTGCAGCTGGACGCAGGGGCTCCGTGGAGCTCGGTGGTCGTGAAGCGCCTGGAGCCCGCCGTCGCCCACCGCACTCAGCTGGTGGCGCAGCGGTGGCTACCCGCGCTGGGCCTGGGTGATCGCTGTGCGCGGCTGCTCGGCGTGGCGGGTGACCGCGCCGCCCGGCTCGTATGGCACGTGTACGAGGATCTCGGCGACGACACGCTCGCGGCGCGTCCGACGTCGGACCGGGTACGCGCGACCGTGGATCTCGTTGCCGAGTTCCACACGCGCGCGGCCCGCCACCCCGTGCTGCCCGACGTCCGCCGCTACGGCGAAGGGTTCGGGATCCAGTACTTCACGGCGAACGTCGCCGACGCGATCGCCGCGCTCGAGGGGCTCGCCGCGTCCGGCATCGAGCCACCGCCGGAGCACGCCGGGGTTACGGCGCGCCTCCTCGAGCGGCTTCGCGGCCTGACCGCAGACACGCCCCGGCGGGCGCGGGCCTTCGAGAGGGCCGCGGGGCCGGACACGCTGCTGCACGGCGACCTGTGGACGACCAACGCCTTCGTAGCCGAGACGACCGGGGGGGCCGGGGGGGGCGCGGGGGGCAGGGGGGGCGGACCGCGGGCACGGCTCGTCGACTGGGACAAGGTGGGGGTGGGCCCGTTCAGCTACGACCTCTCGACGTTCCTGTTCCGCTTCCCGCCCGCTGAGCGGCCGTGGGTGCTGGAGTACTACCGCAAGGCCGTCACGCGCGCCGGGTGGCGGCTCGCCCCCGCGCGCGAGCTCCAGCTGCTCTTCGACACGGCCGAGCGCGCGCGCTACGCGAACCGGCTCATCTGGCCGGCCCTGGCGCTGCTGCAGGAGCGGGCCGACTGGGGATTCCCGGAGCTCGCAGAAGTAGAGCGCTGGTTTCGGGAGCTAGACCGATGCCCGTCCGCATGAGCAATCGTGGGCGCGGTCGCGTACTTCGACGCCAAGCAGGTCCTCGCCGGGATCCTGCGCGAGGCGCTGCCATGAGCGGACGGATCGGATTCCTCCTGCCCGGCTGGCCCGCATGACTCTTCGACCGTATCCCCCCTGGCTCCCGCTCGTGCTGCTGCTCGCGCCCCTGGTGTCACGCCCGGCCGCTGGCCAGGTGGGCGCGACCACCGACATCATCACGGGCACAGTCACGGGTCCCGATAGCCAACCCCTCGGTGGCGCCGTCGTCACCGCCACTTCCCTGGAAACGCGGGTGTCACGGCAGCGGACGACCGACGCGCGCGGGCGGTTCACTATCGTGTTCCCCGACGGGGGCGGGCGCTACGAGCTGACCGCACGCTACATCGGCATGGCCGCAGTCCAGGTCACCGTCGCCCGCCAGGCGGACGAAGACCGCATCGAGGCGAGCATCCGGATGGGGCTGTTCGCGGTGCCACTCGAGCCGGTCACCGTCAGCGCGCGGTCCCGCTCGCGGAGCGACGGCTCGGGGCCGGGCTCCAGCGAACGCAATTACAACCCGGAGCAACTCGCGCGCCTCCCGATCAACGCCTCCGACCTGAATACCGTGGCGACCTTGCAGCCCGGGGTCCTCGGGATTCGGGAGAGCGACTCGACCGTGACGGCGTTCTCCGTCGCCGGGCAGCGACCCACCGCCAACAACGTGACGCTCGATGGCTTGTCCTACGGCTCGGGGAGCGTGCCGCAGGACGCCGTCCGCTCGATCCGGGTCGTCACCAACGCGTACGACGTGGCCCGCGGCCAGTTCTCGGGCGGGCTCGTGGCCTCGACCACGCGCGGCGGCACCAACGTCCCGCAAGCCTCGTTCACCTATGCGCTGCGCGATCGCTCGCTCGCCTGGGGGGAAACCACGGCATCGCCCTTCGGCCAGGGTGCCACGCAGAACCAGCTGGGTGGCGGCATGGGCGGCCCGATCGTCCCCAACAAGCTCTTCGTATTCGGCGCACTCCAGGGACGCTGGCGCGCGCAGGCCCTGCCCTCGCTCACCACCGCCGATCCCGGCACGCTCGCGCGGCTCGGCGTGAGCCCCGATTCCGCCGCGCGTTTTCTCGCGCTCGCCGCCGCGACGGGAGTCCCGGTGACGCTCCCCAACTTCCCCGACGACCGCAGCACGAACACCACCCTCGCCCTGCTGCGCCTCGATTGGCAGGCGAGCGACGTTCACACCATCACGCTGCGTCTCGACGGCAGTTGGGAGTCCCAGGAGCCCACGCGCGTCGGCACGCTCACCCTGCCCACCACCGGGGGGACGCGCACCACGCTCGCGGGCGGCGTGATGGCCTCGCTTACCTCGTACTTCGGTGGGCGCTTCATCAACGAGCTCCGCGGGTATGTGGCGCAGCAGCGCCGGGATGCGCGTGCCTTCCTCGCGCTGCCGGCTGCGGTCGTGGACGTCGCATCGGATCTGCAGAACGGCGGTCACGGCGTGGCAGCGCTGGCGTTCGGCGGCAGCTTCGGGCTCCCCCAGCACACCCACAACCGCAGCCTCGAGATCGCCGACGAGTTCTCCTGGTTGCCGGGCCGCACGGCACATCGCCTGAAGCTCGGCATCGACGTGATCGGGACACGCGTAGACGAGAGCCAGACAGCGAACCAGTTGGGCACGTTCACCTACCCGTCGCTCGCGGCCCTCGCAGCGGACAGCCCCGCCACGTTCACCCGCACGCTCGCACCCCGCGCTCAGGCAGGTACCGCCTGGAACGGGGCGGCGTACTTCGGCGACTCGTGGCGCGTGGGTGGCGGGCTGCAGCTGATCTACGGCGCGCGGCTCGAGGTGAGCCGCTTTGACGGCGCCCCGCCCTACAACCGCGCGGTCGATTCCCTGTTCGCGGTGCGCACCGATCGCATCCCGAGCGAGGTGCATGTTTCGCCGCGCGTCGGATTCACCTGGCAGGTGGGGGGTTGGCCCAAGGGGTCCACCTTCCTGCGCGGCGGGCTCGGCGACTTCCGCAGCCTCACGCCGACCTCGCTCTACGCGGCCGCGCTGGCCGCACCGGGACTCGCGAACGCGGAAACCGAACTCATGTGCGTCGGATCGGCGGTGCCCATACCCGATTGGTCGGGCTACGCCCAGGACCCGTCCACCATCCCATCGCAGTGCACGGGCGCAGCTGCGGTGACCGTCGCTCCCCATCCCAACGTGACGGCCTTCGCTCCCGACTTCGGCGCACCCCGCGCCCGGCGCGGGTCGCTCGCGCTGCTGCATCGCTTCGGCAGCAGTTACTACTGGGTGACGCTGGAAGGAAGCTACGCCCGCGGCGTGAGCCAGTACGGCTTCCGCGACCTGAACCTGGTCGCGACCCCGCGGTTCGCGCTCGGCGACGAAGCCGGCCGTCCCGTGTATGTGCCGGCCGACTCCATCGTCCCGGCCACGGGCGCGGTCAGCTCCGCCGCCTCGCGTGCCCATCCGGAGTTCGGGCGGGTCCTGCTGATGGGCTCCGATCTCCAGTCCGACACCAAGCAGCTCACGCTGTCGCTGACCGGAGCGACGGCATGGGGCGCGGCGTTCCGCCTCGCATATACGCTCACGCGCGCCCGTGACCAGTCGTCATTCTCGTGTTGTACGGCCTCCGCTGGCTTCGCCTCGCCGACCACAGGTGGTGACCCAGACGCGCGCGAGTGGAGCCGCAGCAGTCTCGACCGACGTCACGCACTTGTGGGCACCGTGACGCTCCCCATCACGCGGGCGCTCGACGTCAGCGCGATCGGCAGCGTCACCTCGGGGGTCCCCTTCACGCCCGTCGTCGGGTCGGACATCAACGGGGACGGCGCGCACAACGACCGTGCTTTCGTCTTCGATCCCGCCACGTCGACGGACGCCGCCGTCGCGAACGGAATGCGTACGCTCCTCGCCGCGGCGACGTCCGCGGTGCGCGGCTGTCTGCGAAGCCAGTTGGGCCGCATCGCCGCGCGCAACTCGTGCAGCGGCCCATGGCAGCCCTCGCTCGACCTGCAGCTCAACTGGCGACCGGCGTGGTTCGGGCTCGACCGGCGGCTCACGATGTCGCTGCTGACGGTGAATCTGCTCGGCGGGCTCGACGAATGGCTCCACGGCGGAGCGCACCTGCATGGCTGGGGCTACGCCACCGCGCCCGACCCCGTGCTTCTGTACGCGCGCGGCTTCGACCCCGCCACCAACCGATTCCGCTACGAGGTGAACGGCCGGTTCGGGACCACCGCCAGCGCCAGCAGCGGTGTCACCGTGCCCGTCCAGATCGCATTCCAGGGACACCTCGCGATCGGCCCCCTCCGACTCCGGGCGCGCCCCAGCCCGGGCGCGCGCCCTGGTCTGGGCGCGGACGGCCCGGTGCCGCAGGATGTCGCCGCCCGGTTCGCGGAGCTCCTCGCCAATCCGGTCGTGGTCATCCTGGGCTTGCGCGATTCGCTGGGTTTCTCCTCCGAGCAGGTCGCCCGGCTGCAAGTAGTCTCCGACTCGCTCGATACGGGCAACCGCCCCATTGCGGATTCGCTGCAGGTCGAGGCGCGGCGAGCGGGCGACGGGGTCGATCCGACCGCCCTGCTGCGACGCTTCGGACCCAAGCTGAGCGAGGGACAGGAGAACATTCGGCGGGCGCTCGAGCGCGCGCGCGCCATCCTCACCGCCGAGCAGTGGAGCAAGCTCCCCGACGCGCTCAAGTCCCCCGCGCGGGGAGCGAGCGACTAGCGCGGCGCCCACTCACAACGCCGTCAGCCCGCTCACGTCCTCCGGGCGCCGCAGGTGCACGTGCGCCACCCTCCGTCCCTTCGCGAGCAGCGCGCGGACGTCCCCAACCGCCTGGGCGCGCTTCAGCTGGCCGAAGGTGACACCCATCTCGGGGATCTCCACGTCGACGGCGTCGTCGGTGGTGAGCACGAGAAACAAGCCGGTGCCGGGACCGCCCTTGTGGAGTTGGCCCGTGGAGTGCAGATACCGCGGGCCGAAGCCGAGCGTCGTCGCGATGCCAAGCCGGGCCGCCCACGCGGCGCGCAGCGCTCCGAGCGCGGCCGCGACGTCCGGGCGCGGGGGCAGGTAGGCGAGGATCGCGAGGTAGTCGCCCGGGCGAGCGGTGCGCGCCAGCTCCGCCGGCGCGAGCGTCGCACCCGCGTCACCGGCGCCGGACCGGTCCCGGGCAAGCTCGTCACGCGCAAACGCTTTCGCCGCCTCCACGTCGGGCTGATCGAAGGCGTTCACGTCCAGCTCGTTGCACAGCTCCCACGTGGCGAACTCCCACTTCAGGAACTCCGCGCCGAGATCGAGCGGGTCTTCGGAGAATTCCGACACGATCTGGGTGTCCGGGCGCCGCTCCGCGGCCGGGTCGTCGACGAGCGGGACCACGCCCCGTCCCGCCTTCCCCGAGCTCTCCGCCACGAGCTGCTCCACCCACGCGGCGATCGCCGCCACGCGCGCGGGCGGGCGGAGCACGAGCTTGTCGCGCCCGGCGAGGGCGGCGCGAGCCAGCGCCACGCCCCAGGCCTTGGCGCGCGCGACGTCCACCGCGAGGGCCCGCTCCAGCAGCACGCCGCCGTCCGCGCCGATCAGCGCGGCCGGCAGCATGCCGACCACCGTGAGCGCGGCATAGCGTCCGCCCACGTCCGGCGGGTGGGGAAAGATGGCGCGGAGCCGGCCCTCCCGCGCGAGCGCCTCGAGCGGCGTTCCGGGATCCGTGACAACGACGACCTGCTCGGGCCGGGCCCGGGCGGCGAAATACCGGTACAGTGCCAGCGTCTCGACCGTCGTCCCCGACTTGCTGACGACGAGAAACAGCGTGCGGTCGCGCGGTGCCGTGCCTTCGGCGTCGAGCACCGCGGCCGGATCGGTGCTGTCGAGCACGTGGAGCGACGTCGCTCCGTACACCCGTGCCACCACCTCGGCCGTCAGGCTCGAGCCGCCCATGCCGCAGACGACGACGTGCGTGAGCCCGTCGCGCCGCGCCGCGTCCGCGAAGGCAACGAGCGCCCTCCACTGCGCGAGCGACGCGCGGGGTGCCTGGATCCAGCCGAGCCGCTCCATCAGGCGGCGAAACATAACCGCCCTCGCCAGCACGGGGGGTGCGGATTAGCTTAGGCTCGGAGGTCGCAGTGATCCCACTCAGCCGGCAGGCCCGCCTCCTCGTCGCGATCGCGGCCGTCTCCTTCGCGGCGATCGTTGTGGTGTCGCTCGTCGTGCGGGCCGACCCGCAGACGCGCGGGCTGGTCGCCGGTCATTCCATCACCTGGAGCGCGCTCTACGCCGCCGTCTGCTGCGGCATCGCCTGGCGACGCCTGCGCGGGCGCCCGGCGCAGGGGACGTGGCTTTGGGTGGGGGCTGGCTGCGTCGCGATCCTGTTGGGCCAGGCGGTGTGGAGTTACTACCGCTTCGTGCTGCACGTCCGGCTGCCATACCCCTCGCTGGGAGACGTCGCCTACCTCGGCGGCTACGTGTGTTTCGGCCTGGCGGTCGTGAGGCTCCTACGCGCCGAGCCGCGGCGCCGTCCCGACGCTGAGATGATCCTCGACACGGCGCTCGTCACGTTTACGGCCGGCACCGTGACTTACGAGTTCCTCCTCGCCCCGCTGCTGGCGGCCGGGGGCACGGTGTCGGCGATTCTCACCAGCATCGCGTGGGCCAGCGGGGGCGTTGCGGTCCTCTGGCTGATCCTCGTGCAGATGCTCCGGCGTGCGCGTTTCCCGCTCGCGACGGCCGGTCCGATCATGGCGGGATTGGCCCTCAGTTGCGTCGCGAACGTTCTGTACGCCGCGGGCGCCCTTGGTGGGACGGTCCGGGGCGGAGGAGCATTGCACCTCGGCTGGGACGCCGGTCTCCTGCTCCTCGGCACGGCCGCGGCCGTGACGCCGGAGCGCACGGACCCGGGAGACCACGCCGTCTCGACGACCTCTTACTACGTCGCTCGCATCATTGCGGTGGCGATCGGCCTGGTCGGGATCTTGGCCGTCGCCGTGGCCGCCGCCGTCCGACCTGAGCCGTCCGCGGTCACCGCCGTGCTGGTCGGCGCCGGCATCGTCCTCCTCGCCGTGCGCTTCGCGTACCTGCTGCGCGTCGATCGCCGTTACGCCGAGCTACTGGAGCAAGAGGTGGCCAACCAGACGCGCTCCCTGATGGACTCGCTCGCCGCCGCCGCGACCGCGGAGCGCAACCTGCGCCTCGTGATGGAGTCCGTTCCGGACGCCATCACGGTGCTGGATCGCGAGGGCCGGGTGACCGAGCTCAACCCCCCCGCGCGCGCGATGATGGCGCGGCAGGACGAGCTCCAGCCGGGGAGCGCGTTCGACTCCTTGGACGCCGACGCTGCCAAGATCGTGCGTGCCAAGCTCGCCGCCGCGTTCCAGGGAGAGGTGCAACGTTTCGACCTCCCCTTCCTCCGCGGAGACGGCACGAAGGGCTACAGCACCGTGGTGTACGCCCCCGTCCGTGAAAGCGGCCGGGTAACGCGTGTGCTCGCCCTGGCGCGGGACGTGACCGACCAGAAACGCACCGAGTCGCAGCTCCAGCAGGCGGAGAAGCTCGCAGCCATGGGGCAGCTCGTCAGCGGCGTCGCGCACGAGATCAACAACCCCGCGGCCATCATTTCCGGCTTCGCCCAAACGCTGCTGCTCGACGAGCTGAAGCCCGAGCACCGCGAGATGGTGCAAATGGTCTACGACGAGGCCACCCGCATCGGGCGGATCACGTCCAACCTGCTCGCCTTCGCCCGCGCCGGGAGCAGGCAGCGCTCCCTGGTGGACGTGAACGACCTGGTGCGCCGTACCTTCGCCTTGCGGTCCTACCACCTGTCGACACTCAACATCACGGTCCTGCTCGAGCTCGACCCGCTGGATCCGAAGATCTGGGCCGACGCCTCGGAGCTGCAGCAACTGCTCCTCAACCTCCTCATCAACGCCGAGCAGGCGCTGATGACGATCGAGCGAACCCGCACCATCATCGTCCGAAGCGGCGCCAACGAGACGGAGGTGCGTCTGGAAGTGGCAGATTCGGGGCCCGGCATCGGTGCCGACATCCACGGCAGGATCTTCGACCCGTTCTTCACCACGAAGCCGGAGGGGCTCGGGACCGGCCTCGGCCTCTCGATCTGCTACGGCATCGCGCGGGAGCACGGCGGGCGCATCTGGGTCGAGTCGGAGCCAGGCAAGGGGGCGACATTCATCCTGACCATCCCGCGCGACCCGCGGCAAGAGGGTCGGCAGGTGACCGCGCCGCCCCTGCCCCCCAAGCCCGCGACTGCCCCGCTCGCGGTGCTCGTCATCGACGACGAGACGGCGCTGCGGAACGCCCTGCTCCGGTTCCTGCAGCGGCGAGGCATCCAGGGCGAGGGTGTGAGCGACGGGGCCGAGGCGCTCCGCGTGCTCAAGGAGCGCGACTTCCACGTGATCATCTCCGACGTCCGCATGCCGGGGATGGCCGGCCGTGAGTTCATCCAGCGCCTGCGCCGCGACCGCCCGGAGCTCGTGGCGCGCCTCATCTTCAGCACTGGTGACACCTTCGCCCCGGACACGGCTGCCCTGCTCCAGGAGGTCGGCGTGCCGACCGTCACGAAGCCGTTCGACTTCGCCGCGCTGGAACGGGTGGTCCGGGAGGTCGCCGCCCAAGGCGCCCGCCCGCAGGCTTCGGCCTAGCCCCCTATCGACAGCCCGCTGACACCGTCAGCTTTTTTGACGCTCCGAACCTCGCACGGAACGCCGCACCGCATCGAGGCTAACCAATCCCCGTACGGTGACTGTCAGATTCTTTGACGTTGAGCCCCCGCCGCAGCTGCCCAACCATCCGACTGTAAGACATTATGAAGTAATGGTTTATGTAATACTCTAACCAGGCACGGTCCCTGCCTTACTAGCGCGCGGAACGCAGCACCGAACCCGCATCCAGGAGTAACACCGTGTCCGCTCTTCGCGTCCGTCGCTTCGCGGTACTGAGCCTCCTCGGCGCCGTCGTTTGGCCCGCAGCGGCAAGTGCGCAGAGCTGCGCCGCCACGGCCTGCCGCGCGACCAACGTGGTGCGCGCGACGGTCGGCACGATCATGCGGCTCACGGTGAACGGCTCCACCACCATCGTCGCCTCGCCGAGCCCGGCAGCGTACGCCGCGGGCCAGGACGCAGTCGCCGGTCCGACGGCCGTCGTGAAGTCGAACGGCCGCTGGAAGCTCCAGATCAGCGCCGCCGAGCCGACGTGGGATGCGGCCGACGCCGCGGCACGCGCGGACAAGCCGGCCTCGGACCTGCAGTGGAGCACCCTGCCGAGCGGCCAGTACACGAGCGTCGCCACGACGCCTTCCGACGTAGCCGAAGGCGGTGCCACGGCCGGGACCCCGCTCCCGCTCCACTACCGCGCCCAGTTCGACCACGCCTCGGACGCCCCCGGGACCTATACGCTGGTCGTGAGGCTCACCCTCCTGGGCGCCTGATCTAGTCGCGGGTTCCGGAAGTGACAGGCGCGCCCGGTGACCCGGGCGCGCCGTTTTTCTCCCGGGGTGTTTACGGCGAGACGATGGTGAACACCACGATCAGCGAGTAGGAGCCGGGGGTGTCCACTGTCCAGTTGTAGAGTGTGTGGTAATGGAAGTCCGTGGTGGCGACCGCCGCGGCTGCGCCGCTCACGGCCGTCACCGGGACGGTCGTGAGTGCCGTGAACGGACCGCCGGCCGCCGTGCTCCACTCGAGATCCGCCGCAGGCTTGTTGGGCCGCGCGGCAACACCGGGCTGGGTGCTCGTGGCCGTCCACGTAGGCGCCGCCGCGCTGAGCTGGAGCCGCCAGGCGCGATTCGAACTCACGACCGCCGTCGGGCCCTGGTTCGCCACAAACCCGGCGTCGTAGTCGCTGAGGGCCGGCCCGGCAAGCATCGTCGTGGTGGAGCTGAGCGTGAGCTGTAGGACGAGGCCGACCGTCAGCGTGGTGCTGGTGGTAGCCGTGCAGGTCCCGGCCGGGATGGGAGCCGTGCACGCCTGCCCCCGGGCGGCCGCCGGCAGCGTGAGCGCCGCACTCAGCGCGAGCGCCATTCCGCGCACGTAGCCGTTCACGGTCCGCTGTGCCGCGCGCTCTTGAACGTCCCGGACGCGATCGGGCCGCTGGACCCGGACTCGACCCAGGTGCCGTTGGTGATCGAGTCCATCGTCACCCCCATCTTCACCGTGCCCAGGTGACGCCGTGCAGCAGTCTCCACGGTGAACAAGGCACTGAAGTCGACGGAAGCGGCGTCCAGCGCGCAGCCGGTCACGGGCCCACTCAATGGGTGCGAGCCTGAGCCGTCCATTTGCGTGACGTCGAGCGTGCCCGTGAAGGCCTGGCCCGCCTGACTGGTGATCGTCAACGTCCCACTCAACGTCGCTGGCGGGGCCGACTGATCACCTTCATAGGTCCAGGTCCCGAGCAGGTCCACCGGCGCCAGTCCCGTGCCGCAGGGCGACACCGGGGCCGCGCAGCCCCACACGAGCGCGGCGAGCATGGCGCAGCGGCCGCGTGTCACGGGGTGCTCCCGCTGGAGCCGTTCCCCGGGCTTCCAGGCCGGCTACCATCCCGCATGCGGATCCGGCGGGGGTAGACCGGGATCTTGAGGCGCGGCGCCGTGCCTCCGATCTCGACCGTGAAGGCGGGAATGGGGCCGCGCGGCTGCAGCGGCTCCGACAGACCGGTGAGATCGACCTCCAGCTCGTAGCGGCCCGGGGGGAGCGCGTGAAACGTGGCGAGCCCGGCGCTGTCCACCTGGGCGGTCCAGAGATCGCCGTGCGCGTCGCGGGCGCGTACGAGGGCGCTGTGGAAATCGACCTTGGGCAGGCGCCCGTCGTCCCCAGGTATCGGGAGGAGCTCGACCTCCATCGGGCTCGTCGGAATCACGCCGATGTCACCGCGCCTCGCGCCGGCCGGGGGCAGCGCCGCGGCGTTGACCACGAGGCCGAACGGCAACGAGGTCTCGTCGAGCCGCGCCGGGGCGTCGGTGTGATCGTAGAAGCGGAACCTGCCTGACCGGTCGGTCACGACCGACTCGGCGCCGCGGCGCACGACCGCGCCCAGCACCCCCGGCTCGTCGGGATCGCGGCGCCCGTTGGCGTTGCGGTCTTCGTAGACGACGCCCTGCACGGCCGGACGCAAGGCTGCGAGCGGCACCTGCACGGCGCGCTCGATCTTGAGCGCCGCGATCCAGCGCGACGTGCCCCCGGCGTCCACGACGAAGGGATTGCGCTCGACGTCTGCCGTGAGCAACAGCCCGAGCCCGAGCGGCGTGGTGAGGCCGAGCCGGACGAGGCTCGCGGCGGGCCGATCGCCGAACCACCCATACCGCTGGACCGCGGCGTTGAGCAGCACGACGCCGCCCGGCCGGAGCGGCACGCGGTCTGCCTGCAGCCCAACGATGTACTGGCGCGGTAGCAGGCCCGTGCCGGCGCCGTTCTGCTCCACGCTGCCGCTCAACTGGAAGTTGCCCCGGCCGCTGGCCCACCCCACCAGGCCGCGGTAGGTCGCGCGTCCGGCTTCCACGGTCGAGGCGAGTCCGCTTGGGGTCGCGGCGGTGCGCGCCGCCCGCCCGATCGACGTCGCACCCGACAGGTAAACGCTGCCGAGCCGCGAGTCCACGACCACGCCGACCATCCGCTCGGCGTTGCCGAAGGCGCCGCTCGCGCCGGTGGCATCGAACGACGTGCCGCGGGCTTCAATGCCGGCCGTGGTGTTGCTGTCGACTGCGATCTGAGGGGAGAGCGACCAGCCGCTCGAATGCAGCCGGCTGAACGCGGGGTTCTCGTCATCCGACCGCCAGTAGCCGCCGGAGAGGAGGACGCCGCCCGCCAGCGCCCGCGTGCCGAAGCCGCTCAGCTCGTTGCGAACGCGAGCGAACGCGCCGCTGCCGCCCGGCGCGTGGACGTACCGCAGGAACAGGTGGTCGGCGTCCGCCTCGCGGCGCACTTCCATGAGCCATCCCAAGCCCTCCCCCGCCGCGAAGCGGCGATTCGCCAGCTCGGCCGCCACGGTCGTGCCGCCGCCAATGGGCGCGCTGCCCCCGAGGGCGATGGCCTGGAGGCGCCGCGTCCCCCCCTGCGCGTCCTCGAGATCCGTGGCCGCGGCGTTGACCCAGCCCCCGCCCACACGCCAGCCCAGCTGCGTGCCCAACAGGCGGCCGCCATTCCCGGGGCCCCCCACCACCGGCCGCCCGGCGAGGGCGGCGAGGCGCCAGCGCTCGAAGCCGCCCGCGAACGAGGCTCCCTTCCCCCACAGGTTGACGCCGGTCAGGTCCGAAAACACGACGCCCGTCGTGCCCCCGGTGGCCTGCCAGCGGGCGCTGGCGAGCGACACATAGGGCGCGCCGAGGAAATAGCCCACGCGACCGAGGCCGCGCGTGTCGACGTGGCGCGAGTCGAGCTCCTGAACCAGTCGGCCGTTCACCCGCAGCCCATCGCTGAGCTGACCGTCCAGCGACAGCCCGATGGCGGCGCTCGCCGCCCCCGTATCCCCCACGACGGTGGCGACGCCCGCCGTGAGCCGGGGCGCGTAGGCCGCCACCAAGGCCGCGGGATCGACGACCTCGATGACGGCGTCGGCGCGGGTGCGCTCGCCGCCCGAGCCGCGTACGACCAGCCGCAGGCGCGCGGCGCCGGTAGCCGTCCCTTCGGGGACCGTGACCGAGATGCTCCCTTGCGCGGTGCCGTCCGGCTCGAGCACGTAGCGCGGCGTCGGCCCCTGCACCTGCCAGCCGCTCGGCGCGGTGAGCCCGACGTCCAGGGAGTCCGGTCCATTGCCCGTGTTCGTCAGCAGGTAACCGAGCTCAAAAGTCGTCCCGCGATGCACCGCCAAGAGACCCCGCGTCAGTCTCACGCCGGCACCCGGGACCCGTGCCACGTCGAGCTCCACCGGCACGTCGACCACCGCACCGCCCGCGACCGACAGCCGCACGCGCGCGACGGGCGTCACCCCCGCCCGCGCCCGAGCCGGAAGGCCCGCCGTGAAGACCACGACGCGCACCTCGCCCCGCGCGGGCGGGAGGGCGCCCCTCAGCGCGCCGAGAAGGGTGACCGGGCCCGCAGCGACGATCTCGAACTGGACCTCGCGGTCCGCGGGCAAAGCAGCCGGAACGGGAACGGTGACGATCCGGAAGCTCCGGGGCTCCGCCGCCACGCGCACGGTGGACGCGGCCTCGACGGAGCTCGGGGAGCCCGGGCGCAGCGTGTCCACGCCCAAGGTCCCGGTGGGCGTCTGGGCGCGTGCGGCGGTAGCCCAGCCAGCACTGAAGGCGGTGATCAGCAGTCCCGAACGTCTCACGGCGTGGTCACGGTCAGCGTGAATACGATCGGCGCCGTGTAGGTCGCCGGCGGATCGCTCGCCCAGTTCAAGAGGATGCGGAGGAACACCTGGTTCGACCACGGGTCATTCAGCGTGTTCTTACGCACCGGCCGCGACTCCACCGCGGCATCCGTGGTGGTCATGGCGTTCCAGGCGACGAGGTCGGCGCGCCGCCACTCGAGGTCGCCGATCGGCTTGCCGCCGCCCAGCGTGGCCGAACTGGACCGGATCGCCACGGTGGTCGTCCGGTTGGCGGACCCGCCGGCCAGCGTGATCGTGAAGAGAATGCCGATCGGATTGACGACGACACCGGCGTTGTAGTCCGCGACCGTTGGCGACGCAAGAAAGACGTTCGGTGTCTGGGTCAGCGTCATGGTGACCTGCGCCGCCGCCCCGCGCCCGAGCGCGAGGAGCGCCGCGACTGCGGCGACTACTCCGCCACCACGCCGCGCGACCACGCTCAGGGCGTCTCGAAGGGAATCTGGGCGCCGGCGATGTCGGCCCCGCCGTAGTCCAGGAGCGCCAGCGCCACGTAGCGTCCCGCACGGAGCTTCGGGGCCGGCACGGCGACCGTACGGCGCGCGCCCGGGAGCACGGGAAACTCCGACACGTCGGCCGTCGCGGCCACGGAGTTATCCAGGCGCCGGAACTCGATGCGACCCCGTACCCACAACGGCAGGCCGCCGCTGTTGCGAAACGTTACGTCGAGCCGCTTCCCGCCCGGATCCCCCGCAGGCTTGCCGGAGGAGGCCTGGCGCCCGCGCTCGGCGAGCTCGTCGATCATCCCATCCTTCGCGAGCCCGGCCGGCAGGCCGTAAATCTTCACGCCCAGACGGGTCACGTACGCCAACTGGCGGCCGCCGCCGGTGGGCGTCGCCCCGCTCTCCACGAACACGATGCTCCAACAGGCCGCGCTGAGCGTGTCGGCGCCGTCGAGCGCCACGCGCACGCCCTGCGAAGTGTGGGGCGCAAGCCGCACACTAAGGGGGAAGACGCGGAGCACGCGCGCGCACGACCGCGGCAGGGTGCCGTTCGGATAGAAGCGATGCTCCCCGTCTTCGCGCCGATCCCAATCGGAGAGGTACACCCTGGCCTCCGCCACGCTGTCGCCTTCGTTCGACACGTTGATCGACGCGATGCCACGCCCCACCGTGCGGGGCTCGAGGAAGATCTCGGCCTGATCGACGGCCAGCTGGGCACCCGCGGGCGTCGGGGCTAGGCCCGCAAGCACAAACGCGGCGAGCTCGAACCACCGCACTCGCCGCGTTGCCCAGTGCCGCCCCAGATGAGCGTGCACCATGTTGGAAACTCCTGTGCTTACTTCACGGAGCCGTCAGCGTGTACACGACGACCAGGGAGTAGTCACCCGGGACGTCCGCCGCGTACGACCAAACCGTGCGGTACGAGAACGCGCTCGACGCGCTGCCGGTCGCGTTCTGTGAGGCGCCGAAGACGTTGGTCGCACCCGTGTTCAAGGATGCGAGGGACCCGGCACCCACCTTCCACTGTAAGTCCGCCGCGCCTTTGTTGGCACGCCCACCGTTCGTCCCGGTCCACGTCGCCGCCTGCGAGGCGATCGTCAAGTTCCACGGCCGGTTGGACTTAACGGTTGCCGTGGGGCCCGCGTCGTCCTGGAACCCGGCGTCGAACGCCGCTTCAACGGGGTTCGTCAGGGTCGTTGTGGCCGAGTTCAGCGTCAGTCGCATGACGCTGGGGACGCTGACCGACGCCGTGTTGTTCACGGAGCAGTTGTTCCCCGTGCACGACTGCGCGGCGGCCTGCGTTGTGATCGTCGCGGCGAAGAGCATCGCCGCGGCCAGTGAGAAGCCCTTGTACGTCATTGCGTACCGCCTCCTAAGAAGTCCCGAGCACAGCGCGTCGGGGTACCGGCCTGCCTTGTCAACTATCTGGATGCCGTCCGGCACCCAGCCACGCCCCACGGGAGCAACCGCTGTGCCCGAACTGTCGACCGTTCAATCGGGTGTCAAAAAGTTTGACTACATCCCCGGCTGAACGGCACGCGAATGTAGGAGAATGAGTTACGAAGCACAATAGATTCCATCACGTCTAGTTTCTTTACAGGTATCCTGCATCCCCCGACGGGCCGACTTTGTGAACTAATGCACAAGCCCAGAGCCGACGCAGCCTGCGAGTAGCATCACTATAACAACAGTGTCGCTAGTGCCGCTCAGTTCAGCCCGACTCTCTGGCGCAGCTGCAGGGGATCAACGGAATGGAGTGCCTGATCGGGACCGAGAGTAGAGACGCGAGCGAAGCGCGTCAACGACGCGGAGGGATCACCCGCGCGATCGTCAGGCGGGTCCCGACCCGCCCCGCCGGCGGCGATCCGGCAGCAGCCGTCGCACGGCACCCGAGCGGCGCACCCGCACGCGGCGTTCGACGCCGGCGCGGCGACGCCCGCCCTGGCGCCGCTCTACGGCCACCGCGGTCGCCACCTGGCGGCGGTCCGCACCGGACCGGCGATCGACGCCCGAGCGGCGATCCGTCAGGTTCCGGCGATCCGGAAGCGCCCGCCGGTCGGGCAGAGGGTCGTAAACGATGGGCCGATTCCTCGAAGGGAGGACGTCGGCCTTAACGTACGTCGGCGTGAGCGCCCCGGCTAGTGCGCGCGCAGGCGCACGTCGATGTCGGCCACGACGTCTTCGGCCCGGTCGCGCCGCACCCAGCCCCTGTGTTTCCCACGATCATGCACTTCGCGGATGCTGCGCACCAGGACGCGCTCACGCTCCGGGGTCACGAAGATGCGCACGACCTCGTCGTTCCCCCGACGCGCCCACACGATGCGGTTCGGCCCGCTGTTCTCCACGCGATACACGACATAGCCGCGCTGCACGAGCACTTCGCGCGTGACGACGATCACGCGGTCGGGCGGCACGACATACATGTGGTCGGCCGGCTCGGCGTATACGACCTCGGCCCGCGTGTACACACCCGGGCCGCAGGCGGCGACCACCATCAGCAACGGAAACAGGCGCTTCATCGGTCGCTCCAGATCAGAGGCCTCCATAAGACTCTGGTAACCGCCGGTTCGTTCCCCGGCAGGGAAGACGGGACGTGACGCGCGTCACACGGTCGGGAGGCGCTATGTTTGGGCGCCCATGGACAACCTCGCGCACACGCTCGTCGGCGCCGCCTTGGGCCGGGCCATCGCCGGCCACCGCATCCGCGGCGCCGGCCTGGTCGGCGCAGTCGCGGGCAACGCCCCCGACTGGACCGAGCTGCTCGCCGCCCCGGGAGTCGGGCCACCCCGCTCCGGTCTGACCTACCTCGAGTGGCACCGCGGGATTACGCATTCGCTGCTCGGCGCCGCGATCGAGATCGCCGCGCTCACGCTCCTCGTGGGGCTCGGCGAGCTGTGGTGGTGGCGCCGCCGGGGCCGGCCCGCGGCGCCCTGGCCATGGCTCGCCCTGTGCATGGTGGCGGCCGTGCTCAGTCACCTCTATCTCGACTGGCAGGGGTCGTACGGCCTGCGGCCGTTCCTCCCCTGGAGCGGGCGTTGGTACTACGCTGACTGGGTGGCGATCGTCGATCCCGTGTTCTGGCTCGCGCCGCTCGTGGCACTGCTGTTGGGCGAGCGGCGTCACTGGCGGCCGGCGCTCGTTGGCCTCCTGCCTCTCGGCGGTGTAGCCTGGCTCGTCCTCTCGCGCGGGGGCGAGGCCGTAGCCGGATGGGTGCGGCTTCTGACCCTCGGGGCGTGCGGGCTCGCCGTGGTGGGGTGGGTGCGCCACTGGTTCGGCGTCGCGGGACGGCGCCGGGCGGCGGGATATGGACTGCTGACGCTCGGCCTCTACGTCGCCGCCAACGCCGTCGCCAGCCAGCCGGGGAAGGCGCACGCGCGCGAGGCCGCGCAGCGTCGCTTCGGGCCGGGGGCGGAGTGGGCCGCTCTGACGGTGATCGGTCAGCCGTTCCACTGGACGCCCCTGTACGCCAGCGCCGATTCGGTAGCCGAGCCCGATTGGGCCGTTGCGCGGCACCTCGACGATCCGGCCGTTGCGCGGGCACTGCGCGATACGCCGCAAGGCCGAGCCATGGCGCAGTTCGCCCGCTTCCTCACGGCGGAGGTGGATTCGAGTGGGCCGGGGGTGGTCGTCTATCTACGGGATGCGCGCTACGCGCGAGCGGCGCGGGATGGCTGGGGCGTGGTCGCCGTCAGGATGGATCGCGCTCCGTGAACGTCAGCCCCGAGCCGCGGCGGTCGCGGAGCCGGCGGCGCGGCAGCCGGCGGCGGCGCTCACCGTCGCGGCGTTCCCGGCCGAGCCGCCGCTCGACCTCCGCCCAGTCGACAGCGAACCGCCGCTCGGCCAGCCGGCGCTCAAAGCCGCGACGGCGATCGGGCACGACACGCCGCTCGATGCGATGACGTTGCTCGAGAGTCACTCCCTAATCTGGGCACGGCGCAGCGGCCGTGCCAGCGGTGGGCGCGCCCCCCGACGGTGATGCCCGAGAGTAGATTGGTCGCTGCGTGACGCAGATCACACCGCCCGCCGGCCTGCTCGAGGACGTCGCACGCGCGCTCGAGCCGGCCTTCCGTCTCGACCGCCTCGTGGCGCTGTCCCCGGAGCGCGCGCTGTATCACGCGTGGGACCGCGTGCTCAAACGGTTCGTGGCGTTGCGCGTGCATCTCGCGCCCGACGCTCCGGGCCGCTCGTGGTTCGTCCGGGAGACCGAAACGCTCGCCGCGCTGGACCACCCCGCCATCCGGCACGCCTACGCGGCCGCGGTGGTCGGGAGCTTCGCGTATCGCACCGCCAACTGGATCGACGGCGAGAGTCTCGCCGAGGCCTTGGGACGCGGTCCCCGGCCGATTCCCACCGTGCACGGGCTCGTGCGGGAACTGCTCGGCGCGCTCGAGCACGCGCACGCGCGCGGCGTCATCATGCGGCGCATCGTCCCGACGACCCTCATGCTGGACGTCTCCGGCCGCCCGGTGATCACCGATCTGCGCTATGCGAACTGGTGTCTCCCACACGTGCCGCCCGCCGACGCCGCGGGCGGCGGGCCGTTCGTCGCGCCGGAGATTCGGGACGGGGCGGTGGGGGAGCCGGCGAGCGACGTGTACGCGGTGGGCGCGCTCGTGTATCACGCGCTCACGGGCCAGGAGCCCGACCCGGAGCCGGAGCAGATCCTCCCACCGAGCCGCGCGCGGCCCGCCGTGCCGGCGGCGCTGGAGCGCGTGATCCTCCGGGCGCTCGCCCGCCGCCCGGAGGACCGCTACTACACGGCCACCGAGATGTTCGAAGACTTCGTGAGCGACGCGGGCACCTTCCACGAGCCCGCGGTGGCGCCGCAAGTCGCCGAGTCGGGGTTCGAGCGTCGGCTGCGGCGGGCCCTGGGGGACGACTACGAGCTGCTGGAGGAGATCGGCGCCGGTGGCTTCGGCCGCGTGTACCGCGTGCGCGACCTGGGACTGGAGCGGGACGTTGCGATGAAGGTGCTGCACCCCGCGCTCACGGCGGACCTCGGAGTGCTGGAGCGGTTCCGGCGCGAGGCACAGCTGGCGGCGCGGCTGCGGCATCCCAACATCGTCGGCATTTACGACATCATGGGGCGCGCGGGTCTGCAGTGGTACACCATGGAGCTCGTCCCCGGCCCGAACCTCGCGCAGCTGGTGCAGCAACAGGGACCGCTCTCGGTGGACCGGGCGAACCGCCTGGTCGGCGAGGCGCTGTCGGCCCTGGAGCACGCCCACGGCCGCGGTCTCGTGCACCGCGACCTCAAGCCCGAGAACATGCTGACCGAGCCCGACGGCCGACTTCGGATCACGGACTTCGGGCTCGCCCTGGCCCTGCGCGGCGGGGCGCGCTTCGGCGGCGCGACCTCGCGCAGCGGAACGCCCCAGTTCGCGGCGCCGGAGCAGCTCCTGGGCGAGCGGGTCGACCAGCGCGCGGACCTGTACTCGCTCGGCGCCGTGGCCTACTTCGCCTTGCTCGGCTGGGCCCCCTTCCAAGGGGCGACGCCGGAGGCTGTCCTCGCCCGCCAGACGACCGACGAGGCTCCCGCCCTGCACGAGATACGCCCCGAAGTGCCCAGGGAGCTCGAGACGGTGCTGCGGCGGGCCGTGCTGAGCGACCCGGCGGCCCGCTATCAGAGCGCCCAGGAGTTCCGGGAGGCGCTCCGCACCTGGGGTGGATTACTGCGGCGGCTGCGCGTGCTCCTGCAGGGGACCTGAGGCCGACGGGCGGGTACAGATAGGGGACCTCTCCCTCGGAGGCTCCCATGCAGCTGTACGTTCGCTTCTTCGTAGCCGCCTTCGGACTCACCGCCAGCGCGTGCGGCAGCTCGAGCCCGACGAGCTCCGGCGGGAACCCGTCGCCCGCTGGCCCGGTGGCGGACGTCAGCATGACAGACAACAACGGCCAGGCGCCCTATGCGTTTTCGCAAGACCCGCTGAGCATCAAGGTCGGCACCAGCGTGCGGTGGACCAACACCGGCAAGACGTCGCATACTGCGACCAGCGATGCGACTCCGCAGCCGGTCTGGAACAGTGGTACCGTCGCACCGGCCGGAACCACCACTTGCACACCCGGTGACCCTTATTGCACGCCTGGGACCACCCCGGCAGGGACCTACGTGTCGCCGCCATTCAACACCGCGGGCACGTATCAGTACCACTGCCAGTTTCACGGGTCGCTGGGGATGACGGGCACGATCAACGTGATGCCTTAGGTTAACGCCAGCCGGAACTAACCCAACCCCCGGGGTACACTCGTGGTCTGCTCTCGGCGTGCCCGACACCCTTCTACTTCTCCGGAGACGACCCATGCGCATGTGTGTCCGGTTCCTCGTGTCGGCCTTCATCTTCACCGCGACCGCGTGTGGCAGCTCGCCCACAACCTACGGCGGAGGCACCAACCCTCCAGCTAGTTGTGCGGGCTCTGGAGCGAGCGTGACCATTGACGCGACCGGCTCATTCACGTTCAGCCCCGCGAGCCCGCCCGCGATCGTGGCGGGGCAAAAGGTCTGCTGGGTGAACAACAGCGGCTTCGCCCACACCGTTTCCTCAGGTACAGCGCAGACCATACCCTCGGACGACGGAATGTTCACCGGTGGCGCCTTGCCGAACGGCAGCACGGTTGTGGTGACCTTTGCTACGGCGGGTTCCTATCCCTTCCACTGCAATGTCCATCTACCGCCGACGTACAACATGACGGGAACGATCACCGTCAACCCGTGATCAGCGCCAGCGGAAGATCCTCAGCGCCACGGCGAAGGAGAGCGCGCCCCAGGCTGTGACGACACCGAGCGGCGCGCCGAGATGCACCAGCGGCGCGCCGTCGATCATCACCGCCCGCAGCGCGTCGTTCAGCGCGGTGAGGGGGAGGGCCCGCACGAGGGGCTGCATCGCGTCAGGGAAGCGGGCGTAGGAGAAGAACGTCC
>WNGH01000439.1_pt1 | contig 36479 bp, 34 predicted proteins | sample 5400631 | NCBI WGS metagenome assembly WNGH01 (sample SAMN13153373, study PRJNA577476) | soil metagenome | isolation source: 115 cm soil or saprolite under Garry oak tree replicate 1 | place: USA:California | collected 2016-06-15 | reverse complement strand
GCGTTTTCGCTCGCGCGGTCGGCCGCCAGGTCGTGGCTCGAGAGGTCGGACAATACGAGACTCAGTCGCTCACAGTCCTCGTCGCAGGTGCCCACCAGGATGTAAGCGACTCCCGCCTGGAGCGTCAGCGTGAAGGACGCCGACTCATCGGTGTCGAGCGTGCCGACACGTGTCGCGAGGGGCCGCACGGCCCGCTTCGCACCGAGCGACGCCATGGCGCGCTCGAGCTGCCGGTGCACCTGACGCTCCCACCGGTCCCCCTGCGCGCGGGCGGGCGACGCCACAAGCAACGCGGGCGCGAGCGCGATGGCGAACCGCCGAGCGCTCATCCGACTTGACGGCGGGTCGCGCTGAACGCGATCACGATAACGGCCGCCCCGCCCAGCAGCAGGCCGAGCACGGTCGCGCTGAACGGCGCCGCCGGCCCGAGCGGGAGCCGCGGCACGAAGCGGCGTTGCCAGCGTTCGGTCCACTCGCCGACCGGCATCTTGAGCACGGCCCCGAGGGCGGTGTCGACCGGCTCCGGTGAATTCCAGAACCGCAGGAACCGCTCGTGGCCGACTTCCCGCGCCACGTCCGCCAGATAGCGATCGCTGTGGATGACGCGTTGCCCCCGCCACCACCCTCGGGGATCGCTCTCGAGGAATCGGGGCAGGGAGTCTCCGGTCCATTCTGCGGCACCGGAGAGCACCGCGGCCCGGCAACTCGTTGTTCGGCCGGCCAGACAGCCGATCGCAGTGACCGGGAACTGGTAGATGCTCCCCCACCACCAACGCTCCTGATACCTCACGAAGGAGTCCTGAGGTCGCAACGGCCGCTCGCGGTCCCACTGGGGGACGCGGGCGAGGTCGTATCCCCGCGTGGCTAACCAGCGCCGTACTCCCCTACCCGGCGCTCCGTAGACGGCGTAGAACGCGCAGGGCCCGAGGCCGGTCCGGAGCCAGGGACCTCCTGACTTCGCACCCGCGGTTGGACCGTGAGCGTGGGTGTCCAGCGCCAGGCGGCGGGGATCAGCGCCACGCACGTCGTCCGATCGCTCGAATCGGGAAACAAATAGGCGGGCGACGTGAAGTCCTGACTCGGCGTTTCGCCCGCTTTGGCCGAAACGTAGCGCCGCGGGTCGACGACCAGACCTACCGAGATTTTGGTCACGCCCAGCCCCAACTGGCGCGAGACCGTATCCAAGACGACTCTCAGCCTTTCGCGGGCGAACGCCGGGAGAGAGTCGGGTGCCTCGAATAGCAGCGCCGGCCCCGGCTCATCTCGCTCGCGCCGCCGCAGTAATTCCGGCTGGAGCCGCTTGCGATACTCGGGGAGCCGCAGCGCCATGTTCGCCGCACGCCACTGGAAGGCGAGCGCTTGGGCACGCAGGCGCGCCGGAGTCTGGCGGAACGGCTCGTCGCGCCACCGGGACTGCCGCGCCGCACCGCGCGGCGGCAGGTACGCCAGCGCCACGGCGCCGCAGGCGAGCAGCACCGCCGCCAGCCACCACCTCAGCTCACGCGCCATCGCGAGCTCCGTAACGCGCAAACTGCGAAGACGGCCGTCCACCCGAGCGCCGCCCAGGGACCCCAAGGGGGAAGGGTGACGGGCGCCGGTCGGGCGGCCAGGATCTCCGATCGCCACTGCGCGACGAGGCTATCGACGCTCACGCCGGCGGCGCCGGCAAGGCGGTCCGCGATTGGGGCACCCGGGGTCGCGACCAGGCGGTGATATGCCTCTCGGCCGCCCAGCCGTAACGCGATATGCACCAGCGCCGCGCGCGCGTCGTAGGTCAGCGGGCGTGGCAGCGCTCCCGGTGGCAGCGATCGCAGCAGCTCGGTGCACGCCGCATCGCTGCCCGCCCCGCACGACTGCAGCGCCGGCTTGCCCGCGCCGTGGTCGGAATAGCCGAAGTATTCCGCGAATGACCGCAACACCAAGGCTCGTCGCTCGCCGGCGCTCGGATACCACTGTTGCAGCGGGTCGGGCGACTCGCCCAACGCGAGCGCGTTGCGGCAGTCGCTGATCGCGCCAAGGAAACAGCTGCGGGCGGCCTGAGAGGGAGCGGTCACGAGCAGCACATACACGGCGGCGCGCGCCTGCACCGGATGGATGATCGGCAGCACTGATCCTCCCAGCCAGTCCTGCAGCGCTCGGTCGGGCCGACCGATCGGCACGGTGGTCAGGAGCAGCATGGCGAGCGACGCGACGTCTTGGTCCCAGGGGACTTGGATCGCGCCGCGCCGCATGGGTTTCGGGCTATTGGTGTCGGGGTCGTACGGTGCGATGAGATAGGGGCGCTGCGCCAGCTGCTGGGCCTCGCTGCCGTACAGGCTGTCGATCACCGGCCAGGCCCGCGCGGCGGCTTCCCGCAGTCGCGCCGGGGAGGGGTTCGTCACGATCCGCAGCGCGCCCACGCTGATCGTGTCCGTCCCCCCGGCGGCGCGCGTGTGGTTGAGGCTGTCCACCATGTCCGCCACGGCGCTGGCGCGGCGCCACTCGCGGAGCAGACTGTCCGCGCGGGCTTGCAGCCGGGGTACGTCCTGCGCCGAGAGCGTCCCGACCGAAGCGGCAAGGAGCGCGAGCGCCCAGCGCCCGCTACACATCGATCAGCATCCAGCGGCCGCTGAAGATGGCGAGCGGCCCAGGCCAGTTGAGGACCACGACCTGCAGTCTGCCGAACAGATCGAGATCGATATTCGCGACCCCGGCGATGATCTGGACGAGAATGATGCCGCCGATGAGCCCGAGGATGATCCCGGCGGTGCGTGCCGTTCCCGCCGAGACCGCGAAGAACACGGCGTAAGCGACGAGGACCGCGAGTGCGAAACGGATGGCCAGCGCTGCAGGGTATCCCTGCAGCCCCGCGGGGATCGTGGCGCTCCAGGTCGCGAGCAGCGCGCCCGCCGACACCGCGATGACGGGTGCGGCGAGCAGAGCCGCCCCGGCGCCGAACCGCAGCAAGACATAGCGCCAGCGCGGCAGCGGGAGCGACATCGCGTGCACGTGGCGTCCGCGATGGTCGGGCGCCCAGGTGGCGATCGCCACGAGCAGGCCCAAGGCGGCCGCCAGCACCGGGTAGAGCGTCCCCCAGGATTGCACCGCCTGCAGCAGCTCGCCCGCCTGCAGCGGGTTCGAGTCAGCACGCGCCGCTCCTTGCACGGACACGAGCGGCAGCGCGAACGCCGCGATGCTTCCGAGCGCGACGATCAGCCGGGTCCACTTCCATTGGCTGTACAGCAGCACGCGGAACATGGCGGCCTCCTTAACTGGAACTGGGCGGGCGTCGGAAGGTGCGCAGCAGCTCCACGAACCCTTCCTCGAGATCCAGGTCGATCACGTCGTTCAAGGCGGCGCCGATCGTCGCGAAATACGCCGCCATTTCGGGCTCCCAATCGCGCACGACCCACGTTTCCGCGCCGCCGTTGACGTACTCGCGCGCCAGGATCATGAACGGCGCACCGGCGGCGCTCGGCGGCGCGCCCGCGACGCGCAGCCGCTTGATCCCGTTCTTGAAGCGCTCCATCGGCACCTCGGTGATGAGGCGGCCGTTGTCCATGACGCCGATCCAGTCGCAGATGCGCTCGAGCTCGTGGATCAGGTGACTGGAGATGAAGACGGTCGCCTGCCGGTGTGAGACGTAATCGAGCAGGGCCGACAGCACGTCCCGTCGCACCACCGGATCGAGTCCGTCGGTCGGCTCGTCCAGCACCAGCAGGTCCGGTCGCTGCGCCAGCGCGAGCAGAGTCATCAGTTTCCCTTTTTGCCCTTTCGACAACCGTCCAAACGTGGTGCCCGAATCCAGCTCGAACTGGCGCAGCAGCCGTTCGGCGCACGGCCAGTCCCAGTTCGGGTAGAACGCGGCTTGAAAGCGCAGCGTCTCTCGGACGGTGAGCGTGGGGTCCAGGTGCGGCTGCTCCGGCACGTACCCCACGCGGGCCAGCACGCGGGGCGCGGCGTCGGGGATCGCGTCGCCCAGCACCGTGATGCGGCCCGCGAGCGGCCGCAGCAGGCCCAGCACGAGCCGGATGGTGGTCGTCTTGCCGGAGCCGTTGGGGCCCAGGAATCCGTAGATGGCCCCGGACGGGACGTTCAGGTCCAGCTGCTTGAGCTGGAACGCCCTGCCCGCGCGATAATGCAGCTGTCGGATCTCGATGGCGTTGGTCATGCTGTTCCTACTCCGATCTGTTCCGCGATCGCCGCCTGCAGCTCGGCCAGGGACACGCCGAGGCGTCCGGCATCGCCCAGCATCTGGCGAACGAGGGTAGTGGCTTGCCGGGCGCGCTCACGGGCCCGGCCTTCGGGCGGTACCTCGCGCACGAACGTCCCCGCGCCCTGGCGCATTTCGACGAACCCGTCGCTCTCCAGGTCGCGATAGGCTTGCACGACCGTTGCCGGGTTCACGCGCAGCTCTCCGGCGAGGTGCCGTACCGAAGGGAGCGCCGCACCAGGGCGCAGCTCGCCCGCCGCGATCGCGACGCGCAAGCGGTTCGCGATTTGGGCGTACAGCGGGTTGGGACTGCGAGCATCGAGCTGTTCGAACACGGGGCTGCATGTGTATTATTGTTACGATACAGTGATACAAACGACGGGCCCTGTCAACCCTGGACGGTCGCAGGCCAGTGGCCCTTACTCCGCAAGTTGTTTATTTTCAAAGACTCTGAACGTTGTGGGGGAAGTGGTAGACGTGGCGACAGATCATCTGGCAGCGCTCTTCGCCGAGCACGCGAAAGCGCATCCCGACCGGGAGTTCTTGGTCTTCGGATCACGCCGGATGAGCTATGCGCAGGTGGCGCGGGAAGCGGGTGCGCTCGCCCATGCGCTGGGCGAGTTGGGCGTACAGCCGGGCGATCGGCTGGCCGTCGACCTGCCGAACTGGCCGGAGTGGGTGGTGGCCTTCCTGGCCGCCGCTTTCCGCAGCGCCGTGTTGGTTCCCCTCGACCCCTCGCTCAGTATCCACGAGCTCAAGTACCAATTGCGGCACGCGCAAGTGCGGGCCGCCGTCGTGGCCGAGAGCTACGACGGAGTCGACTACCTGGAGCTGTACCATGGGTTGCTTCCCGACCTTCCGGAGCTGCGCGCCCTGGTGACGGTGGGCGCTTCCGAACGCTGGCTCGACGACCGAGTGTACCGCTACGCCGACCTGGTCTCGAGGGCGCCGGCCGATACCGCGGGGGCGACGGTCGCGGGCGATGCCACCCAGCCGCTCGCCATTCTGTTCACGTCGGGGACGATGGGGAAGCCGAAGGGCGTGGCCCTGTCGCATCGCAATATCGTGTTGACGGCCCGGGCCTCTGGTGAAGCGCTCGCTCACACCGGCGACGACCGCGTGCTCGGCGCGGTTCCCCTGTTCACCATCTTCGGAGTGCACGTCGTCGCGGTCACCATTACCGCGGGCGCGACCCTCGTGCTGCAGGAGCGCTTCGACGCACCCGGCGCCCTGGACGTGATGCGGCGCGAGCGGCTCACGATGGTGCACGGCGTTCCCACGATGTTCGAGCTCCTCATGCGCGATCCCTCGTTCGCGGAGCAGCCACCGACGACGTGCCGCTCAGGGCTGGTCGCGGGGAGCCCGATCTCCCCGGAGTTGGCCGGCCGGATCCGGCGGTGGTGCGACGTCCAGATCGCCTACGGGCTGACGGAAACCGGTCCCACGGTGACGATCACCCGCTTCGCGGATCTCCCCGAGCGGCGGACGGAGACGGTGGGTCGGCCGATCCCGGGGGTCCTAGTGCGCGTCGTGGACCTGCAGAGCGGCGCGCTGCACGGTCCCGACGCGGTGGGCGAGCTGGCGGTGAAAGGACCGAACGTCATGCTGGGCTACGACCGGATGCCCGGCGAGACGGCGCGATCCCTTACCCCCGAGGGATTCTTTCTGACGGGCGACCTCGCGATCGTGGACGAGGAGGGCTACGTCAAAATCGTGGGCCGCCGCAACGAGCTGATCATCCGCGGCGGCTACAAGATCTATCCACGCGAGCTGGAGGACCTCCTCCGGACGCACCCTGCTGTGGGCGACGCGTGCGTCGTCGGTATCCCCAACGAAACGTTGGGAGAGCTGATCTGCGCCTGCGTCGTGGCCACGGAGGGATCCATCCTGACGGGCGACGAGCTCAAGGGCTTCTGCCGTGAGACCGTCGCCGACTACAAAGTGCCGGACCTGGTGCGCTTCTTCGACGCCTTCCCGCTGACCGGCAGCGGCAAGGTGAAGCGACGGGAGCTCACGCAGGTCATCGGCCTGGAACTGAGTGCAACCACATGACACCGCAGCCGCAAGCCCATTTACCCCGACCGGTTCACCGCGAACCTCCCGCCCACGCCCCCAATGCGGCCCTGCTGATCGACTTCGACAACGTGACGATGGCGATCCGCTCGGACCTGCAGACGGAGCTCAAGCGGCTCCTCCAGTCCGACATCATCCGCGGGAAAGTCGCCGTGCAGCGCGCCTACGCCGACTGGCGGCGCTACCAGCAGTACGTCGTGCCGCTGGCGGAGTCCTCGATCGACCTCATCTTCGCGCCGGCCTACGGCTCCAACAAGAAGAACGCGACCGACATCCGGCTGGCGATCGACGCGCTGGAGCTCGTCTTCACGCGCCCCGAGATCGGGACCTTCATCCTCCTGTCCGGGGACTCGGACTTCTCGGCCCTGGTGCTGAAGCTCAAGGAGTACGGCAAGTACGTGATCGGCGTAGGGATCCGGGAGTCGTCGAGCGACCTGCTGATTCAGAACTGCGACGAGTACTACTCGTACAACGAGCTCGCGGGCTTCACCAAGGAGAGCGACGTCACGTACGTGCGCCGCGATCCCTGGGAGCTCGTTGTCGAGGCGGTGAAGCAGATGACGGCGCACAACGACGTCATGCGCTCCGACCGCTTGAAGCAGGTCATGCAGGAGATCGACCCGACCTTCGACGAGAAAGACGCGGGGTTCTCGCGCTTCTCGAAGTTCGTGGTGGAGGCGGCCCACAAGGGCCTCATCCACCTCACCAAGCTGGACAACGGGCAGTACGAGATCGCGCTGGGGGCGGGCGTCCCCGGCGCCGCGGCGCAGCCGGCCTTCCCCGGCGTCGAGGCGCCGCGCGAGAGCGACGACCGGTCGCAGAGGGGTGGGTCGCGCCGGCGGTCGGAGGACGGGCGCACTCGGCGGGGCGCGGCGGCCGAGATGATCGATCTCCCGAAAGAGGATGACGAGGCTTTTGCCGTGACGTTGGGCGAGGAGGTGCGGCCTGCGCCGGCTCCCGAGCCCGTGGGCGCGCCGGATCTGGACGAAGCGAACGACCCGCCGATGCCGGCCTCGTCGGCGCCGCCGTCGATGCGCCCGGCGCAGCCGCCGGCGGGCGGAGGCGTCCCGTCGCGGGGCGCCCGGTTCCGCCGCGGCTCCCGCGGGGGACATCGCGCCGCGCCCCCGGAGATTCAGCAGATCGGCGTGGTGGAGATGGACCCGAACTTCAAGCCGCGCGTCGAGCTGGTCCCGACGCGTCCGCCCGCCATTGAGCCCACCGCCGCAGGGTCGGATTCCCCCAGGGCCCCGACGGAGGAGAATCGGCGTGAGCGCGCTGGCCGCGGAGGAGGGCAGGGAGGGCAGGGAGGGCGCGGTCGGCGTGGTGGTGGCGGCGGCGGGGGGGGGGGCCCGCGAGGCGACGACGCCAATCGAGGAGACCGGGGGGGCGAGCGTGGTGAGCGTGGTGGTCGCGGTCGCCGCGGTGGTCGCGGCCGCGGCGGACGCGAGCGCCCCCCGACGGAAGAGCGCGGTGCCGACGAGCAAGCGGCCGCGTTCCGGGCACCCGCGCCGCCTCCGCCCGCCCTGTCCCCCCCGTCCCCCCCGGCGGCGCCCTCCGCCGAGCCCGACGTCGAGGGCGAATCGTTCTGGTCTAAGGTGAAACGCGGACTCACCGGCGGCGCGTGACGGGTGCGGCGCTCCCGGCGGCGTTCTACGCGCGACCCACGTCCGAGGTCGCGCGTAGGCTTTTGGGCCACGTCCTCGTGAGCCGGGTGCGGGGCCGTCGCGTGGCGGGCCGCATCGTCGAGACCGAAGCGTACGTGGGGCCGGAGGATCCGGCGTGCCACGGCTACCGGGCTCGTCGTACGCGGCGCAACGCGAGTTTGTTCGGGCCGCCCGGCACAGCGTACGTCTACTTCACCTACGGCATGCACTGGTGCCTGAATGCCGTGACGGAAGTCGTGGGGTTTCCGGCGGCCGTCTTGATCCGCGCGCTCGAGCCGCTGGCCGGACTCGCCACGATGCGCCGGCGGCGCGGCGGCGTGCCCGACAACGAGCTGTGCTCCGGGCCCGCCAAGTTGTGTGCTGCGTTGGGCGTGACCGGCCGGCTGGACGGTATCTCGCTCACACGCGGCGTGCTGCGCATCGTGCGTAACCCATCACGACAGCTACACGCCATCATCGTGACACCGCGCATCGGCATCTCGCGGGCCGCAGATTGGCCGCTGCGGTTCCTGATCGAGGGCTCGCCATGGGTCTCGCGTTAGGACTGCTCCTCGTGCTCCAGCAGCCCATCATCCTCGACGGCCACATCGATACGGCGCAGCGGATGCTCGACATGAAAGCCGACATCTCGGCGCGGCTGCCGGACGGCCACGTCGACCTCCCGCGGATGCAGGACGGCGGCCTCTCGGCCGCGTTCTTCTCGATCTGGGTCGACGCGCGGTACGGGCCTGGGACGGCGTTCCGGCGGGCGCTCGCGTTGATCGACGCGGTACAGGCGCTGGTGGACACGCAACCCATCGCCGAGCTCGCGACCGACGCGGACGAAGTGCGGGGGGCCGTGGCCCGGGGGCACATCGCCGTGCTGTTGGGTGTGGAGGGCGGCCATGCCATCGAGAACTCGCTCGCGAACCTCGACTCGTTGTATCGCCGGGGCGTGCGCTACATGACGCTCACGTGGAACAACGGCAACGACTGGGCCGGCTCAGCCACCGACGAGCGACGCCACGGCGGCCTGACCGATCTGGGCAAGCGCGTCGTGCGGCGCATGAACGAGCTGGGAATGCTGGTGGATGTCTCGCATGTCTCAGACTCGACCTTCTGGGACGTGCTGGCAACCACCTCGCGGCCCGTGATCGCATCGCACTCGTCCTGCCGGGCGATCGCCCGGCACCCGCGGAACTTGTCGGACCCGCAGCTGCGTGCCATTGCCAAGAACGGCGGCGTCGTAGGCATCAACTTCTATCCCGTGTTTCTCGACGACCACTTTCGGGAGCAGTACGAGGAGTTGCGGCGCCGGCTGAGGCCCGAGACCGACTCGATCCACGCTCGCTATCGGGGGCGTCCGGGTGAGTCGGCGTTCGAGATCGACAAGTTCGTGGGTGCGCAGGCCGAGCGCCTCGGTGTGCCCGGGCTCGATCGGCTGGTGGATCACATCGATCACGCGGTCCAAGTGATGGGGATCGACCACGTGGGGCTGGGGAGCGACTTCGACGGCATCAGCGTCCTGCCCGCCCCCATGAAAGACGCGACGTCGCTGCCCTTGCTGGTCGCGGCCCTGCGGGCACGCGGCTACGCGGACGGCGACGTCGCGAAGATCCTGGGAGAGAACTTCCTCCGCCTGCTCAGTGCCCTTCGGTGACCCCTTCCTTGGCGCTGCCCAGGCTGTAGCGGATGCCGCCCTGGAACGTGTGAGTGGTGCCCTGGATGAGGAAGCCCCGGGCCGAGGACGTCAGAATGTAGTGGCCGTACAGCGCGAGCCGTCCCTGCTTGATGTCCACTCCCCCCATCCACCAGAAGAACGCCTTGCTCGCCGCTGCGTCGGCTTCGTCTTGCAGCTGGGCGAACTGGGACAAGTTCTGGCAGCTCGAGCACGTCACCTCGGGGTTCAGGAGCTGCATGATCGCGAACCCGCCGCCGCCGAACGGCTCGACCCGCTTTTGCGCCGGGAAGGCGAGCACCCCCACCATGATGCGGCGCATGTCGTGAAACGACACGTTCCCGGGCTCGATCGTGCCGTCGGGCTCGACCATAGTCGTGTGGCGGTCCGACAGGAAGAACGACTGCTCGTACGAGACGTACAACGCCGTCCGCTTGCCCGTCACCAGCCAATGCCCGCCGAACGTCGGCTCGAAGGCATAGCTGTCGAAGTTGGTCTTGAAGACGAACAGGCCGCCCTGGGCGCCCCAGTACCATTTGTGATTCCAGTCGCTGCTGCGTTGCTCGTACGTCGGGCCCCCGCGCGTTGGTGTTGGTCGCGGGGCTTCCGGTGGCTTGCCCCCCGCCGCGATGATGGAATCGCGCTTCTGTTTGGGAATCGGGGGCGGAAGCTCTTCGTGCGGGCCGCCGCCGCCAATGAAGAACGACAGTCCCGCGGAGCCAAGCACGTGCCCCACCCAAGTCGAGGACAAACAGCAGCTCTTCGGGGCATAGTAGGCGCGCGCCTCGAGCCGCAGCGCCAGCCGGTCGGTGAGGAAGATCCGGTCGCCCAGTCCGCCGTGCCCTGCGAGCAGGTGAAAGTTGTACGGCGGATTCACGCCCATATCGAAGTACGAGAAGCCCCCCAGCACATAGAGGATGTTGTGCGTGCCCCCGGAATTGATGACGAGGCTGGCGCTGCCGGTGCGTACCTGCGTGTGCGGCCCGCCTGCTTTCGGGAAGGGGTAGGCCACGTTGCCGTCGACTTCGAGCCCCAGGTAGTCGTTCAAGTAGAACGCCAGCCGGCCGCCACCACCGAACTGATTGTCGAGCTGGAATTGCTTGTCATAGCGGCTGTAGCTGCCGAAGCCGCCGAACTCGAGCTGGTGGGCATGCTGGGCCCTCAGGGTCCCGGCCCCGGCCGCCAACAACACCCCGATGACAGTGACTGCCCGCATGGACGACTCCTCGGTGGTCGAAAAAGCGACCCCCAAAATAGGGGTTTCGGTCGGAAAACGCGATACCCCTTCGCTTTAAGTCTCTAAACCTTGAAAGTACTTGAGGTCCAGCAAGGTAGCCCTTGGCCACGCGATCCCGAACAAAAGCCGAAAAGCGGCCGTTTAGATCAAGCCCAGGCGGGTACCCACGCGCTTGAAGGCCTGCAGTGCGAAATCGAGGTCCTCCTGGGTGTGGCCGGCCGACAGCTGGCAGCGGACCCGGGCGTGGCCCTGCGGGACCACCGGATAGCCGAACCCCGTGACAAACACGCCTTCCTCGAGCAGCAGGTCGCTCATCTGGATGGCCTTGGCGGTCTCCCCCAGGATCACGGGGATGATGGGAGTCTCCCCCGGCAGCGGCTTGAACCCGAGTGCCATGAGCTGCCCGCGAAAGTAGCTCGCGTGCTCATGCAGGCGTCGGACCAGCTCCGGGTGCCGCTCTACATGGCGCACCGCCGCCAGAGCGCTGCCAGCGACGGTGGGGGGGAGCGCATTGCTGAACAGCTGTGGGCGGGAGCGCTGGGTGAGATAATCGGCGAGCGCCGCCGGCCCGGCGGTGAAGCCGCCGGCCGCTCCGCCGAGCGCCTTGCCGAGCGTCGACGTGATGATGTCCACCTCACCGAGCATGTCGTAGTGCTCGGCCGTGCCGCGGCCGCTCTTGCCGAGCACGCCGGTGGCGTGCGAGTCGTCCACCGCGACGACGGCGCCGTATTGCCGAGCCAGCGCGACGATGTCGGGGAGCCGGGCGATGTCGCCCTCCATTGAAAACACGCCGTCGGTGAAGATCAGCTTGAGCGGCGCGTCCCGTGCGCCTTTCAAGGTCTGCTCCAAGTCGGCCATGTCGGCGTGCTTATAGACGGCGGTTCGGCACTTGGTGATCGCCTTCGCCAGGCGGATCGAGTCGATGATCGAGGCGTGATTGAGCTGGTCGGAGATGACGATATCCTGCTCGCCCAGCAGCGTGGGACCGAGCCCCTCGTTGGCATTCCAGCAGCTGACGTAAGTGAGTGAGGACTCACATCCGACGAATCGGGCGAGCGCGGCCTCGAGCTCCCGGTGGATGGTGAAGGTGCCGCAGATGAACCGTACCGAGCCGGTGCCGGCGCCAAACTGCTCCAGCGCGCGCTGGCCGGCGGCCACGACCTCGGCCTCGTTACACAGGCCCAGGTAGTTATTGGACGAGAGAATCACGACCTCGCCGCGCCCTTGCATCTTGACCCTGGCGGCTTGCGGCGACTCCAGGTAATTGACGCGCTTGTACACGCCGTCGCGCTTGAACTGCTCGAGCTCGGTCTCGAGCCTGGTTCCGAGCGTCATGCGATCTCCAGGATGATCTTGCCGGCGTCGCCCGCGCGGATCGCGGCCAGCGCCTCGTCGACCTTGGCGAGCGGAAACTGGTGCGTGATGACCGGGCGCGGGTCGAGCAGACCGGCCGTGAGATACCGCCGCATCTGATGCCACGTGTCGTACATCCTCCGGCCGATGACGCCGTACACGGTGATCCCCTTGAAGATGATCTCGGCGGCGAAGTCCACCGGCACCTCGCCCTTGGGGATGCCGAGCAGCTGCACGCGGCCGCCCATGCGGACCGCGGCGAATGCCTGGTGCAGGGCGGAGGGGATGCCCGACATCTCGCACACCACATCGGCCCCCTCGCCACCCGTCTCCTGCAGGACGGTGCGCACCACGTCGTCCCGCGCCGCGTTGATGAGGACGTGCGCGCCCATGGTCCGGGCGAGCTCGAGGCGCTTCGGGTTCACGTCGGACGCGATGACCTTCGCGGCCCCGGCGGCGCGGGCCACGCCGACCGCGAAGCAGCCGATCGGTCCACACCCCACGATGAACACGGTGCTGCCGGGCACATCCGCCGTGAGCACGGCGTGGAAGGCATTGCCCATCGGGTCCATCACCGCCCCGACGGTGGTCGGAATGCCGTTCAAGGGCAGCACGTTGGTGGCGGGCATGGCGATGTACTCGGCGAACGCCCCGTCCAGGTCCACGCCGATGATGCGCGTGTTGCGGCAGATGTGCCCGTTGCCGGTGCGGCACTGCACGCAGTGTCCGCACACGAGGTGGCCCTCGGCCGTCACCGCCTGGCCGACCTTGAGCTCGGCGACGCCGTCACCCAGCGCGACGATCTCGCCTGCGAACTCGTGGCCGACCACGAGCGGCGGCTTGAGGCGCCCCTGCGCCCACGCGTCCCAATCGGCGATGTGGAGGTCGGTGCCGCACACGCCCGCGTGCCGCACGGCGATGAGCACCTCCCCGGGAGCGGCGGAAGGTTTCGCGACGGTCGTGACCTTCAGACCCGGGGCGCGTTTCTCCTTGACGATCGCTTGCATGTGAGCTCAGGATGGGGACCCCGGGCCACCGGCCCGGGGTCAGCCGAGCGAACCCACCTCGGGGCGGCTGACCCCGGGGCGATGCCCCTGGGTCCACGGGAGTGCGCGGCGGGATGTGTCAGAATATGGATCGCGTGAAGCCCCCATCTACCTGCAGCACAGCGCCGGTAATATAACTGGCTCGTTCGGAGGCCAGAAACGCCACCGCCGCGGCGAGCTCGTCAGTGCGTCCCATGCGTCCCAGCGGAATCGCCGCCACCAAGTCGCGCATCACCTCCTGCGACCCGCGGTGCTCCTGCTTGGCGCGCGTCTCGGTCAGCTCGGTGATGCGCTCGGTCGCGATGAACCCCGGACAGATCACGTTCACCGTGATCCCTTCGGGCGCCACTTCGTCCGCCAGCGCCTTCGCGAAGCCCAGCACCCCGGCGCGCGCCGTGGTGGAGAGGATCAAGCCGGGGAGCGGCTGCTTCGCCGCGACCGAGGCGAGGCAGATTACCCGGCCCCACTGGTGCTTCCGCATGATCGGCACGGCGGCGCGCGCCAGGTGCACGGCGGAGAGCAGGTTCAGCGCCACGGCCTCGTGAAACGCCTCTCCGGTCTGCTGGCTGAAGGGCGCCGCCGGCGGGCCGCTCGCATTGCAGAACAGCACGTCCAGCCGGCCCAGCTCGTGGTGCACCCGCTCCACGACCCCCTCGGCCTGCGCCGGGACGCCGACGTCCGCCACGGCGGGCGTCACCGCCTGCCCCGTCTCGGCGCTGAGCTCGACCGAGACCCGCTCGACCGACTCCGGGTGGCGGCCGTTCACGACCACGCGCGCGCCTTCCTGCGCCAGCGCCTTCGCGACGGCGCGGCCGAGCCCCTTGGTGCTGCCGCACACCAGGGCGACACGGCCGGCGAGGCCGAGATCCATGGGGCGGGGATCTACCGGAGGGCGGGAACGGCGGCCGGCTCGATGCGCACCGCGCAGCACTTCAGCTCGGCCATCTTGGCGTACGGATCGAGCACCGGGTTGGTGAGCAGGTTCGCGGCGGCCTCGCGGAAATGGAACGGCACGAACACCTGCCCGCGCGCCACGCGGTCGGAGATCCGACAGGAGATGACCAGCGAGTTGCGCCGGGACGTCACCCGCGCCAGGTCCCCGTCTTCGAAGCCGAGTGCTGCGGCGTCGGCCGGGTTGATCTCCATGACGGCGGTCGGCTCGCGCTGGTCGAGCCCCGTCGCGCGACGGGTCATGGTGCCGGTGTGCCAGTGGTACAGCTGGCGGCCCGTGTTCATCACGAACGGGTACGCGTCATCGGGGAGCTCGACGGGCGGCCCATACTCGACGGGCACGAAGATCGCCTTGCCGTCCGCCGTGGGGAACCGCTGGTCGAACAGGAAGGCGGTGCCCCGATGGTCGGGCGTCGGCACGGGGTACTGCAGGCCCGCGCCCTCGAGCCGCTCGTAGGTCACCCCCGCCCAGCTCGGGGTCACGCGCACGATCTCGCCCATCACGTCCTGCGGCGTCGTATGGGAAGTCTCGAGGCCGAGTCGGTGCGACAGCTCGATCAGGATCTGCAGGTCGTGGCGTGCATCGCCCGGTGGGCTCGCCGCCTGGCGCGCGAGCTGGATGCGCCGCTCGGTGTTCACGAACGTGCCGGTCTTCTCCGCGAAGCTCGAGCCCGGCAGCACGACGTCCGCGTAGCGCGCCGTCTCCGTGAGGAACAAATCGTGCACCGCGAGGAATTCGAGCTCGCGGAACCACTGCTCGGCGTGGGCGATGTCGGGATCCGAGATGATCGGGTTCTCGCCCATGATGTACATGCCGCGGACGCCGCTCTCCTGCTTCACGATTTCCGTGACCATGAGCCCCTCCTTGAGCGAGAGGGACTCCGCGGGCACACCCCATACCTCGGCGTATTCCGCGCGGATCGTGGGATCCTTGACCGACCGGTAGTCGGTGTACACGAAGGGGATCGCCCCCACGTCGGAGGCGCCCTGCACGTTGTTCTGGCCCCGCACCGGCATCATCGCCGCACCCCAGCGGCCGATCATGCCGCAGGCGAGCATGAGATTGAGGAGCGATGCGACCAGGTCGGTGCCGTTGGCGTGCTGCGTGAGTCCCATCGCCCACAGGGTGCTGGTCTTGGGACCGTTGGCATAGATCTCCGCCGCCCGCCGGATGCGCTCTGCAGGAACGCCGGTGATCTTCGCCGCCACCTCGGGCGTCAGGGCCCGCACGGACTGCCGCACCGCGTCGAACCCTGTCGTGCGCGCCGCGATGAACGGTTTGGCTTCGAGCCCGCGGGCGACGATGTGATTGAGCATCGCGGTGAACAGCGCCACGTCCGTGCCGGGCTGCATTTGGAGGTGGATGTCGGCCCGCCCGGCGAGCTCGGTGCGGCGCGGATCGGCCACGATGAGCGTGGCGCCGCGCGCGTGCGCGCGCTTGATCGCCGCGCCGAACACGGGGTGGGATTCGGTCGTGTTGGCGCCGGCGATGAAGATGACGTCCGCGGCGTGCTCCACCTCGCGCATCGAGCCGGAGGCCGCCGAGGTGTTGAGCGCCCGCTGCATCGCCGCGACCGAGGTCGAATGGCACAGCCGGGTGCAGTGGTCGATGTTGTTGGTGCCGAGCGCTCCGCGGAACAGCCGCATGAGGACGTAGTTCTCTTCGTTCGAGCACTTGGCCGAGGAGAAGCAGGCGAGGGCGTCGCCGCCGCGCGCGCCCTTGATGCGCAGCAGCTCTTGCGTCGTGAGCTCGAGGGCCTCGTCCCAGGTCGCCTCGCGGAACGGCTCGTACCACGACGCCGGCGTAGCGGCCCGGTCGCGGATGTCGAGATCGAGCCGCTCGAGCAGCGACAGCTCGCGCAGTGATTTCCCGACCGACCGCGGCGGGCCGGCCGGCTTGGCGGTTTGACCCTCACCCTCGATCGTCTGCCATGGCCCGCCGCGGCGCTCCCGGCCCGTGGGCCCACGCCACGCCCAGTGACCGTCTTGTTTCACCCACCCCTTCCGGATCAGCGGCTTGGTGAGCCGGTCGCGGTGCTGCGGGAAGTCGTAGCCGAACCGGCCCTTCACGCACGTCGAGCCCTGATTCGGCGTGTCGAGCTCGATATCGGGCGACGTGACCCGGAGGACCTGGTTGTCGGCCACGTGCAGGTCGACCTGGCACCCCACACCGCAGTACGGGCACACCGACCGGACCACACTGTCCGGACGGCGGATGCGCTCCGGGGCGAAGCGCTGCTGCGGCATCACCTCGAAGATCGCGCCGGTGGGGCAGACGCGCACGCACTCGCCGCACCACGTGCACCCGGCCTTGTCGGGGTCGCCGTCGGCGCCGACGATGATCTCGGTGTGCTCACCCCGCTGGCCCACGTCCAGGACTCCCACGACCTGAATGTCCTCGCAGGCGCGCACGCAGCGCGTGCACAGCACGCAGGTGCTCATGTCGTGGCGAATCATCGAGTCGCCCGGGCGCTCGTCGCCGTGGCGCAGCGGCAGGTCGCGCCCTCCGGGCGGCGTCGGCACGACACCGTAGCGCACGACGTAGCCCTCGAACTCGTTGCGGGGTCGGGCGCGGCCGCCGTTGATCAAGTGGTCGCCCGGATACCGCTCCAGCAGCAGCCGCAGCACCCCGCGCCGGTTCTCGACTGCGGCGTGCGACTCGGTTTGCACCACCATGCCGTCCGCCACCTTCGTCGCGCACGCCGGCAAGAGCTTCGCCTGCCCCTCGACCGACACCAGGCAGATGCGGCAGTTTCCCACGACGGGGAGCTTGGGATACCAGCACAGCGTGGGGATGTCGTCGATTCCGGCAACCCGCGCGGCCTCGAGGATCGTCTGGTCGGGCTGGGCGGTAACGGTGCGGCCGTTGATGACGAGGCTGGTCATGCGGTGAAGATTAACCGGCGCGCCGCGCGCGGCAACCTTAAGTGGTTGCCGCACAGCGCGGTATGTGCACGTCGCAACGCGTCAGGGCCGGCGCTCGGCCGGCCCTGGCGTGTTCAGTCGATATGCTCGGGCAAGTGGCGGTGCGTGTGGTCGTCCGCCTCACCCTCGTCGGTGAACCAGCAGTACGCCCAGATCTTGGCCGGGCGGAGCATCTGCCGGCCGGCGCGCAGGATGATGCCGATTGGCTCGTCGTCCAACACTAAAGGGAGACTCGTCATGGAAAGGGCGTTCCCGGTTGTGGGATACTGCGTGACCGGGGCAAAACGTTTGCCACACGCCTCATCCGGCAACGCTGTATCCGGCAACGGGTTGACGGAGCGGGGTGGAGCGGAGCGGTCAGTCAGACACGTTCGCCGCCGTGTCCGCTTGACGCTCCGGCTTGGTCGCCGTGAACCCCGCGCCCGCTTTGGTGCGGCGCCGGCGGGTGACGTGCCAATCGCCGTACAGCGCCTGCAGCGCCTCCGGGGCGAGCGGGATCACCTCCCGCGCGGCGGGCGCGGTCGGGAGCACGACGTGCACGCCGGCCGGGCGCGTGCGCGCCTGCAAGTCGGCGATCACCGCGTTGCGGTCCCGCGGGCGCGCCGGGATGAGGGCCGCGGGGTCGACGACCACGAGGCTCGGCGCCACGTCGGGCAGCCACCTGCCCCAGTGGATCACCAGCGCCTGGAAGCGGCCCGCGAGCTGCTCGCTGACGGCGCGGCCCTCCGCGGCCTCGATCGCTCCCAGGTCCTGATCGAGCAGGAAGACCTCGGCGTCGTGTGCCGCGAGGAACAGGGCTGCCGGCAACGCCGCCGCGCCCAGGACGAGGGCGACGTCGCCCGGCTCGAGCCGGCGGGCGCAGTTCACCAGCGGGCCATCGGGCTCGAGGCCCCAGTGCATGGGCTCGCGTTGCGCCGCGCGCAGGGCACGGTGCTTCATGCGCCAGCGCGGGAACGCGGGCAGCCGCAGCCGCCGCGCGATGATCCGGTCGACGTGCTCGAGCAGCAGCACCTCGGTGAGGAGATACTGACCGGCCGAGCTCGCTTCCAGCTCGCGCACCGCCTCGTCGCCGATTTCCAGCAGTTCCTCCCGGGACAGCGTGTTCTTGTACTCCTCGATGCGCTGCAGCAGGAACTCCTGGTACTCCTGCTTGAGCGAGCGGGGCGGCCGGCGCGCGATGCGCGAGGGCTGGTCGTCGTTGAGGGCGTTCAGCATGGCTCGACGTGGACCGTGACTTCGTGGAGCTGCAAGTCCTGCTTGAGGCGCTCCTCCACCTGGTCCGCGATCGCATGGGCCGCGGCGACGTCGGCCCTGGGGTCGACGGCGATCGTGACTTCGGCGTAGCGCAGGTCCGACGGCCCGCGCGAGCGGATGCCGTAGGCGCTCTTCACTCCGGGCACGGTTTCCGCGGTCTGTCTGATCTCGCCGGTCGGCAGCGCGCGCTGGTCCACGAGCACCGGGACGGTGCGCACCAGGATCCGGTAGGCCACCAGCACGATCACGAGCGCCACCGCGATGGCGACCACGGGATCGATCCACCACCACCCCTGGCGGGCGAACAGCACGCCGGCCAGGACGCCGACGGTGATGAGCGCATCCGCCCGCGTGTGGGCCGCGTCGGCGACCAGCAGCTCGCTCCGGAGCTCGCGGCCGCGGCGGTTCTCATACCAGGCGATCACGACGTTGACCCCGAGCGTAAGGACGAGGACGGCGAGCTGCGAATCGGTGACGCCGACCGGGTGTGCGCCCTGCAGCAGCTCGTTCACCGCGCCGCGGATCAGCTCGAAGCAGGTGATCGAAAGAAACCCGACGATCGCGAGGGCGCCGAGCGTCTCGAACTTGCCGTGGCCGTAGGGGTGGTCCTCGTCGGGCTCCTTCGCGGCCACCCGGACGACGATCAGGGCGAGGACGTTGTTCAGGGCGTCCACGGACGAATCCAGGGCGCTGCCGAGGATGGCGAGCGATCCGGCGCGCAGGCCCACGAACGACTTGGCCGCCACGACCGCCAGGTTGGCGACCAGCAGGCCGATGAAGACGCGGCGAACGAGGGCGGTCGCGGGGCGCCCCTCGGGCCGGGGAAGCGGCATGGAATGCAAGCTTGTAAGGGAGGCCCGTTTAGTCAACCGCTCGGAGCAGGGCGCCCTTCAGGTATCCTGTCTCCGGGACGTTGAGGATCTCCGGGTGATCCCGGCCGGCGCCGGGGAGCGCGAGCACCTCGAGCCGCCGGCCGGCGTCGCGCGCGGCGTCCACCAGCATGTCCCCGAACACCGCGCGGCCGACGTGGTAGGAGCATGAGCAGGTGAACAGCACGCCCCCGGGCGCGAGCAGCCGCATGGCGCGGAGATTGATCTCCTTGTAACCCGCGAGCGCGCGGGCCACGCTCTCTTTGGTCTTGGCGAACGCGGGAGGGTCGAGCACGATCGTATCGAACCTCTCGTCCCGCCGGTCCAGCGCGCGCAACAGATCGAAGGCGTTCGCCTCCCGCCAGGTGATGTTGGTGAGCCCGTTGAGCGCCGCGTTGTTCGCTCCCCGCGCCAGGGCCTCCGCGCTCGAATCGACGGCGGTCACCGTGGCGGCGCGGCGCGCCAGGTGCAGCGCGAACGAGCCGTGGTAGGTGAACAGGTCGAGCGCCGGGCCGGACCCGGAGTGGGCGGCGACGAGCCCGCGGTTCTCACGCTGATCGAGGAACGCGCCCGTCTTCTGGCCGGTCCATGGCGCGGCGCGATACCTCATCCCATCCTCTATCACCTCCACCACCTCCGGTACCTCGCCGGAGGCGAGCGTCACCTCGAGCGGCAAACCCTCGTGCCGGCGGATCGCGACGTCGTTGCGGAGCAGGACGCCGGCGGGCGTGAGCGCGGCCCGGATTCCCGCGACCACGTCGTCCCGCCGGCGCTCGATCCCCGCCGACAGGAGCTGTGCGACGACGTACGGGCCGTAACGATCCACCACCAGGGACGGCAGGCCGTCTCCCTCGGCGTGGACGACGCGGTAGGCGGTGGCGGTCAACCCCGAGCGCCGGCCGGCGGCGGCCGCGATGCGTTCGCCCCACCACGCTGCGCCGACCGGCTCGCGGCCGCGTGTGAGCAGCCGCAGCCGGATCTCGGACCTGGGTGAATACAGCGCCTGGCCTAGGTGCCGGCCGCGGCGGTCCGTGACCGCGACGATACCCGGCTCGTCGCGCGGCTCGTCGTAGACGTCCGTCCGGTAGATCCAGGGGTGGCCCGCTTGCCAGCGCGCGCCGCCTTTCGCGGACACGACGACGGTTCGGGAGGCCGTAATCGTCGTCACCGTCCGCCTGTCCGACCGTCCGACGGTCCGCCGCGATCCGGCCGCAGCTTCGCCGCCTCACGCAGGTACATATGTTTCAGCTGGCGCTGGGGCTTCGTGGTATAAAAGTGCAGCAGCACGCGGATGCAGCGCGGCAGCCCGTCCGACACCGCGACCTCGGCGGCGCCGAGCAGGGGCACGTCGAGCCAGCCGAGCCGGCGCGCGGCGCGCGCCGGGTACTCGGCGGTCAGGTCCGGAGACGACGTGAAGATCGCGCTCTCCACGTCCTCCGGTGCGAAGTCGTTCGCGTCCCGCAGCGCCCGCAGCAGCTCGTCGGCCGCCTCGAGTATCGCCTCGCGGGTGTTCGCCGTCGCGGTGGTCGCACCGCGCAGTCCACGCAGGATCTTGGCCATGGCTCTGGTCGATCAGGTGCGCTTGATGGTGATCACGGATGCGGCGCTTCTCAAGGGGCGCGATCCGGTGACGGCGTGCCGCCAGGCGGTGGCCGGTGGCGCGACCATGATCCAGGTGCGGCTGAAGGACGCGCCGGCGCGTGAGGTGCTCGCCCTCGCCGGGGCGCTGGTCGGCGCCCTGAGCGTGCCCGTGATCGTGAACGATCGGGTCGATGTCGCCCTCGCCGCCGGTGCCGCCGGCGCCCACCTCGGCCAGGAAGACCCGCCGCTCGACCGGCTGCGACCCCACGTGCCGCCCGGCTTCCTGCTGGGCCTCTCGGTCGGCTCGACGGCCGAAGCCGGGCGGGCCCGGGCCACGCCGGCGGACTACTGGAGCGTCGGGCCCTGCTTCGCGACGGACACCAAGCCCGACGCGGGGCCGCCGCTCGGGCCTGCTGGGTTCGCCGCCGTGGCGCGGCTCGCCCCCCCGGGCGTCCCGGTCATCGCCATCGGCGGCATTAGCGCCGCCACCGCCGGATCGCTCGCCCGCGCCGGCGCCGCCGGGCTCGCGGTGATCGCGGCGGTGTGGCGTGCTAGCGACCCGGCCGCGGCGACGCGCGCGCTGCGCGCCGCATTTCCTTGACCCGCTTGATGGCGGCCAGGTGCTCGGGGTACGTGGTCGAGAAGATGTGCTTCCCGTCGCTCTGCGCCACGAAATACAGGAACGGCACGTTCGCCGGGTAGAGGGCCGCGGCGAGGCTGGCGCGGCCGGGTTGCGAGATCGGCCCCGGCGGGAGCCCGGCGTGGAGGTAGGTGTTATAGGACGAGCGCACGGCGAGGTTCTTCTCCCACACCCGCTTCAGCCGGCGCCCGTAGGCGTAGCTCACGGTCGGGTCGGCCTCGAGCCGCATCCCGCGGTGCAGCCGGTTGTGGTAGACGGCGGAGATGAACGGCCGGTCGGGATCGTATCGCACCTCGGACTCGATGATCGAGGCGAGCGTGACGAGCTCGTGCCGCGAAAAGTGCAGCGAATCGAGCCGGGCCTGCCAGTCCGGGTTCCACGTGGCGGAGAACTGGTGCGTCATCACGCGGACGAGCTCTCGCGCCCCGATGCGCAGCGGCAGCAGGTACGTCGTCGGGAACAGATACCCCTCGGCGCTGGTGGCCGCCTGCGGCAGCCCGAGCCCGGCGAGCAGCGCCGAATCCTCCGCGGCCTCGAGCAACGAATCACGCGGGATGTGGAGCTGCGCCCGGGCGAGCTGTGCGATCTCGGCGAGCCGCAGACCCTCGCGCACCGTGAAGCGCTGCTCTACCCCGCGACCCCGCTCCAGCGTGGCGACCACGTCGTTCCACGACTCGTCTTGCCGCAGCAGGTAGACGCCGCTCTTGAGCGTCCCCGCCAGCCCGCGCAGCTTGGCGTACAGGCGGAACGGCCCGGGGTGCGCGAGCACCCGATTCGCCGCGAGCGAGTCGATGGCGGCGTCGAGGGTGGCGCCAACCGGAATGGTCACGGTGACACGGGGGCCGTCGGGGGAGCCGCATCCCAGGGCGGAGATCAGTGCTCCCACCAACATTTTCCTCACGTCGCCCCCCCCCGCCTTGCATCCAAGTAGTGCTGCAGCAGCAGCGCGGCCGCGAGGGCGTCCACGTCGTCCTTACGGCCTCTGGTCGTCCCCCCCATCTCGCGCACCGTGCCGAGCGCGCGCGCCGTGGTCATCCGCTCGTCCCACAGCTCGACCGGCCGGCCCGACCGCCGCCCGATATCCTGCGCGAGGGCGCGCGCCTGCGAGGCCGCCGTACCTTCGGAGCCGTCGGGCGCGAGTGGCAGGCCGACGATCACGCCGCCCACGGCGTGCTCCTCGAGCAGTGCGAGCAGCTGGCGCATGGGGAACCGCTTGCCGGCGCGGCGCGTGAGGGTCGCGAGCGGCTGCGCGAGGGTCTGACTCTCGTCGGACAAGGCGAGGCCGATGCGGCGCTCGCCCCAGTCGACGGCCAACAGCCGCCCTGCGTCCGTCACCCCTGCGCCATCGTCGCGAAGAACTCGTTGTTCGTCTTGGTCCGCTTCATGCGCTCGAGCAGGAACTCGATCGCCTCCACGGGCGGCATGTCGGAGAGGAAGTTGCGGAGCAGGTAGACCTTATTGAGCTCTTCCTTCGTGAGCAGCAGCTCTTCCTTGCGGGTCGAGGTGCGCTGTACCTCGATCGCGGGGTAGACCCGCCGGTCGGCGATGCGCCGGTCGAGGATGACCTCCATGTTGCCGGTGCCCTTGAACTCCTCGAAGATCACCTCGTCCATGCGCGACCCGGTGTCGATCAGCGCCGTGGCCACGATGGTGAGGGAACCGCCCCCCTCGATGTTGCGCGCCGCTCCGAAGAACCGTTTGGGCTTCTGCAGCGCGTTGGCGTCCACACCACCCGACAGGATCTTGCCGGAGTGCGGCACGACCACGTTGTGGGCGCGGCCCAGGCGCGTGATCGAGTCGAGCAGGATCATCACGTCCTTGCCATGCTCCACCAAGCGCTTCGCCTTTTCGATCACCATGTCCGCGACCTGGACGTGCCGGTCGGCGGGCTCGTCGAACGTGGAGGAGATCACCTCCGCCCCCTTCACGTTCTCCTCCATGTCGGTCACCTCTTCCGGCCGCTCGTCGATCAGCAGCACGATGAGGTAGATCTCCGGGTGGTTCTCGATGACGGCGTTGGCGAGCTTCTGCATCAGGATGGTCTTGCCGGCCTTGGGCGGCGACACGATGAGGCCGCGCTGCCCTTTGCCGATGGGGCAGAGAATGTCCATCACCCGCATCGACAGGTCGCCGTCCTTGCGCTCGAGACGGATCCGCTCTTCGGGATAGCGGGGCCGCAGGTTGTCGAACGCGACCCGGTGCTTCGCCTTCTCCGGCTCCTCGCCGTTGACGGTCTCGACCTTGAGCAGCGCCAGGTAGCGCTCTCCCTCTTTCGGCGGACGCACCTGGCCCATGATCGTGTCGCCGGTGCGCAGGTCGAACCGCTTGATCTGGCTGGGCGAGACGTAGATGTCGTCCGGGCCGTACAGGTAATTCCAGTCCGGGCTGCGGAGGAAACCGTAGCCCTCGGGGAGGATTTCGAGCACCCCCTCGCCGCGCAACACGGTGTCGGAATCGAGCAGCGACTGTTCGATGCGGAAGATGAGATCCTGCTTGCGGAGCCCCGAGTAGTTGGTGATGTTCAGGGTCTCGGCCATCGCGTGCAGTTCCGCGACGGACTTCTTCTTCAGTTCAGCGATATCCACGTGTGTTGTGCTCCGTGTGCGCTACGGCGGGCGAACCCCGGGGATGGGGGAGTGACGCGTTGAAAATGGATTCTTTGGGAGTTCGAAGGAGTGCGAACCTATACTAGGCCGCTGAGCCGCCGCCGTCAAGTGCGTCCATGGACTTGAGCGGCTACCTCCTCGCCTGGCGCACCACCGCCCTGCCCGACCGGGAAGTGATTGACGCGCTTGTACATCCGGCGCACGCCGGCCCCTCGTCGGCGCTGGCCGCTGCGCTCGCCGACTGGCCCGGCGGCCACTACTGGTCCGACGAGCCGGACGGACGGCACCTGGTCCTCACCCGCCCGATCGGGCGGCGCCGCCGCAACGCCTGGGCGGTACACCTGCTGCTCCTCGCGGCCACACTGTTCACGACCACGTTCGTGGGCGCCGTGCTCCTGGGCGCGATCCCGTTCGACCCGAACCCGCTGGCGCTGCTGCTCGGCACGTACCCGTTCCCGCGGGACTTCATCCACGCCTGGGCCAAGGGGCTCCCCTTCTCCGCACCCCTGCTCGCCATTCTCTTGTGCCACGAGCTGGGTCATTACGTCACGGCCCGGCGCTACCAGCTCGACGTGTCGCTGCCTTTCTTCATCCCGGCACCGGTCGTCCCGTGGTCGATCGGCACCATGGGGGCGTTCATCCGGCTGCGCACCGTCGTGTCGGACCGCCGCCAGCTGCTCGACGTTGGCGCCGCCGGGCCGATCGCCGGGCTGCTGGTGGCGCTCCCGGTGCTGGTGATCGGGTTCGCGTTGAGTCATCCGGCCGGCGGCCCGGCGTCGCTGCACGGAATGGTGCTGGGGCTCGATGACGGCCAGGCCGTGCTCGGCGACTCGCTGCTCACGTTTGCGCTGCGTCACCTGGTACGCGGCTCGGCACCGGCCCTCGTCCTCCACCCGGTCGCCTTCGCCGGCTGGCTCGGCGTGTTCGTCACGATGCTCAACTTGCTTCCCATCTCGCAACTCGATGGCGGCCACATTCTCTACTCGGCCGTGCCGCGGTGGCATCGCAGGACCGCGCTCGGGTTCTGGGCGCTCATCGTGGCGCTCGGCGTTTACTGGAGAGGGTGGCTCCTGTGGGGAGGGCTCGTGCTGCTGCTGTCGCGCGGGCGCCTCGGTCACCCGCCGGTGCTGGACGTGCACCGGCCGCTGCCGCGGTCGCGCCGCCTGCTCGCATGGACGGCGCTGGTTCTCTTCCTCGTGACGTTCACGCCGGTGCCTTTTCGACTGTAAGAGGCCGGTGAAAAGCCCGTGAAAGGCCGGGGAAGGGGGAAGGGGCCGCTCACCCTTCCCCGGCCTCTCACCGGCCTCTTACCGGCATTTCGATATTGCGTAAGTATCACCGGTCTATATCTTTGGACAAACCAGCCCTACGGCGACGCATGCCCGGACAACCGGCACGATACTCGAGTTCCGATCCATCCGACGCAGTCGTCCACGACCTTCCCCCCATCCGATTCGACGGACAACTCATCGCCATACGTCTCCTGGTACGCCGCGCCGAGGACGGGATCTGGCGCGGGCGCATGCTGTTCGGCGCGCCGGACACCGAGGGAGAGCGCTCTACCGCCGAGATCTTCTGCGCCACGTCAGAGCCGGACTTATGGCAGTCGGTCCGCGACCTGCGGGACCACCACTTGCGCGATCTGTACCGCTCGCTGCTTTGATGGCCTCCCCCCAGGGCGGCGACGCGCTGAACACGCTGCGGCACGACCTGTCGAACCCCCTGGCGGCGATCCTCGCCGAGACCCAGCTGCTGTTGCTCAATGCCGAGCGCTTCGACGAAGAGACGGTCGCCGGTTTGAAGCAGATCGAGAGCCTCGCCCGCAAGATGCGGCAGATCCTGCAAGCCCCCCCCCCGGCCGCGTGAGCCGGCGGCACCGCCCGCGCTACTCCCCTCCCGCCCGCTGGTGGGGCTCTCGGCGGCTGCGCCTCGCCGCCACGCGCTGGCTGCACTGGCCGCCCTACCGGCGGCGCCTGTTTCCGCCCTGAAATGGGCGCGTACGCCCTGCGCCCGATGTCGACCGGGGAAATCCTGGACGGCGCTCTCACGTTATTGCGTCGGCACTTCGGGTTGCTGTGCGGCCTCGCCATCGTCTGTCAGGGCCTCGTTGGCCAGGTCTTCACAGCGGGTCTCGCCTCAGGGCTCGTCACGCTCCTCGCCACGCTCGGGCTCGTGATCCCGGGGATCGTGGTGTACTGCGGGTATTCGGTCGTGCTCCAGGTGGCGGTGCTCGAGCCCAGGGGATCGAGTGGCGCGTTAGGGCGCTCCTGGGATCTCACCAAGGGATACAAATGGAAGGCGCTCGGGTTGTGGGCGGTCTCGCTCGCCCTCCTCATCGTACTGTTCGCCGGCACGACCGCGATCGGCGCCGTCGCGGAGCAGGTCCAGGCAGTACAGGTGACCTCGGCGGTGCTCAGCGCCGGGGCGCAGCTGTTGATCTACCCGTTGATCGGGTGCGTCTTCACGCTCTTCTACTACGACCTGCGCATTCGCAAAGAGGGATTCGATCTGGAGGTCCTCAGCCAGTCTCTGAGCTCTTGAGGTACGTCCATCCGCTCCAGAGGTAGAGCCCCAGCAGCGCCACCGTCGAGGCACTGACCGCGTACTTGAACGCCGCCGGCGCGTCGCTCGCCGAGAGCAACCCCTCGATCGTGCCGGCGAGCGCGAGCAGCGTGACGACGGCGCCGATCATACGGGCCGCGATGCGGCCCTGCAGCACCAGTGCGTCGGCGCGTGTCAGGTCTCCGGGGAGGAGCAGGGCTCCGGCGAGTCGGAACCCGGCGCCACCTGCGATGAAGATCGCCGTCAACTCGAGGATCCCGTGCCCCGCGACGAACGTCGCGAGGTAGCCGCCCGCGTGGTAATTGACGAACAGCCCGAATCCCATGCCGAGACTCACCCCGTTGCCAACGAGCACGAGCGCGGTCAGCGTGCCCGCCAGCATGCCACCCACGAACGCCCAGAACGCGATCCCGATATTGTTGCTGATGATCGCCGACGCGATGACGGGCAGGTCCTCCCCGGGAGACTGGGCGTAGCCGATGCCGCGAGCCTGGTGCTCCGCCGCCTGCTGGGCGCGGCTGACCATCACGGGCGGCATGACTTCATCGGCGAGCTCCGGCCGGCTGCGGATCAGGCCGTACGCGACGACGGCGGGGATGGCAAAGAGCAGGAACGCGGCCAGCACCTGGCGCCATGACTGGACGACGGCGGCGGGGAAGTCGCGGATCAGGTAGCGTGCGAGCGGGGTGCGGCGCCGTCCGCGCGCCCGATACAGCGCGTTGTGGCCCGCGCTCACCACGCGCTCGAGGTACTCGATGACGCGCGGGTCGACGCCATAGGTCCGGGCCCGCGCGAGATCGGCGGTGACTTCGCGGTAGCGGGCGGCGAACGCCGGGATCTCGCCCGGAGTCAGGGCGCCGACTCCGGCCCGCTCCACCCGCGTGGCGACGGCGTGAAAGGCGGCCCATGCGTCCCGCTTTCCGGCCACGAACCGCTCCGCCGTGACGGTGGTTCGGCCCGCGGCGCCGGACTGCGCGCGGGTGGCGAAGCGACTGCGCCGTTTGCGCTGCTCCTCGGCGTGGAGCGTGGTGAGATAGACATCGGCATCGGCCGTGCGGCGGGGGATGCGGTCCTGAAAGCGGCGCGCCAGCTCCGTGGCGAGTCGCACCTGGAGGGCCGCGTCGAGCTGGCTCGAGCGTGCCAGGAACTGGTCGAGCAGCCGGAACTCGTCGTCGCTGAGCTCCGGCGGGCCGGTCTCGACCGGATCCGGGACTGCGGTGGGCGGCGGGAGGGGCCCGAGGCCCCAGTCGACCGGGCGGTCGCGTACCACGATCGTCCCCGCCGCCAGGTCGCCCAGGCGCTGGTTGCGCGGGTGCAGGAACACCATGACGAGTCCCGGCAGGAACGGCAGCAGCGGGAAGTAGCAGTCGAGCAGCCGGACGAGGTTGCGCACGATTGCGGCGGTCGGCGTCACGGCGTGGCCCGTTTCCATGACGACGCGGATGCCGAGCGCCTGTTTGCCGGGCGTTCGTCCGCCGTTCAACGCCTCGAACAGGGCGAAGTAGCCGAAGAACGTCAGGAAGGAGAGCAGGATCACGATCGCCAGCACCCACCCCTCGAGCCCCGCCCCCAGATGCCACAGGCCCGTGGCGCCCCCGGCGAATTGGAGCAAGACGAGGAGCACGACCACGATCAGGGTGTCCACCAGCGCCGCGGCGGCCCGGGAGCCGACGCCGGCCAGCTCCAGCCGCACGGCGACGTGCTCGGGGGTCTCGATGTCGACCTGCTGGCGCAGCTCCGCCGGTCGCACCGGGTCTCGCGCTGGCGCGTTCACGTCCTCATCTTATCGCGACCTCGTCACAGGAGCGAGTCGCGCATGCCCGACCTCCGGCCTATGGACTTTGGTGAGATTCTCGACGGCTCCCTCATGATCTACCGGCGGCACTTCGGCCTGTTTCTCAAGCTCGCGGTGACGGCGCTGTCGGTGCCCCTCGTGCTGTTCGTGTACTTCCTGTTGCGCGCGTTGACGGAGCTGCAGCAGAACCCGGTCCGCGCGCTGCTCTATTTGCTGCCGATCGGGCTCGTCTACTACGTCGCGAGCCTGGTGCTGACGACCGGCACGATCCGTATCATCTCCGACTCCTATCTCGGCCGCGAGCCGCGCCTGCGCGACGCCCTGTCGCTCGGCTGGTCGAAGATCTGGCCGCTCACCGCGGTAGGGTTCGGCAAGGCCATCGTGATCATGCTGATCGTGCTCGGCTGCGGCGTCGTCGTGGGGATCGGGGCCGCGGTGCTCAAGGGGGCTGGGGTCCTGCTGACGATCGCCATGGTCGTCGCGGGCATCTGGTTCGCGCTGTTCGTGGCGTGCGGCTACGGGGTCACGACGCCGGTCGTCGTGCTGGAGGAGCTGCGCAGCTCGTTCGACGCCTTCGGCCGCTCCTGGGAGCTCACCCGCAGCTTCAAGCTTAAGGTGGCGGGGTTGTTCTTCGTGGCGGTGCTGCTCACCAATTTCATTCCCTCCTTCGTGTTTCGCGGGCTCGGCGCGCTGTTCCTGCAGTCGGTCCCGCCCCTGGGGATTGCGCTCACGGCCGTGGGGTACGTGGCGCCGCTCGCCCTGGCCCCGGTGCTCGCCGCGGTGATCACCCTGATGTACTACGACCTGCGGGTGCGCCGTGAGGCGTTCGACCTTCAGGTCCTGGGTCAGCGGCTGGGGATCATCTGACGGGCGCACCCGGCGCCGTGCAGCAAGCCGTGCCGGCCGCCGATTCGGTGCGGCGGGCGCTGGAGGACGTGTTCGCGCGTCCCGAGTACGTCTGGGAGCCGCGCTTCAGCCTGGGCGACTGGATTCGCGAGCAGGCGCTGCGGCTGTTCGACTGGATCGGGCGCCAGCAGACGGCTCACCCGGCGGCATTCAAGGTGGTGCTCGGCATCCTGATCGCGGTACTGGTGGGGCTGCTGCTGCACATGGGCTACGTCGTCTGGCGCATCACCCGCCCCACCGCGCGCACGCCGGCCGGACCTGCGCCGGTGGGGGGCTTGCGACTGGAGGACGCCCGCGCGCACCGCCGGCGCGCGGACGAGCTGGCCCGAGCCGGACGTTACGCCGAAGCGCTGGGGCATCGTTTTGTCGCCCTGCTGCTCGAGCTGGAACAGCAGCGGGCGCTCACGGTCCATCCTTCGAAGACCCCTGCCGAATACGTGGGCGAAGCGCGCCTCGACGAGTCGGGTCGCGCGTCGCTCGCCGATCTCGTGGCCCGTTTGTACCGCCACGTATTCGGCGCCGTGCCCTGCGACGCCTCCACCTACCAGGCATTCGGGGCCGCAGCCGACGCGGTGTTCTCCCATGTCACGCCGGCTTGAGCTCTGGCTCGCGCTCGCGCTCGCCCTGGCGGTGAGCGTGGCGATCGCGGCGGGGACCCGGGGCACGACGCCGCAATTCGACTTGCGAACGTCGAGCTTGCTCTGGGGCCCGCTGGGCAGCCGTGCGGTGTACGACGTGCTCGCGCGGTTACGCGTGCCGGTGGAGCGCCGGCGCACGCCGCTGTTCGATTTTGCCCGCGCGGCGCCGCGGGGGACGCCGCCCGCGGAGCTCGTCGTGCTCGATCCACCGCGCAGCCTGTATGCCGCCGAGCTCGCTCGGGTGGTGGAGTTCGTGCGGGCGGGCGGCCGGGTCGTGGCGGCCGGGTCGGGCGGTGGGATCACGGGATGCGTGGGGTGGCGCACGAAGAACGAGGAACTGTTCCTGCCGCGCGACAGCTTTCCCGTCGTTGCGCCGGTGCCCTCGCTCACGCTCCCCCCGGTCGCCGACTTCCTCACGCCGCGGCGCGACGACGTGGCCGCCGAGTCGCGCCTGCGGGTGCGGGGAGCACCGATCGACGAGAATGCATGCGCCGCGCTCTCCCCGACCGCAGAGGACACTCTGTTGCGTTTGACCGATGGGCGGCCGGCGGTGTTGCGGCTGGACTATCCGGGGGGCGGCAGTGTCACGCTCTTCGCCGACCCCGGGTATTTCCGCAACCGGCTGTGGCGCGCCAGCGATGTCCCGTACTTCGTCACTCCGCTCATCGTGCCGGCCCGGCGTGGGCGCGTGGTGTGGGACGAATACCACCAGGGCTTCGGGCAGGGTCGTTCGATGACCGGCGTGGTCATGGGGTGGCTCGGGGGCACGCCGGGCGGCTGGGTGGTCCTGCAGCTCGCGGGCGTCCTGGTGGTCGGGCTCGCCGTCGCCGCGGTACGCTTTGGGCCCGCCCGCCGGGGTGTGGCGACCCGCCGCCGCTCCCCGCTCGAGCACCTCGAGGCGCTCGCGGCGGGGCTCGAGGGCGCGGCCGGCGCCGACACCGCCGTCGCGCTCACCGTGTCGGGATTGCGCCGCCGGCTCGGGCGCACCGGACTGCTGCGCCCCGACGAGCAGCAGTCCTGGCTGGCGGCGCTCGAGCTGGCGCTGCCCACCGTCCGGGGTCGCGACGCCGTGCGTCGACTGCAACGGATCATCACCCAACCCGGCGGCGCCGAGCGGGCGCTCGCAGCCGCCCAAGCCGCGGAGGACGTGTGGGAGCAGCTACGCCCGGTGACGACGCGCGCCGCATCCTAGGCGCGCTGCAGCAGGTGATCCTGGGGCAGCGGGCCGCCACCCGGGATGCGCTGATCTGCCTGCTGGCGCGCGGCCACGTGCTGCTCGAAGGGGTGCCCGGAACCGCCAAGACGCTGCTGGTGCGGACCCTCGCCCTCGCGCTCGACGTCAAGTTCCAGCGGATCCAGTTCACGCCCGACTTGATGCCCGCGGACATCACGGGCATCTCGATCCTCACGGGGTCACACGAATTCACGTTCCGGCCGGGCCCGATCTTCGCGGACCTGGTGCTCGCCGACGAGATCAACCGCGCGCCGGCCAAGACGCAGGCGGCGCTGCTCGAAGCGATGCAGGAGCGCACCGTGACCGTCGACGGCGTGAGCTACCCGCTCTCCGCGACGTTCACCGTGTTCGCCACGCAAAACCCGATCGAGTTCGAGGGGACGTATCCGCTTCCCGAGGCGGAGCTCGACCGGTTCATGGCAAAGGTACTGGTGGATTACCCCGACGCGACGGACGAGCAGGGCATCCTCACCCGCTACGTCGCGGGCTTCGAGGCGGACCGTCCCGCGACGTACGGGGTGAGTGCCGTCACGAATGCCGCCGGTCTCGAGCGGCTGCGCCAGAGCGTCGAGGCGGTGCGGGTCGAGCCGCAGATTACCGCGTACATCACGGCGATCGTGCGCGCGACGCGCGATGCGGCGTCGCTCACGTTGGGCGCGAGCCCGCGCGCCGGCGTGTCGCTGCTCAAGGCGGCGCGCGCCGCCGCGCTCGTCGACGGGCGCGACTTCGTGATCCCCGACGACGTGAAGGCACTGGCGCCCGCAGTGCTGCGTCACCGTGTGACCGTGGCGCCCGAGCTCGAGCTCGAGGGGGTGATCGCGGACGCGGCCCTCAAAGCGATCCTCGACAAGACCGAGGTCCAGACGGCGTGACGCTGCTGACGCGGCGCGCGCTCTGGGCGGGCGCCGCGCTCGCCGCGCTCGGGTTCCTGAGCTTCTGGGTTTCCTGGGGGCTCGACGCGATGCTGCTCGCCGACGTGGCGCTGCTGGCTGCGGTGTGGCTCGACGCACGGCGGGCCAGCCCATTGGGAGACGGCGGGATCAGCGTGACGCGCGAAGCGCCGCCCGCCTTCTCGGTCGGTCGCCCCGGGGAGGTGAGCTACCGCTGGCGCAATACCGCGGGGCGCCCGGCGCGGCTGCGCCTGCGCGAGGTTCGCCCCGAGCTGCTCGGCGGCACGCAGCCCCCGCGCGCGATCACGGTCCCGCCGCGGGGCGACGCGCGGGAAACAGTCGCCGTGGTCCCCGTGCGGCGTGGCCGGGAGCGGTCGGGGACGGGAGCGTTCGTGGTCGACTCCATCGGGCCGCTCGGCCTCGGGGTGCAGCGCGGCAGCGTCGCCCTGCCGTGGGATACCGCGGTCTACCCGCCGCTCGTCACCGTGCGGCTGCGGGCGTCGGTGGCCCGGGCCGCCCGCCGGCAACAGGGCGTGACGCCGATCCGCCAGCTCGGCGAGGGGCGGCTGTTCGAATCGTTGCGCGAGTGGGTGCCGGGCGACGACCTGCGCCGCATCGATTGGAAGGCGACCGCCAAGCGCCGCAAGGTCATCACGCGCCAATACGAGGCCGAGCGACGCCAGCAGGTGCTGCTGGTGCTCGACACGGGCCGGCTCCTGACCGCCGAGATCGCCGGCGTGTCACGCCTCGACTACGTCGTGCAGGCCGCACTCGAGCTGGCGTACGTCGCGGCCCAGCAGGACGACAACGTGGGCGTCATGGCGTTCGCGGACGGCGTGCAGCACTTCGTGGCGCCGCAACGCGGACGGCTCGGCTTGAAGCGCGTGCTCGACGTGCTGGCGGCGGTGGAGGCGACGCTGGTCGAGCCCGATTACCCGGGGGCGTTTCGCTACCTCGCCGCGCGCAATCGCAAGCGGGCCCTGACCGTGCTCTTCACCGACGTGATCGACCGCTTCGCCTCCGATGCGCTGGTCGCGAACGTGGCCAGCCTGCGGCCGCGGCACCTGCCGCTCGCGGTGACGCTGCGCAACCCGGAGGTCGACGCCGTGGCGGCGCTGCGGCCGAACACGACGCGCGACGCGTTTCGCAAGGCCGCGGCCGAGGAGCTGCTGCGCGCCCGGGAAGAGGCGCTGGGCCGCATGCGGCGCGCCGGCGTGCTGGTGCTGGACGTACCGCCCGAGCGGGCCGCACACGCCGTAGTGGCCAAGTACCTGGAACTGAAACGCCGCGGGCGACTGTGATCGGCGCCGTCGTGGCCCGGCCGGATCGCTTCTTATAGATTGGGCCCACCTGCGCCGGGTCCCGAATCCATGCGACTCACCCGCGGCATCGCCGCGCTGGCAGTGCTGTTCAGTTCTGCGACGCTCGCGACGTGCGTCTTTCCCACCGAGCGAGATTCCTCGGTGCACGTCAGCGTCACGCGTCTCAGGATCCTGATTCGCGGGCGCGACACGACGGCCAAGGCGACGGCGTGGCAGATGGTCGCACCGGCGGACTCGCAGCGGATTCCCAACGTCAGCTTCGTCTGGTCGAGCAGTAATCCCGCCGTCGCCACCGTGGACAACGCCGGGCACATCGTCGGCGTGAACTCGGGGACGGCGGTGATCCGGGCGGCGGCGGCGAATTTCGACAAAGCCAGCGCCACGGGAGACGACACATTGCGCGTGTCCGCGCCGCTCGAGATCGACAGCGTCCGCCCCAAGACCGTCAAGTATGGCGAGAAGCTCACGATCTACGGTGTCGGCGCCGACTCGATCTTCTCGGCGTCCCTGGCCGGCGCGCAGCTGATCCGGGTGCCGTTTTCGGATACCGCGTTCAAATCCGGCACCGCGCGTACCCGCTTCTGGGTGCCGCCGCCCGCGACCACGGATTCGCTGTTCTACTTGGGGATTTCCGGCGGCCTGGGCGTATTCGGCTTCCTCCACGGCGACACGACGCGGGTGCTCGAGCGCGACATCTACGAGCCCAACGACACGATTCCCAGCGCGATCGACCTGGACGCGGCCCGACCGTTCCCCACCACGAACACGCTGCTCGACTCGCTCCTGTTCTTCAATCCGGCGCTTGCGTTCGAGACGCTGAAGCGCGGGCAGACCACCGGGGTGGACTGGTATCACTTCACCCAAGGGAAGACCCGCGATCTCACCATCGTCCTCACGGCTCCCCAAATCGCCGGCACGTTCCGTACCTTCCTCACCGATTCGCTCGGCTGGAATGGTACGGCCAAGACGTACGTCATCGGCCACGACGCCTGGACCTTCGGCCCGGGCTCCCACGCGTGTCACGGCGCGGGGTTCGCGCCCTCCGAACGGGTCGCGGACTCGACCATCGTCGCTTTCAAGAATCTCCCGGCCGGTGCACTGGACGGCATCGCGCTGTACGGGACACCCGGACGCTATGGCCTCGGCGTCATCGCGGGGTACCAGAGCGAGTTGCCCGCGGACGCGCACGAGGACGACAACTCGTGCAATGCCGCCGACCTCCGGGGCACGCTCCCGGCGCCGTTTCGCGACACGCTGACGATCGAGAATCCGCACGACGTCGACTGGATCAGGTTCCACTATGTCAACGGCGGCATCACGACGAGCGCGCAGGTGCGGCTCCACGCGTTTCCAGGCGTGCACCCGGACTCCCTCAAGGATCTCGACCTGTATGTGCTCAAGATCCCGCAACCCGGTGACACGGTGGTTCAAGTACTCGCCGCCGACACCGCGGCCTCCTCGGACGCCAATCTGACCTTGTCCCTGGCGACGGCGGACTATTACCTCGCGGTCGTGGATTTCGCGGGCACCCCGACTACCTACGAGGTCTGCGTCGGCACCGTCCCGCTGTTGGGCGGAGGCATCTGTAACACGGCCTTCCCGGCGCCGCCCGCCGCCTCCTCCAGCACGAGTCCGTTGCGGGTCAAGCGCCGGCCCGCTCCCTTGCCCCTCGTCCCGAGCCGGCGATGACCAACGGCGTGGTCGAGTGCTACCGCTGCCACACGCCGGTGCCGGAGAACAGCCGGTACTGCTCGTCGTGCGGCGCCGACGTGTCGGGGGGCGGCGGGCCGCCCACCACGAGCAACGTCGAGCTGCTGCAAGAGCGGCTGCAACGCTTGATCGAGGGACGCTACCGGATCGAGCGCCTCCTGGGTAAGGGTGGCATGGGCGCCGTGTTCCTCGCCCACGACCTCACCCTCGAGCGCGATGTCGCGATCAAACTGCTCCCCCCGGACGTCGCCCAGGACGACCAGATCGTGCGGCGGTTCCAACAGGAGGCGAAGACCGCGGCCAAGCTCGACCACCCGAACATCATCCCGATCTATCGGGTCGAGAGCGAAGGTGGGCTCAACTACTTCGTGATGAAGTACGTCTCCGGCACGTCGCTCGAGGACCTGCTCGAGCGGAAAGAGCAGCTCTCGGTGCCCGAGATCCAACGGATCCTGTGGGAGGCGGCGTGCGCTCTGGGCCACGCGCACCAGCGCGGCGTGGTGCACCGCGACGTCAAGCCCGCCAACATCATGTTCGACCAGGACGGCCGCGCCATGCTGACCGACTTCGGGATCTCCAAGGCGCTCCAGGCCGCCACCGGGTTCACCGCGACCGGGATGATCATCGGCACGCCGCACTACATGGCTCCCGAGCAGGCGAAGGGCCAGGCGGTGGACGGTCGCGCCGACGAGTACTCACTCGGCGTGGTCGGCTACCGCATGATCACGGGTGAGCTCCCCTTCGCCGGCGACTCAGTGCACACCATCCTCTACAAGCACATCTTCGAGGAGGCACCGCGTGCCGCTTCGCGCCGGGCGGACGTGCCGGAGTTCCTCTCGGCCACGATTTCACGGGCGATGTCCAAGGAGCCCGACCACCGCTACGCGACGATGGAGGAGTTTGCGAGCGCCGTTTGGCCGGAGCAACCGGTGGCGCCGCCGCACCAAGGGCGCCCCGTGGTGCGACAGCGGCACCGCGTCATGACGGACGCCCCCACCGAGATCACCGGCGCTCCCACGACACCGTTACCCGCGACCAGGGCCAAGACGCCGCCGAAGCGCTCGCGCGCGGGCCTCGTCATCGGCGTCGTCATCGTGGCCGCCGGGGTCGGCGGGTATCTCGCGCTCCAGCGGGGTGCGGAGCAGCCTCCGCGCGCGGCTGTGGACACGGTGCGGGTTCAGGACACCGTGCGCGTCCCCGCCCCCGCCTCGGCCCCGCTGTCCACGGCAGTCCAGCCCAAGTCGCCGCGCCGCGCCGCGCTGAACGTCGTGTCGCAGGGCTCCCTTACGATCGACGCCAGTCCGTTCGGTGAGGTCTATATCGACGGCACGGACGTCGGTCAGACGCCCGTCGTCGAGTACGCGGTGGTACCCG
>WNGH01000967.1_pt1 | contig 36608 bp, 41 predicted proteins | sample 5400631 | NCBI WGS metagenome assembly WNGH01 (sample SAMN13153373, study PRJNA577476) | soil metagenome | isolation source: 115 cm soil or saprolite under Garry oak tree replicate 1 | place: USA:California | collected 2016-06-15 | reverse complement strand
CGCGTTCTCTTCCCGGCGGGAGAGTGGCAGCCGCCGCGGTCTCGAAAAGCTCCGAATCCGGAACGGCATAGAGCGTGATCGTGTCGATCACCGTGACCGGGTACTCGAACCGTAGCGAGGTGACGGATGCCGGCTTGCCCGGCTTCAAGGACGGGGCGGCCACGTCAACTCGTGCCTTGATCACCGGCGGCGGGGCTTGGTTTTCGAACTCGACCGCGAAGTTAGGAGACTCCACCCCGCCGGGAGATGGCGTCGGTCCTGGATCGTGCGGCCCCTTGCCGTCCGGACTGCGGGCGATGGGGTCCGCAATACCCGGCGGATGCGACCTCTGCTGCACCACATGGGTCAGCTCGTGAGCAAGGAGCCGCTGTCCCGGCACGGTCGCTGGCGCATACTGGCCAGGGCCGAAAACGATATGCTGCCCGACGGTAAAGGCCCGGGCCCCTACTGCCCGTGCCGACTTGGCCGCACGCTGATCGGTGTGAAGGCGTACCGCCCCGAAGTCAAGCCCACCCTGCGCCGGCGATGAAGGCGCAGCCATCACCCGTTCGGCTGCGCTGTCCGCCTGCTCCTCGGGTCGCCCGCCTGCCGACGTCGTCGCGATCATGTCGGCCAGGCTCCGGGCCGGCCGGTCACGAACACCGAATCGCCTCTGCATGGTCTGCTGAGTCTCGCCGTCGAGCGACTCCCCCGCAGTCGCGAGCACGTCGTGAACGAATGGGAGTGCCTGATGCAGGGACGGCGACGCCCCCGCCTGGCCCGGCTTGCGAGCAGGCGGCTGCATGGCACTCATGAACCTGTCCCGCTCTTCGGTTGCTCTAGGGCGGCCATCCTCATGACCGTGGGCAGAGCGGGTCGCCGGGCTTGGTCTCGGCAGGTGGCGGCGTCGGGGCGGCGGCCTTCGCCGGGTCAGCCGCGTCGACCAGATCGACGACGAGCGTGGGATCCTTCTTGAAGTCGGGGCTGGCGGCCAGGGCGGCGGCGGCAACGGGAACGCCGCCGGGTGGCGGTGCGACGCCCAGGATGTCGTCGAGGGCCGGTCCCGCGTTCGCGTCGGCCTCCAGGTCGGCGAGCAGGTTGGCATGGGCCCCGCCGAAGAAGGTACTCAGCGCGGTGAACTGCGCGTTCAGGCGCGGGAAGCAGAATCGCAGGGCGAGCATCCACCACAGCTGGAAGACGAACACGACGATCGGCAGGAACATCAGGAAGAGGAACAACGCCACGATGAAGAACAGTTCGAAGGCGAACGTGCACACTCCTCCGCCGTCGCCCATCGATCCCTGGCCGGGCTTCGGGATGCCGTCGAACGGGTTGAACTTCATCTGCGAACCCGGCGGCGTGCTGATCGCCAGGCCGCCCGGGCCGGCCGGCTGCCCGGCTCGCGCAGCCAGGGCACGGAAGTCCGGCGCGGAGATCGACACCCGGCGGTTCTTCGTCCCCTCCGGGTCATAGGGTGCCGCGAGCCGGAACGGCTCGGTTGGGGCGGACCACCAGACCTTCGGCGGGCAGTGTTCCTGCCCGGCTGCTGGCGGCTGCGTGACCGAGCAGTCGAGCTCGTAGATGGCGTGATCGTCGAGCTTGGGCACGAGGCGGCGGTTCGCGGGCAGATCCGGGTCGAGCCAGTGATCGGCCGAGTACGTCGGTACGAGGCCGAACCACAGCGAGCGGGTGTTGGCCGCCGCGCAGGTGTCGGTCCGGTCCGGCAGCCGCCACATGGGGAACATCTGCTCGGCCTCGGTGGACGTCCGGTCGGCCAGGGCCGCCCAGCGGCCATCGCCGGTGGCCGAGTCGACCAGCCAGGACTGGCTGTCGACGTGGGCGGTAACCGCCTGTAGCAGATCGGCATGATCCTCGGTGAACCGCTCCCGCGCGGCCTGATCAGCCCACCACAGGTCATCGACGTCGGGGGTTACGGCCGCTGGCCTGGCCGCCAGATTCACGCCCGCATGCTGCTGCTTCAGCAGATCCAGCATCAGGTCCCGGGCCAGCCGCCGCACCGGGGACCTTTCCCCTGACACCACCAGGCGACGCCGGCGCATGGCGAAGCCAACGGTGACCTCCCGGTGCGGGCCGGCCCTCGGCAGCCCCGGCTCGTCGCAGAACAACTCCGCCACGACGAGGTAGAACCGGTCGTGGCTGGGCTGGTACAGCTTGCGAAGCCCCGTCCTGACCATCCGGTAGCTAGCGAACCGCGCCCGGCCGGGTCCGCGTTGGGGGAACGCCACGGGCACCGGGAAGGACCACCGGTCATCGTGGGTGAAGGCGAGCGAGTCCCGCGGATCATTCGTCACCTGCTGCGCGAAGCGCGGCGAGTCGTACATCTGGATCGCCGGCCGCAGCGCGCGGGGATCGCGCAGCCCGGCATGCTTGCGCTCCCTGACGTACCAGGGCGAACGGAAGGCGAAGGCGTGAGACGTCACAGCAGGTTCCCGACGCCGGGGGTGTACGCCGGCGAGATCACGAACGAATCCGCGATTACCGTCTGGGCTTTCACCACGCCGCTGAACGTCGACATCGGCGCGGTCACGTTGACCATCGGGGCGGTCACGTCGAGCGAGAGGTTCGCGTTGATCTTGATGCTGGTCACGGTGAGCGTGATTGAGCAGCCCATGGCGTGGGTGACCGTGATCTCCTGGGCGGCGTCGTCAAGCACCACCTTGTGCCCGGACTGCATCGTGATCGACACCTTCGGCGGTGTCGAATCGTCGAACTCCAGCCGGCTGCGGCTGCGGCTCTGCAGTACCCGCAGGTTGTTGGCGGTATCGGGTGCATCAGGCAGGTCTTCCCGGCCGTTCCAGGCCGCACCGAGGATATAGGGGCGGCGCAGGTTGCCTGCCTCGAAGCCGACTACGACCTGGCTGCCCACCTCCGGCAGGATTTCCAGGCCCTGATTGTCGTCAGCGTAGGGAGTGCACAGTGTCGCCCAGGCCCGCACGTCACGGTCACCGTCAGTGCCCAGCCAGGGCAATCTCACCTCGACGCGGCCGAGGTGGTGATCATCGACGAGATTGGTGACGAACGCCGGGTAGAGGCCGAAGTAGCCAGGTGCTGATCCGTCAGGAGGCGCGGTGAGTCCCATCACGCCGCCCCGTTGACCGTCGCCCGGTCGGCCTCGAAATGCGTGCGCAGCCCGGCTGTGTGATCGAAGGTGTGCCGCACGCGGGTCGTGTAGTAGCCGTCACCTTCGAAGGGATCACCCACCAAGTTCAGGCTCAGCCGGCTGCCCACGACCATATCCGGTGAACCCCGGGTCACCCCGCGGACCGTGACGAACCGCCTGCTGCGGCGGAGCATCTCCGCGCGGGCCCAGGCCTGCGCCTCATCCGAGGTGAGGGAAACCTCGCGCACTCGGTAGGTGATGCTGGCCCCGAGCGCCTGCTGGAGGATGTCCGGCCCGGTCCGGCCGCCGGTGATCTCGGTGTTGATGACGTCGGCTCCGGCGCGCTCGTCGATCAGTGCCTTGGCCGAGGCGTCGTACCCGGTGATCGCGACCTCGGTGCGCTGGTGGGCCAGGTCGGCGGACAGCCTCGCCGACAGCAGGTCGCCGCCCTTCACCAAGGTCAGGCTGGTCCCGGTCCGGTTCGGGCGGGAGGCGAAGTGCAGGGTCTTTCCGGTGCACCACAGCTCGGCCTGGACCAGCCGGGCGCGGTCCCGCAAGAAGGCAAGATCGCTCTGGTTGAGTTGCTGTACCACGTCGTAAGTCGGCCCGTCGACGGCCGTATCGCTCTGCAACCCATGGTCATTCGCGATGGCGTCGGCGATATCGGCGTCGGTCACGTTCGTGTAGCTGCGCATCCGGCGGGTCATCCGCAGCCTCATCAGGGCGTCTTCGGCCAGTACCACCACCCGCGGCGGCTCGCTGTCACCGAAGACCACCTCAATCGCGGAGATCAGGCCGTCGAATACCGTCCGCTGCGCCTCGTCCGGCCCGACGCTGACCTGAACCGGCTTGCCGAAGTCGATCTCACTGCCATCGAGGTGCAGCATCTTGTCCGGAGGCCCGGGGGCGCCGGCCCCGACCGCGACGAAATGCGCCAGCATCGTGCGCAGCCCTTCGACACCCTCGTCGATCTCCAGCCGCAGGCAGTCGCGGCCGAGGTCATGGGCGACGTCGCCGTCGACGGTAAACACCGGCGAGACGGTGGCCAGCGCGGGCTCAGTCATCGAAGGCCTCCGCGCACACTCGCCGCCGCAGCCATTTGGCGCGAGCCCGTGCCTCGGCCGCTCGCTGCTCCTGCACCCACTCCGGCTCCCGCCGGACATCCGGCCCGGGACCGCCCCGGCCGTCGGCCGGAACCACCTCGGTATGCAGTTCGCCGACGTGCACAGACATCGGGCCCGCCTCCCTCCGCGGTGCCGACGGCACCAGGCGCCGGAAATAACGACATGGTGACCCGCCGATCGTCACCCAGGCGTTGCCGTCGCGCGGGCACCGATGACGAACTGGCCTCCGGCGCCGTTACCCGGGATGGCGCTGAGGTCGGCGCGCCGGGACAGCGGGATGCCCCGCCCGTAGCTGACCGCCCGGTTATCTACCTGCGTGACGGCCGCCGACAGCGCGCCCGCGCCAGCCTGGGCCGCCGCCCCTTGAGGCGCCTGGGGCACCTGGAACGACGCGCGCGCCGAGCCGGTAGCGGCGTCGATCTGCGCGTTGACAGCCTGGCTGTAGCTAGCCTCGACACCGCCGCCGGCGGCCAGCGCGAAACCGGCGGCCATGGACGCCGAGACACCCGCGAACGCGCCGGCGGACGCGGAGGCACTAGCGGCCGCGACGACGTCGACATTGGCACCGGCCGTGAAGGCCGCCACGGCATCGGCGGAGGCCCCGGCCGCCGCCGTGGCGGACAGCCCAGCCGAGGCCGCGGCACCGGCCGTCACGCCTGCGCCGGAGGCGAGGCTGGCCGACGCTCCGGCGGCGAATCCGGCCGAGACGCCGACCCCGGCCGAGACGGATGCGCTCGCGGCCAGCTGCACCTGCGTCCCGGCGGCGAGCGAGAGCGGGCTGGTGAGCCCGTTCATCGCCGAGCGCCAGGAGGAAGGGTCCTGGTCCAGCCGGGTGAGCAGCTGCTGGATGCTCTCCCCGGCCTGCGCCAGCGCCGCCTGCACCGGATCGGACGTACCGCCCGACCCGGGATCTGCCCCGGTCGGCGGGCTTCCCGGCGGTACCGAGGCCTTGGCGATCCGGGCGCCGGCCCCCTGCTTCATCGCCTCGAAGGCGAGATTCTGCTCGGTGATCGTGACGCTGACCTTCGCGCGGAGCGCCATCCCGTCGTAGTTGAAGTAGTCGAGGTCCTCGGTCAGCTGCGTGATGATGCCGGCGAAGTTCAGCGTCCCCCACAAGAACAGGACCCGGGGCGGTGGGCCGGCGGGCTTGTTCGGGTTGGGCTCGACGAACTGGCGGATCTGCCCGGTAAGCACCCGGACGTCCAGTGGCTTGCCGTTCTTGTCACCCTCGGCGGTGTCGAACTCCAGGTCCATGGTGAGGGTGGCCGGCCGCTGCGACGGGTTCTGGCGGTGCTGCGTCTGGGCCGTGCTGGCCCCGGCGTCGACGTTATTCTGCCGCTGGATCCGCAGCGAGGTCGGGTTGAACTGCACGATGATCGGTTTACCGTCGGGCTTGACATTTGGCGGCTTGTCCTTGCCCGCCGGCTGGCCATCCTTGAGCTTGTACAGCATGGCCTTGGTCAGCGGAGGGGTCACGGCTTCGCCTCCAGTTGCAGGCCCTCATGGGCAATGTGCAGTTCCTCGATGGCTATCTCGCCGGTCTTGGCGTTGAGCGCCGGGCCGGTCAGCTTCACGGGAAGTCCCCGGGTGAAGCTCCAGTGCGCGACCTTCTGGGTGTTATGCGGGTTGCTGACCCGGATGTGCCCGTCACACCGCAGGACCGGCAAGGCTCCGGAGACCATGGCCGTCAGCCAGTCCCAGAACGCGGTGTCCATGTACTTACCGCCCTCCGGCACCATGATCCCGCGCTTGAGCACCAGTGGCTGCAGCTTCACCCGGCCGACCCGGCGGATTACGCCGCTGTTGAAACCGCCCTCGAGGTACTCCTTGACGTCTGCCTCGAGCTCCAGGCCGCCGCATTCGGCGAAGGCGCCGTTGCCCAGCAATTGTGGTGGCTTCCCGGCGGCGCCGAGGGTGAGCAGCACCTCGAACCGGAACGATTGCACGAGCTCGGGTTCAGCCACCGCTGGCCTCCATGCTGATGGTCCCGTCGGCATCCTGGGTTATCCGCAGCACCAGGTATTCCAACGGGCTGGCCGGGGCGATCCCGACCTCGGCGATCAGCTGGCCGAGTGCCTGCGACTGAGGCGGGTTCAGCTGGTCGTCGCACTGGACGAAAAACGAGTCGGCTTCGGTGTTCCCGGCGAGCGCGCCGGCCCGGAACAACCCGCGCAGGAACTCGGTGACCGTGTGAGTGAGCCTGTCTCGCAGGTCCGCGGTGTTGGGTTCGAAGACGAGCCACTGCGCCTGGCGGTCCAGGGTCAGCGCGATCATCGTCATCAGCCGGCGCACGCTCAGCTGCCGGTAGTCCGGGTCGGAGCTGAGGGTCCGGGCCGCCGTCAGCCGGAAACCGGCGACGACCGCGCCGGCCGCGATCTCGTTGGCCGGGCCCCACGCTACCGTCAACCGCTGTTCCCGGGCCGCGATCACGCCCGCGGCAAAGGCACTCGGGGGCACCTGTACCGCCTGCCCGGCCGATCCGGACGCCGGCTGCACCTGGCGCACGCCGAGCCAGGGGTGGTACGCCGCGGCGTAGCTGCTGTCGAAGTGCGCGCGCCAGCGCACGATCTCCCCTAGGGCCAGGCCCGGGGGGACGTCAAGCAGCGCCACGAACCGGCGATGCTGGGCAGCCACCGCCACCAGCCGAGACTGCATGTCGACGATGATCTGCAGCTGTCCCCGATCACCGGGATCAAGGCGTGCCGCCAGCACGTTCGGCTCGCCGTACCTGACCTGTCCGCCGCCGGACGAAGGGTCGGGGCAGCGCTCGAAGCAGGCACTCGGCGCGTCTGGCTCCGGCTCCGCCGCAGGGGCGGTGGACGGCCAGGCCCAGAGCAGGTCGGGCCGCCGCAGGGGCGGTGGACGGCCAGGCCCAGAGCAGGTCGGGCACGCACAGCAGGCCGATCTCGTCCTGTCGGGCCATCAGGTCGGCTGCCTGGTGCGGCTGTTCGTCCAGCGGGTCGGTGTCAAGCGGGTCGTCGTCGAAGAAACTCCGGCTGTCGATCTGATCCCAGCGGTCCGTGCCCGGGCGGATCGGCGTGGCGGAAAGCGATGGCAGCAGCGGGCTGGGCGGCGTCAGCCGGCCGGTGAGCGCGACGGCGAAACGAACCAAGCTTGACTCGTGATCACCGGGCCCGCACTCGATGGCATCGGTGATGTCGCCGATGACGTCACCGATGAAGCGGGGATGACGCGGGTCCAGGCCCAGGCCGTCGATCCGCTCGGAGCGGGCGAAGTCCGGATCCCGGTCGGCGACGCTGAGCACCGCGGTTACCACGTCGACATCGAGCGGCCCGGCCACGATCGCGCCGACCGGCGGGTCGACCGTGATCAGGGGCTGGCCGGCGGTATCGCGGCCGAGGCCCGCCACCCAGTGGAACTCGCCCGCGGCCGCCGGGCCGCTGCCCCGCAGCCGCAGCAGGGAGCCGACAGGCACCTCCGCGCCTGCCGGCACCAGGAGCGCGGCTGCCAGGTCAGGATCGCGTTGCCCGACGAACGATTGCGGCGTCTGGAAGTCCAGCTGGATGTCCAGCCTGGCCCCCCAGGATCCCTCGTTCGCCGCCGTCAGCTGCAGCGCGCCGAGCTGGTAGGACGCGCAGGCTGCCACGGCCGCGGCCAGGTCCGAGCCGACCGGGGTGACCCGCACGACATAGGCCCGGCTCCCGCCCTGGGCGAAGAAGGCGGCGACCGCGTAGGGCAGCATCCGGTCCGGGCCGCCGCCGGGCCGCTCGAACCCGCCGAACGTCCGCTGGTAATCCGACCAGCTCTGGATCAGGACGCCGGTGTTCACGGGCCCGCGAAGCGCTATGCCCACGAACCCGCAGACATCCAGCCTGACCGGCTGAAACGGGGGTTCGGCGCGCTGCACGGACGGGTAGACACCGGGCGCACCCAGACGCAGGCCGGGGACGGTCACGCCGACTGGAAGTCGATGCTCTCCGCGACCAGGTGGAGTTCCTCCATGGCGACCTCCCCACCCCCCTTGCCGGCCAGCGTGGGTCCCACCCACTTCTTCGGCTGGGCGGCCTGAAGCACCCACCGGCATACCGGTGACCGGGCCTCATCGAGCAGCGTGATGGTTACCGTCTGCTTGTTGACGGTTCCTTCGCGGGTGGCCTTGAGCCAGGCGAACAGGCTCAGGTCACCGATGACACCTCGTTTGAGCGTGACGTCGTCCGTGGTGTTCGTGTTCGGGACCTTGCGGACGTGGTTTTCCTTGTCGTTGCCGGCCCGGTACTCGGAATACTTCACCTCGTTTCCTAGCCCGCTGACGTCGGAGAAGCCGCCGGTGATCTGGTCTTCACCGCCGGAATCGCCCAGCTTGACCATGAAGTTGAATGCCCCGTACGGGTCTGGACGCGTAGCCATCGCCTACCTCCACGCACTCGAATGTCTGTCAGCCCTGCTGCGCGTCGGCGGTCCACTGGCCGATGCGGAAGATCACGAACTCGGCCGGGTAGGTGGGCGCGACGCCGATGAGGCAGATCAGCCGCCCGTTGTCCAGGTCGTTCTGGGTCATCGTGGTCCGGTCGCACCGGACGAAGAACGCTTCCTCGGGCTTGGTCCCCATCAACGCGCCGGAACGCCAGGTAACCAGCAGGAAGTCCTCGATGGTCTGCCGCACGGAGGCCCAGAGCCGCTCGTTGTTCGGCTCGAACACCACCCATTGGGTCGATTTGTCGATCGAGTGCTCCAGGTAGATGAAGAGCCGGCGCACGTTCACGTAGCGCCACTCCGGATCGGAGCTCATCGTCCGCGCCCCCCATACCCGGTAGCTGCGTCCGGGGAAGAACCGCAGCGCGTTGATGCCCTCCGGGTTGAGCACGGCCTGCTGGTCGAAGGTGACGTTCTTCACGAACTGCGTGATGCCCTGGACCACCTCGTTGGCCGGTGCCTTGTGGACGCCCCGCTCGATGTCGCTGCGGGCGTAGATGCCCGCCGTGGCCCCGGACGGAGGCAGGTCCAGCGTGGCGGGCGGCGCGCCGGGGTCCCGCTTCGCGGTCGGGTCGATGATCCGAATCCACGGGTAGTACAGTGCCGCGTACTCGGTGTCGAACTGGCTGCGGAACGCCCGGACCTGAGAGACGGAACTGCCCGTCGGCGGGTCGACGATCCCGATCCGGTACCGCAACTGCTCGCAGTGGCCGATCAGGTTACTGGTGGCTTCCTTCTGGCTGGCCGGATCAAGCCGCACCGTGTCGGGGGCAGCGACGATCGCGATGTCGTCGACCTCGCCCAGCGCCTCCAGCCCGGTGGCCGCGACCGTGGCGTCGTCGGGCGAGGATGGCAGGCCGAGCAGCGCGTCCGGCGTCAGCGGATCGCCCTCGGTCCCGCCGTTGAGGAACGTGGGGTTGATCAGCGACAGCAGCGCCGTGAGCAGGGCCGCGTCGGTCAGCGCCGGCTGGCCCGCCGGAACTGAGGTATCCAGCCAGATAAGGCAGAACTCGTCGGTCGGGTTCACCGGGTCCATCACCCGGGTGACGGACCGGGAGTGGGCCGCGTTGAGTTCCATCCCCGCGTAGACGTCGATGCGCGTCCCCATCGTCACCGTGACGTTGAGCGTGATGTGGAAGGCACCCTTCGTGGGATCCACCGCCTGGAACGCCCCGTTCGGACCGAGATAGCCGAGCCGGCCGGTCGCGCTGTCCCTGGTGACGATCTTGATGTTGGCCACGTTCGGCGGTGTCTTGTCCGGCGGCGGGCTGTTCGGGTCGTTGCCGATCTCGACCGCGGCGCCTGCCGATACCCCTCTCAGCACGCCGTCGATCAGCACGTTCTTGCTGCGCCGGAACCCCGCGCTGACCTGTATCTCGTTCCCGGCCTGCCCCGGCCAGCGGGCCCGCCAGACCGGCCCGGCCCCGCCTGCGCCCAGCGACAGCGTGGCGAAGTTCTTGGTCAGATCGATGGCTGGGGCGTTGCCAGTGGTCATGGTGAACGAGAAAACCCTGGAGACGTAGAGGCGCCGGCCGCCGTTGTTGAAGAACGCCCTGGCGGCGTGGGCCAGGTAGTTGGTCGTATCATCGAGCGTTCCGACCTGGTCCAGCTGGCCGAATGCCCTCTCGAACTCGGTGAAGCTGGTAACCAGCGTCGGGGTGGGCACCATCACGACGGGCGGCTGGGCCAGCTTATAGGGCACCGGGCCGTAGGCGGTAAGGCCGGCCAGGCCGAACGTGCTGGTAGGCACGCCCTCTATGGACCGCGCCCGGAAACTTGTCTCCTCGACGTACACACCTGGAGTCAGGTACTCAGGCATTAAGGACCTCCTCGGTCACGGCTCAATCGGGGAACGGGATGTCGGTGCCGGTGCTGAGCAGGCTCCCGACCTGCACCGTCCAGTGCGGGCGCGGCGCGGTTCCGCCGGCATAGCCGGCCGGGACGGCCCGGCCGCGCAGCAGGTCGTTGTCGAGATCGCCGGCGGCGGGCGGCGCCGATGAGCGCGGCACCGGCTCCACGACGAGATCGGCGAGGTGATCCGCCGGATCGGGCGGCGGCGCCGTGGCGGCGGGCCGCCCGACGACGTCGATGTCCACCGGGAACTGCCCGCCGACCGGCGGCACCGTCCCCGCGCTGCTCACCGGCAGCACGAATTCACCATGCTCGTCCCCGTGCGCCCAGCCGACTGGGACGTTTCCCGGCCCGACCGCGGTGACGCGCGGCCAGCGCACCGGGTTGCCCGGCGACAGGGCGCCCCCGGCGGCGCCGCGCAGCACCCGGCCCTGGATCGCGGTGGTCCCGCGGGGTAGCAGGTAGGCCGGGCCGGGTGCCAGCCAGATGCGGAGCAGGCGCGAGTCCACCGGAACGTAGGGGCCGACCGGCGGACTCTGGTCGGCCGCCTCGACGTCGGCCTGCGACCACAGGGTGATCGACACCCGGCGGGGCACGTAGCGCCGGGCTCCATCATCGATCCGCAGCGTGATCACGGCCGGCAGCCGCGGCCCACGTCGAAGCTTGTACCGCGCGGTGCCGGATCGCTCGAGGTCCTGGCATGGCCAGCTGGGATCCAGGGCCTGCCGCCCGCGGCGGGAAAGAGCCGGCCCGGCGAGCTCACGGCCGACCCGTACCGGCGTAGCGGCGAGCCGGTTGGTGATCGCGTCGCGTATCTCGACAGCGAGCGCGAGGCGGTGCGTCACCCCGGCCGGCCCGATCGCGGTCTGGATGATCATGGCACCACGCCGTTGGCTAGCGTGCGGGCCATCGTGGCCACGCCTTCGACCGCGGGCTCGGGCCGTCCGCTGATCCGGATCACCTTGGCGACGTACGGCAGGGATAGCCGGTACTGGGTCGTGAGGGCCTGGAATGCCTCACTCATCGAGTCGAGCGCCAGGTCGTCGGGGACGACCTGGATGGCGTCGCCAGGCTCCCACTGGCCAATCGGGTCGAGGGCCGGGCCGGTGAGGATGGGCTGGCTCTCCAGTACCTGGGCGGCGAGCCCGAGCCAGGCCAGCTCGCTCTCGACCACCGTGTCCCAGGCCGCGAGGAGAAAGTGCATGCGGACCGGCAGCCGCGGGATGCCGTCCACGCTGGCGACCGCGGACCAGCCGGGCCTGGTCTCGGGGTCTACGCAGACCCGGTAGCAGTAGAGGGAGACGGCCGGATACCGGATCACCGCGGTCGGGCTGCTGTTGACCTTGTCGAAATCCGCGGTGCCGGCCAGCACCGCGGTGGGCTTGCGATCACCGGGCGGAATGATCTGGCCGAACCTCAGGTTGAGGAGGCCGACCAGGCTCTTCCCGGCGGCGGCGAGTGCGAGATATCCAGCCACGCCGTAATGGTCGGCGCCCAGGCGTCACCGCACCGTCGCCCAGGGGCGTCGCGTGCCGGGCCCGAGATGCTCCGGCGACACTGCGGTGACAGCCGTCGCCAAGACTCTTGCTGCGCTCACAGGAAGGGAGCAGCGGCTATGAATCAGACCCCTGCGCAAGGGCAAGCGGACGAGGCGCGCGACGAAAAGCCTGCCGGACCGCGTCACGGCGAGGGCGAGTGCAAACCGCATCTGATCGACTGCATGAAGTGCAAGGCCGACGGCATCGCCAAGCAAGCCGCGTACAACGCCGCGACGACACCGGATCTCGAGGCAGCCCAGGCGGCCTACAACAGCACCCGCAAGGATTACCGGAGCAAGCGCCGTGACGTCGCACTGCAGGTGCAGGACATGCGGCATCAGATCAAGCATCTCGTCGAGCGTGTTCGGTGCTCGATCAAGCAGGAAAAGGTGGTCGAGTGCCTCAATGAGGCGTGGGGCCGCATTGCGCGGGATCTGGATACCTGCGCAGGTCCCGGAGGATGCTGCGCCGACGCTATCGATTGTGACTTCGACGTAACCGGTGCTGACGACTGGGATTGCGACCCCGACCGGCCGCATGAGGACTACCTCCCTGATGAGGAGTACCAGGAGCTCGTCAACACCATCACGCAGTACCAAGCCCGGGTGGACAAGGCCAAGCAGTGTTTCAACAACCTGCTCGGTGAACCTGCCGCGCTGGTCCAGCGCGTGCAGGATGTCAAGGCCGAGATCGACAAGATCAACGCCGCCCTCGCCGCGGATCCGGCGGTTACCGACCTGAAGATGGTGTACGCGCAGGCCCTGGTGGCGCGGCGGCACATCCGGCTGATCTGGCACGGCTTCGACGAGGCCAAGGACTTCGTCGAATGTCTCTGCCGAGCTCTCACCTGCTGGAGCACGGGCGCCAACGCGATCTCACTGCTAACCGGGAAGCAGGCCTTCGAGGACTGCAAGCGGGCGGCGTCGAAGAAACGCTGCGACGACCTGCAGACGAACACCGTCGAGGAGATCCTCGCGCTTTATGACAAGATCTGCCCCCGCTCGGACTGCACGGACGAGGACTCGGCGGACCCGGACGGCAAGGGGCGCCACCAACACCATCACGATCACGACTGCGGCCACGATCACGACTATGGCCGCGACCACGATGATGATGACGACGACGATGACGAGGGTGATGGCAGGCCCCGACGGCCGTCCGGCTACCCCGAGCACGAGGGACGTGGGGGCGCCGACCGCGAACGCCACCGGTACGGGCGCTAAGGCCGCCAGGGCGTGGGCCAGGCATCACCTGTAGGGCTCGAGTAGCGGGCGAGTGAGGAATCCGACCTCCAGCGCTGTGCTCCGCAGCGCGAAGGTTGGCGCTCAGTTATTGTCTGCATAGCCGACCCCCTGCCGAGGTTCACGCTTCCTCCGGTGCGATGATGAAAGTATTGGCATTTGCCAGGCTGTCCACGATCCTAATTCCGGCCGCTCACTGCTGGGCCGTGGGACCGTACGCCACCGGCTCGCGGCCCGGGGACCCACAACTCGCTGCCTGTCGCCAGCCATCCTTCCACTCATTCGAGAACTGCTTGGTCGCCTCCTGGCCTCGCGGCTCGCTCTGCACCTCGAAGCGCCCGAAAACTTTGAGGTTGGGCCCGTCGAAGGAGCGATGACGGCATCCGTGAACTGCTTCCAGGCGGCCGACTTGCCGCACATCAGCCGTCGACAGCTTGCGCAGCGCCCTGGCTCCGAGCCGATCCGTCAGAGGCTTCACGCTGTCCCGGTAGAGCTGGACCGTCCGCACCGCCTGAAGGGCCAGCTAGTTAGACTGATCGTCGCTGGACGTCGGCCTGCATCGCCCGGCGCCTGCCTCCGTTGGCTCCGTGCGTGAATGATCATCTTGGGTGGTGAAGGGCAAGGCGGGACGCCAGGTTCCGCGAACTACCACATCAGATCCGTCGCCACCATCCGGTCAGCAGCTAGGTGGCAGGGCCTGATGCTTGAGCACTTCGGGCACCACGACCAGGCGACGGCCATGACCGCGGGCCGGTCTGAAGGTGCCGGTGTCTTGCCCGCTGGCGAACTGGCAGCGGAGGCTGTAGTCATTCCGCGTCAGGTCGATCCGAATGAAAGCCATCCATATCTGCAAAGAGACATCGTACGCAAATTGAAGGACAGCATTCCGGGTTTTACCTCCCGCTCTTTCCAAGCCATTGTATGGAAGTATGGCTTGCGCAATGATAAGAAATATGTCTGGGAGGCCAAGAATTACACGGGAATATTTCAATGGTCGGGCGATACGCTCGCTTTCATTAAACGACTGAGTCCGGCTGATATCGAAAACGCCCGCAGGGAGTACTCGCAGCACCTGCGAAACAGGAAGTCGACATAGTGACTAATTGTTCCGTTGCCGACTTTCCAACAGCCTCATCAAATACCGCTAGGACTCTACATCTTCCTCGGCCGTAAACCGTCGCCACGCTTGATGAGAGAACATTAGGACTGGGCCATTAGCGCTTCTGGAGTCACGAACCGCTATGACATCATCAAGATCTGCAACTTCTACGCAGTTACCCGTATTACCAGAATAGCTACTCTTTCGCCATTGAGCGCGGGATAGGTCGTGCTCCATGCTGTCTCCCGCCTCCTCTCACTTCAGCCCGCGGGCAACATCCATGATGAGCGAGACCGAAGCATCAGGCGGCAGGGCCAGAGCCCGCAGGTGCTCGAAGATGACCGTGTAGCGAGCCACGTCGGCCTCACTCTCCATGAACAGGTCTCCACTGCCGTTCTCAACATAAACGACGTCAGGAGCACCGGGGTCATCGAACTGGAGGATGACGAACGCCCCAGCCATGCCCGGATGCGCGCCGACACCGTAAGGAACGGCCTGGAGCGTAACCTGCGGCAGCTCAGCGGCCTCGGCCAGGTGCTCGAGCTGGATCCTCATGACCTCTTCACCACCGACCAGCCGGTGAAACGCCGCCTCGTCCACGATGGCCCACAGCCTCAGCGCTGGATCACGAGTGAGCACAGCCTGACGACTCATCCGGGCCTCGACCAGACGCTGGATCTCATCCTTGCTGGCATTCGGCGAGCCGCGGCTAAGCGCCGCTCGAGCGTACTCCTCCGTCTGCAGCAACCCAGGGATGAACAGCGACTCGTAGTTGAGCAGTGAACGGGCCTCGCCCTCGAAACTGATGTACGTGGGATACGGCTCGGGCAACTCAGACGGGAAAGACTGGAGCCAGTTCTGCTCGCCCGACTGCCGAGCCAGCGCACCCAGCTCAACCCGAAGCTCGTCAGGTACAGCGTAGAGATCGAGAAGCGCAGTCAGCGTACGGCCCTGCGGCCTGGCCTTGGCCGTCTCGATGCGATAAAGCGTGGCCTCGTTGACACCAGTGCGCCCAGCTACATCTTCCCTCGTCAGCCCAGCCTCGGCGCGCAGCCGACGCAGTTCGGCCGCGAGACGCCGCAGACGCAAGGTAGGCGTTGGCCTTCTAGCCGGCATGCCGACGATCTTAGCGAGGACCGCAAGCTCGGCGAAGACCCCATTTGCATACCTTGCATTCGCTCACTAGTCGAGTGCAGACTAGGCGTTGCATCAACCATAGCCCGCCCAAGCGATACCGGGTGGCCGGAACAACTAACGGCGGACAGGAGACAACCATGCCCGGAGACCTCGTGATACTGCCGATCGACGCGGACACCCTACGAGCGACCTTCCCTCACTGGGCGATCTTCGAGGCAGAAGACTGGTGGTTCGCGCTGCGCCGCAGCAACTACCAGGAGACCTACGCGGGCCCGAGATCCCTGGTACGCCACACGCTGCGCGCCAGCACCGAAGCAGAACTAGCCGAACGGCTCGCGCTCCAGGACTACCTGGACTCCCTGTCCGAGGCCGAACTAGCCCAGGTATACCACCGGGCCGACCCCGTCCCCGCCGCAACGGAAGCAACTCCTGATGCCGTCTCCCCCTTAGCCCCCGACCGGCAAGCAGCCGATACCCGGCACGAGGGTAATCCCGGTCAGCCGGGACCCCAGGCCTGCTAGGCGATCGTCATTAGCGGCAGGGCCGACGTCGTCCACCGGACCCGGCGGGGTCCTGAGCCTTGCTCCGACGCCGGCCCCGCTCCCGAAGGAGGCAGCACCATGGCGGCTACCTGGCCCTTAGACGACAGCCTGACCCTGGGAGCCTTGCCAACCGCGGTCGCGTCGGCCCGGATGCACGCCCGGGCCATGGTGACCGAATGGGCCCTGGACGACCTAGCCGAGGACATCTCCCACGTCGTAAGCGAGCTCGTCACCAACGCCGTACACGCCTCAACCGGCGCGGACGGCCGGCCGAAATACACCGACCCGAGCGCCGGCCTCCCCGTCGTGCACCTGCGCCTGCAATCCGACCACCGGCGAGTGATCGTCGAAGTCTGGGACCTCAGCACCGCCCTGCCCGTGGCCAAGCAGCCCGACCCAGATGCCGAAGGCGGCCGCGGCCTGCTTCTCGTCGAAGCGCTGACCGAACGCTGGGGCTGGCAGCACATCCCGAACTGGCCCGGCAAGGTCGTATGGGCCGAACTCGCCAGCAAGACCCAGCCAGACCCGCAGCCGACTTAACCGTCCTCCACCCCAGCCGCACCGCCGCGCACCGTAGCCAACCTGACCGCCAGCTACCCCTGACGTCTCCACCTCAATGAAGCCGAACGGGTGCCGGATCCCGCATCCCAGCCACCGCAAGCGCCCGTAACCGAAACGGCTTCGCCCGCCCGCCAAGAACCGGCACGGACCATCACTTTGCGCACCCAATTTTAGATACCCGTTTCCCCTGGTCACCGCTACCTTCCTTGCCTCCTTGTACCCCTCTCCCCCAGTCGCTACCAGCGATCTTGAACCGCCTATTGCTCACCATGGTTCATATAGCCGCAGACCATTGCATTCATCGAAATGATCATGGTCAGTCCCGCGGCCAGCAGACCCGGTGAGAAGGAGGCACCATTTGGCCGTGGTCGTCACCGTCGCCAAGGGCTACGACCTCGGCTACATCTGGAAAACCCAAACCGAGCACAACGCCGGGCACACCACCGGCGGCTACTACCTCAACGCCGCCCGGGCCGGGGAACCACCCGGCCGGTGGTGGGGACCCGGAGCCCAAGCCCTCGGCCTCACCCCCGGCCAGATCGTCCAGCGCGCACCCTATGACGCGATCTACCGGCAGACCGACCCCCGCACCGGGACCAGACTCGGCCGGCCCCGCGGCCGGTACCCGACGTTCGCGATCACCTGGCCCGGCTGAAAGCCGCCGAGCCGCATGCCACCGCCGAACGGATCATCGAGCTCGAGCGTGAAGCCGCCCAGGCGACCCGGCAGCCCGCCGCCTACATCGACGTCACGATCTCCTTCTCCAAGTCCATCTCGGTGCTGCACGCCTCGATCCGGGAGAACGAGCGCCGCGCCCGCCTCATCGCAGACCAGCAGGCCGCCGCATATTGGGTCAGTCGGGAACAGCGTTTCCAGAAGATCTTGCACCGGGCCAACCGGGCCGCACTCGAATACCTCCAGGCCTGGGCCGGAGTCACCCGCACCGGCTACCACGGCACCCGGATCGACGGCCGCGAACCAGGCCGGTTCGAACAAGCCGGGCTGATCGTCACGTCCTGACTGCAGGGCACCAGCCGGGACGGCGATCCCCAGGATCACATCCACAACCAGATCGCCCGGATCACCCGCACGGTCAGCGACGGCAAGTGGCGCGCCCACGACACTGCCAGCCTGCGCGCCGTCCTCGGCGCCCTGCAGGCCATCGCCGCCACCGCGGTGGAGTGCGAGCTGACGCGCGAGTTCGGCGTGCAGTGGATTCCGCGCGCCGACGGGCGCGGCAACGAGATCCGCGGCGTCACGCAGGCGCAGATGAACGCCTACTCCACCCGCACCGTCCAGGTGCACGAGAAGGAACGCGAGCTCGCGCGGGCGTGGGAGCGCAGGCATGGCCGCGCGCCGACCTCACGCGAGCTCCTGCACATCTCCAACGACGCCACGCTGCAATCACGCAAGGGCAAGGACGCAGGCGCGATCGACTGGGATGCGCTGGCCACGCGTGGGACGCCACGCTCGGCGGCGAACTAGCCGACATCGCGCCGACGGTGTCGAACGCGCGCGGCCCGGACGTACACGAGCATGAGCATCACGGAGGCCGCGCCGACCGGACCGCCCACGCGCGAGGCCCAGGAACGAGCGCTAGCCAAGGCCCTCGTCCTGGTGTCGGACCAGCACCCCGCCTGGACCCGGCACGACCTACTCAAGCACCTCGCCCTGGCGCTCCCCCCAGAGACCCGCCAGATGAGCCCGGAAGAAGCTCAGGAACTGCTGCTCGGCCTGGCCGAGGAGGCCCTGTCCGGGCGGACCGGCGAGGTGGTGTGCCTGGAGGCACCCGAATGGCCGCCGCTCCCCCAGCGGCCAGCGGTCGTCAGGGAACGGCAGTTCGTACGGTTCGGTGGTTTCGGGTGGTTCTTTCTCACCCTGCCGCGGGCCGGGGACTAGGGGCGTGGCGGCCGGGCGGCGGGTTCGGGATGGTGCCCGGCGGGGCCTCGTCACTGGCCGGCCTCGAGGCCGGCTGCCCGGTCCGCCTGGCCTGGGGACAGGCTGCGGCTGCCGGGCTCGGGCTGGCCGCGGCGGGCGGCGCGGCCTCAGCTGTGTGGAATATCCGGGCGGCCAAGGTCCGCCCCAGGTCACAGCAGAGAAGGCGCAGATCATAAAAGCGCTGGAAACCTTGGTGACTGCCGCCAGCGGCGACGAACTGGACGGACCCACAACTGCCCCATCCCCCGATCCGGGCTCTCGACAGCAGGAGGCAACAGGGCAAGCCAGCCGTTCTCCGGGCATCAGTTAAGGCCAGAGCTGGTTTCGGCCAGCTGAGGAGGGCTCCCGGCGGATTCGGCCCGCGCTCGCGGCTCCGGGGCGTTAGGTGCGCGCGGCATTGCATCCGCGAGCGACTGGCCGCCGATCCGTGCGTCCCCATGGACCTGCTGCAGATCGAGAGCATCGAGTCCTGGGAGGTTCTATTCGGCGAGCCGGCCGCTTATGACAGCCCAGTCTCCGCCGGGGATGCCACCCGGCCCAGGCGCGCCCCGCGGCCTCGTTCCGAGATGAGGAAGATGCCCAGCCCGACGGCAATCGACACCACCGTGATCGCCCCCACGGCCAGGTCCCACCCGGTCCTCGTGAAGATGGGTGCCCAGGGTGCCCAGAACAGCAGCACGACGGCTGCCGCGTCAGCGGCAACGCCTAGGACCCCGCACAGGGCCAGCGCGGCCCACGGAGTGCGCTGGACTTCCTTGAATTTCTCGGGGAACGAACGCCGGACAAAGAACACGTCGGCGAAGAGCAGCACCATCGACGTGCACCACACCACCGTCACTGCGGCGAGCAGCACCAGGTAAACCTTGGTGGCGTAGTTCGAGGTGGCCGACTGGATCGGGAAATAGATGATTGCGGTCGCGATCGAGGCAATCACGGTCTGGGCGAGGACGGCGTTGGCGGGAACCTTGTTCCGGTTCACCCGCCCGAACTGGTGAGGAAGGCGCCGCTCCAGGCCCGACACGAACATCAGGCGCGCGAACGAGTAGTTATACACGACCGTGTCGGACACAAAGATGAGCACGAGAATGAAGCCCACCACCGAGCCCAGCGTGTGACTGATCGCGATCTGCACGGTCTGGACTATGCCGTAGGTGGCGTTGTTCTGGGCCACCGGGACGACCAGCATGTTGGACCAGGTAGCCCACAGATAGGCGACGATCACGACCAGGCAACCCCAGAACAAGTATCGCTTGATGGAACGCTCGCTTTTGATCTCGGCACCCATGTTCATGGGCACCTCGATGCCCAGCAGGGCGAGGACCACGGTCGAGAAGAACGTCCATTGGCCCCATCCGGTCAGGGAAGAAGCATGGAAGGCGAAGGAGTTGGCCGCGTGGTGCCCGCCGGCCAGCCAGACGAAGCCGGAGATCCCGATCAGGAGAAGGCAGAAGGAGTACAGCAGGAATTGTACATTCACGTAACTCTGAGTCAGCCGGAAGCGCAGCGTCCCGAGAAGGCACGAGAACCACAGCACGGCTAGCACGATGAGCCCCTGCTGCCACGGCTTGGTGAACAAGCTGGAATTAACCGACTGCGAAAGCGACACGACAAGTGAGCCCGACAGGATCATGACCAGAACACCCGGCCACCACGCGACGAACCCGGCGAAGAATCCCCAGAACGGGCCCAGGGCCTTGTGGGTCCACACGTACAGCGAGCCCTCCTCGGGGAACATGCGTCCCAGCTGCGCGGTGACAAAGGCTCCCGGGATAAGGAACGTCAGGAACCCAAGGCCCCAGAACACGAATGCTGCGGACCCGGCAAACTGCACCGTTGATGCGTTCGGTATGAACAGGACGAGGGCTACGAAGATGACCACGAGGTCGAAGGAGTTCAGCACCCTGGCGACCAAGGTGGGAGCCACCTTCTCGGAGATCATGTCCCGTTCGGAGATCGTGGCCCGGTCGCCGGTCATGTCTGCGGCCATGGAACACCTCCCATGAACACCCACTGGCGGCGTGCTCAACCTGGCCCAGCTCCGCCTTCACGTGGCACGAAATGCAAGGCTCGACAGGCGGGGGCAGGCGGTGACACATGCCTTGTTACATTGATAGCTTGCCACCTAGCCCGGCGGCGCGCCATAGCTGCGTTGCAGGTCAGCAGCGGGGCCGGGTCTTGTCTGGGTCATAGAACGGGAACCTGACCACCTGGGCCGGGATCCGCTTGCGGTGCCCGTCCAGCTTCCCGACCTCGACCTCTGTCCCGATCTCGGAGTACTCGATCGCCATCCGGCACAGCGCGATGCTCTCGCGCAGGATCGGTGACCGCGTGCCGCTGGTGATCACGCCGACCTGGGAGCGCCCGAGGTGCACGCAGTCGCCGTGTCCCGCGGTCTCGTTGCCGTCCAGTTCCAGGCCGACCAGGGTGCGCTGGGGGCGGCCTTGCGGCGCAGCAGGGCCTCGCGGCCGACGAAGTCGACCTCCTTGGTCTTCAGCGGGACAGTTAACCCGATACCGGCCTCGAACGGGTCGACCTGGTCGCAGAACTCGTCCCCGGCGAATATCAGGCCGAACTCGATCCTGAGCAGGTCCAGCGCGTCCAGCCCGAGCGGCGCCAGGTCACAGGCCGATCCCGCCTCCCACAGCGCCACGGCATCGTGCGGATGGCACCACAGCTCGTAGCCGAGCTCGCCGGTGTAGCCGGTGCGCGAGACGATCAGCGGCGGGCCGTCGAACCCGCCGATCCGGTCGCGCTGAGGGACCTGCGGCGCAGGCTCGGCCCGGCCCCGCTGAAGGCGCTGTTCGAGGTGGTCGCGGGGCCCGCTGGCCCCAGCCGCGCACCCCCGGGGTCCGCTTCGGCGGCCTGCGCACCGTCGCCTTCGACGGCCTGAACTCCCTCAAGGTGCCCGACACCGGCCGCAACCGGTCCTGGCTAGGCCGGATCCGCTACCGGCAGGGCATCGCCCGTATCCCACGCTGCGGCTGATGACCCTGGCCGAGACCGGCACCCGCGCCCTGCTCGGCACCGCCGTCGGCTGCGCAGCGAACAGGGACGAGGCCAGCCTGGCCCGCCAGCTGCTGCATCTGCTGGGCCCGGGCATGCTCGTCCTGCTGAACCGGGCCTCCAGAGTGCGACGCCGATGATGAACACCACGATGATAACGGCGCTGCCGCTGCGCCGATGGTGCGGAACACCGGAGTGTAGGCGGCGATGTTGTCGCCGACGTTGGCGATGGTCACCCCGATGACCCCGGTGAGCCCGGTCGCCACCGCAGGGGAGGCCCGCTGCCCGGCGCGGTGGGCGCGGGTAGCGATGACCAACTTGCGCAGGCCGAGTCCCAGTGGGACCAGGCCCAGGATCCACAGCCAGCTCTCGGGGACGACCCCCAGGCCGAGCGCGGCGAGCAGCGAGACGACGACCAGGGCGGCAACCCCGGCATACTGGCCAGCCCCCAGATCTGCCACGCCGCGGGGCGGCCGCCCGCGCGGGAGGACACGTTCAGCACCGCGAGGACGACCATGTCGTCGACGTTGGTGCCGGCGAACAGGCCAGACGCCGTCGCGGCCGGGTCAGCCAGCCACCAGCCGAGCCAGGTATTCAGGCCAACGCCCAGCAGGGCGGCGGCCGCGATGAACGCGCAGAAGGCGCTCTCGGCGGCGTCGGCGATGGGAGCGCGGTTGCCCAGGGCCGGCCGGTGCGGTGCTTCGCGATCGGCAGCGACGGCATGATCACAAGGGCGGCGGAAGTGACGGCCAGGCCGGGGACAGATTGCCCGGCCCGGGCCTGCGTGACGAGGTCGCGGATGCTCGGCACGGCGAGATAGGCGGCGAGGGCAAAGAAGGTGACGCCGATGAGCCGAACCGCCCCTGGTCTCGCGGTTCTCCGCTTCCCCGCGCAACTGCTAGACGACGACCGCGGCGGCGGCGAACTCGATCACGGAGTCCAGGCCGAAGCCGACCAGGGCGATGGAGGAGACGATGATGCCCGCGGCGATGGCGACGGCAGCCTCGGCTGTCATCCAGGCCATGCTGGCGTATTCCAGCCAGAATCCCCGGCGGCCGGGCTCGCTCAGATGCTGGCGCGGTCAGCGGGGACTCCCTTGGACGGGGTTTGCCGGGTGCCGCCGGCAGGGCAGGCTCGTTGTTCCCCATCCTCCCGGAAAGCGCGATCATGTGCCGGGCAAGATCAGTGTCAGGGGCGAGCGGAGCGAGTCAGGGTCTCGTTTGATGCTGTACGTGTCAACAGCCTCGCCCGATCCTTGACATGGCTTCCTTTCCCGGCCGCAGGAGAGTTGACTAGGCAGTGACTAACCGTAAAGAAGGAGCGCTGCCGTGCCCGGCGTACGTCGGGTCATCGTCGGCACGAGCGGCTCACCGGGCAGCCTCCGGGCACTGCGTTACGCGGAGGACCTGGCGCGCGCCCATAATGCCACCCTGATACCCGTTCTTAGCTGGGTGCCGCCGGGCGGTGATCTCGCCGACCGGCGTCACCCCAGCGGCTACCTGCGCCGCATCTGGAAGGACGACGCATGCCGGCAGCTCCGGGATGCGCTCAACGCGGCCTGGGGAGAGATCCCCGCCGACCCGCCGGTGCAGCCTGTCGTCGAGCGCGGCGAGGCTGGCTGGGTCCTGGTCAATCTAGCCTGCTGCCCCGGCGACCTGCTGGTCGTGGGTGCGGGCCGCCGTGGTCCGCTGGCCCGGCTGGTCTCCGGCAAGGTGAGCCGTTACTGCCTGGCCCACGCCGGGTGCCCAGTCGTCGCCGTTCCGCCGCCTGCGCTCGCCCGGGAAGTCAGGCATGGCCCGCTCGGGTGGGCGTTGTGGCACCGGACCCTCACCGCGGACCGGGTCCTCCGGGACCAGGGCAAGGCAGCCACATAGGAGCCGGCAGGCCCGAAGGCTCATCACTGCAGCCTTTGCCGGTGACCGTCTAGTGGTTCGTCAAGTGTCCGCAAGGGGATCGCCTGCCGGAGCACCGCCGCCCGGGACGCGTGGCCTGCAGGAACGCCGTCTCGTAAGACCAGTCCGCTCAATAGTCCGGTGACCGGGGGCTAAACGTTACGCTGCCGGGGTGAGTGAACTTATCGGCTACGCCAGGTGCTCCACCGTCCTGCAGGACCTCACCGCCCAGCGCCAGGCCCTGGCCGCGCTAGGCGTCCCGGACGACCGGATCTATCTCGACAAGGGCTTGACCGGCACCAGCCGCGCCCGCCCCGGCCTGGACCAGGCTCTGGCCGCCGTCCGCACCAGCGACACCCTGGTCGTGCCCAAGCTCGACCGGCTCGCCCGTTCCGTCCCCGACGCCCGCCACATCGGCGACTCCCTCGTCGCCCGCGGCATCAAGCTCTCCCTCGGCGGCACCATCTACGACCCCGCCGACCCCCTCGGCAAGATGTTCTTCAACATCCTGGCCACCTTCGCCGAACGCGACCGCCGGGCCAGGCTGAGGCTGCGGCCGATGATCTCCTTCATGATCTCGGTGGTGCCGCCGAAGCCCGGCGAGCAGCTCGCCGACTATGGCCCTGGCTCGCCAGGCAGCGCCGGCTCCGCGACCTCATTACCGAGCTGGAGAACCTCAGCCAGGAAAGGCGGGGGGCCGCGATCACGGCGCCGGTGCTGGCCGGGATCAGCCGAGATCGCCGAGGGCGGCACGAACTTTGCGCAGGCTGGCCGTGACGTGGCCGGCGGTGGCGGCTGAGACGTCGCCGAGGCCGAACCCGATCTTGGCCAGGGCATCGCTGGCTCGTTCGGCCATCTGGTCACCTTCCGACGTCAGCCGGCCAGGATGGTACGGCGATCAGTCGGATGCGGGACCCGGCGCACCAGACCGGCCTTCTCCATCTGGTCGATGGCCATGGTCACCGTGGTGGGATGAACCAGCAGGACCTTGCTGAGCTGGCCGAGCGGCCTGCTCTGTCCGCGCGATATCCGCAAGGTTATGAGGATCAGGTATCCGGTGCGGGACAGCTGGCATTCCTTCAGCACCCGGTCCAGTTCATCAGTTACGAGGATCGTCGTCCGGAGCAGCGAGGCCATCGCGGCGAATTGCTCAGGCCTGGGCTCCTTGTGCTCCCGCCACTGCAGCCGCATCCACTCGACCGAGTCGGACTGCTCGGTAGCCGGCATGAGACCTCCTGACCGGCCGTCCCACGGCTCCCGCGGGCGGGCCGGGCGAGCGGAAAACTCTGGTGCTGGATTATCTGTCATCCGAGTATCCCAGACCGCGGCGCTGGGTGCCGGAGGCGGCGATGAAAGCGGACGCGGGCGCTTGGCCGTTCCGGCCGACCCGCGGTCGTGAGGACGGCCGCGGCAGCCTGGCCCCAGCTCAAACGTTCGCACTGCTGGATGTCGTGGGGTGGCTCCTCCTGGCTCTCGCATTGCTGGGTGCGGGCTGGCCGACGGCCTCAGCCCATGCTGCTTCCGCCGTTCACGCTCAGGATCTGGCCGGTGACGAAGCCCGCGTCCTCGCTGGCCAGGTAGGCGACCATGGAGGCCACGTCGTCAACGCGGCCGGGGCGGCTCATCGGGATCATTTCGGTCGCCCGGTCCATGACGTGGCGCAGCCGACCTGGCACCGTCCCGGCGCTGAGCGCTTCGCCGAGCTCGGGGGTCAGCACATAGGAAGGCGCCACGGTGTTGACCGTGATGCCGGCGGTGGCGAACTCGCGCGCCAGCCCGGTGGTCATGCCGTGCACCCCGCCTTTGGCCGCGTTGTACATGGCGTGATCGGTCAGGCCGTTGCGTACCGACTCGGCGCCGATGTTGACTATCCGCCCATAGCCGCGCTCCACCATGTGGGGCAGCACCGCCAGGGTGCAGCGGATCGTGGTCCAGAGATTGTTGTCGATCGTGGCGCGCAGGGTTTCCTCGGTGTGCTCCAGAGTCGGCCTGATCACCCCGCCACCCGCGTTGTTGACCAGGATGTCCACTCCGCCGAGGGCACCAGTCGCGGCGCGCAGCAGCATGTCGGCCTGCCCCGGCCGGGACAGGTCGCCGGCGAAGCCGGCCGGATCGTGACCCGCCGCCCGGAACTCCTCCAGCGCGCCTTTCAGCTCGCCTTCGCCCAGGGCAGCGATCAGCACCCGGGCACCGTCGGCGAGCAGTCGCCGGGCGATGCCCTTGCCGATCCCGGTAGCGCCCCCGGTGACCACCGCCGATCGCTCCTGCAGCGGCCCTGTCCGGCCCGTCGGCGTCACAAGATGATCGCCAGGTCGCCGGCCGGGCGCAACTCGGTCATGTCCAGCACCGAACGCTTGGACCGGATACGCAGCTCACCGCCGACCGCTATGAACCGGTAGTGATAGCGCCCCACGTAATAGGACGCCTTCCCGTTGCGAAACCGCCAGACCGTGAAGGCCGCCGTGACCGGCAGCTCGGCATCGGTCCCTGATCCTTCGGCGGTACCCACTACCACGTTGCTGACCTGGTGGTTCGTCCGGGAGTGCGGATACTCCCGGTGGGCCTTGCGGCTGTTGAGCCGTTCCACCCGCAGCCGCATGCGCAGCTGGTCGTCGTCGATCAGCACCAGGTCGCGGGCTGGATCGCCGTCTGGGTCGTCGTTGCACGGCACCACGTACCGGGTGCCTTCCTCCGCCCAGAGCAGGAGCCAGGTGTCCAGATCCCAGTCGTCGAGCAGCCGTGCCTCCCGGTAGAGGAAGTCCTCTATCTGGGCGCGGGTCACCGAACCCAGATCGAGGCTGGCTGCGCAACTGCCGCCGTCCGGCTCGCCCGCCGGCAGCGCAGCGGCCCCGGCCGCGTTGTGCCCGGTCCTGATCATCGGACCTCCTTGTAGGCCGCGTCGCCCATCTGCCGCTGCCATTGCCGCCAGAACGCGCGCATCTGCGCCTCGTCGTTCGCCTGCGGGGCCCGGTCCATGCCTCGGGAGATGTCGTTCCACTCCACGCCGCCGCTACTGAAGCCCTGCTGGCAGGATTCCAGTGCCTCCAGGTCGTCCGGGGTGGCGAAGCCGGCCGGGCCGAGGAAGGTGAGGAAGCTGTCGAGCCGGCGCTGCCGCAGGGCAGGCAGCTCGTCGCGGGGCGCCATCTCCCACGCGGTGACGTCCATCCGTTCCGGCGCAGATGGCATGAAGGTCCGCACCGTGACGGCCATGATGTCGTTCACCACGAGATTGGGGTAGATCAGCAGGTTACGGTTGACGTCGGCCATCCGGCTGGCGCGCTCGCGGCCGTACTTGCCGACCAGCCCGGCCCGCAACGCGGCGATCTCCTGACGGGCATGCTCACCGAACAGCGGCTCCCACTTGGCGATTGGCCGGCCCCAAGGCGCGGCGTACTCCAGCACGGCGTGCCCGTTGCCCAGGTCCCTCGCGGTGCCCTGGACGCCGCCCTTGAGGTCGGTGCCGAGTGCGACAAGATACTTGAAGTAGGTGTCGTGGGTAGAGACCGCGTGGTAGCCGTCGATGCTGTTTTCCGCGAGCAGCTTCCAGTTGGCCTGAATGCAGTACTCGTTGGTGCCCTTGACGATCTCCATCTCTCCGCCGCCGGAGTCGATCACCAGGTCGAGGTACTCCCGGGCGCCGGCGAGGTAGGTCACCAGGTCGGTGACGTTCTCGTCGAAGCTGGCGAACACGAACCCGCGGTAGTTCTCCATCCGGGCCACCGGCCTGAGCCCCAGCTGAGAGAAATCCAGCTTCGCACCATAGGCGTCCCGGTCCGGCACGCCGGTGAGCCTGCCCTCCGAGTCGAAGGTCCAGGCGTGATAGAAGCACTGGAAGACCTTGGCGTTGCCGGACTTGTGCCGGCACACCACGGCCCCGCGATGGGTACAGGTGTTGTGGAAAACGTGCACGTTGCCCGACTTGGCGCCGCGCACCATGAAGAGCGGCCTGCCTCCGACCGGCCGCCGCACGTAGTCCCCCGGGGCGGCGACCTCTGATTCGTGGCCGACGTAGAGCCAGGAGTGGCCGAAGATCCGCTCCAGTTCTTCGCGGAAGATCTCGGGCGACGTCATCGTGTCGCGGTGCACCCGGAAACGGTGGTGTGCGGCGTCGTCGTCCACCAGCGGAAACCGGGTAGGCGCCGCCATTGGCGGGGGAAGGTTGCTGGCCAGGGTCATCGTCGTCTCCGATAGGGTCACGCCCGGGCACTGCCCGGCCGGGCGAGGAACCTGCCCACGAGGTGGTTGAAATCGTCAGCCCGCTCGATCTGCGTCCAGTGACCGCACCGGGCGAACACCGCGAGGTCCGCATCGGGCAGCAGCCGGACCATGTTCCAGGCGACCTCCACCGGCACCACCTTGTCCTGGAGGCCGTGCACCAGCAGCGTTCGGGTAGGGACCGCCTTGACCTGTTCTTCGGTGATGCCCAGCTCGCTTCCGGCATGCTGGGGGCTGAAGAACATGTCCCGGTAGGCTGCGAAGGCGCCCGGCGCGACACTGGCCTCATACCGGGTCCTGACCAGATCAGCCGTGATGATCGCCGGATCCACCGCAAAGTAGCGGAGCAGCAACTGGCGCATGTTCTCCTCGGACGGCTCGTATTCGCGCAGTGCCCTGAGCCCGTCGGTGACCGTCATGCCGACGCCGGGAGCACCCATGAGCACCATCCGGTGCAGCCGGTCCGGGCGCTGCGCCGCCATGCCCAGCCCGATCCGCCCGCCCAGTGAGTTGCCCACCAGAGACGTCTGCTGGATGCCCAGCGCGTCCAGGAACGACCAGACGTGGTCGATCCAGGTCTGGAGCGAGTAGTAGGTATCCCGCGGCCGCTCGGTATAGCCGAAGCCGACGAGATCCGGAGCGATGACCCGGTAGTTCCGGGCCAGCGCCGGGATGGTGAGACGCCAGTTCGCCCAGGCCGACACGCCGGGCCCGGACCCGTGCAGCAGCAGCACCGGCGGGCCGGAACCCGCCTCGTGGTAGTGCGTGCTGATACCCGCGGCGTCGATGGTTCGCCCGGTGGCTTCGCTGCTGATCGTTGCGGTCACTGGCCGGCCCTTCCGTCGAAGATCGCGAAACACTTGTTGGAGTTGAAGACATCGGTGACCACAAGGGCTGACCAGGCCAGCCGCATCCCGAGTTCGTGCATCGCGCCGGCCAGGCAGAACCAGTTGAGCATTTCGTGCTGGCCTGCGGCGACGATCTCCTGGCCGGTGACCGCGGTCCAGGTGCCGTAGTCGCCGCGCACGAACGCGTCGTACAGCCGCCGGTCCGCCGCCGTGTCCGGGCGCAGATGCCAGTCTTTGTCGTTGAGGAACGCATGCGACCAGCTGGACGAGGCGGCCAGCGCGACCCGCTTGCCGGTCTTGCTCATCGCCCTGGCCACCGCCGCGCCGAGGGCGAAGCAGCGGGCCGGCGACGGGCCGGCCGGGTCCAGCCGCTCGTCGTGGATGTCGGCGAAGCGGACCAGCCCGCCGCGGCGGGCGATGGCGTGCTGGCCGTAGCAGTTCACTGTGATCGGCAGGATCTTGTACGGGAACTTCCGGCCGGCGTTGTCGTAGTCGAGGAACAGCTGGGTGTTCGCGATCGCGTGCGGGAAGTGGCCGCCGCGCCGCTTGGAGTAGGAGTAGGCGACGTCGAAGCCGGCATCGAGCAGGTCGTCTGCGAGCTGGCGGGCAGAGTGAGCATCGCCGTGCAGGGTGAAGGTCATGTCATCCGGCAGGCCCCACGCGTTGGGTGCCCCGCGTTCGTTCATGACGGCGAAGGGATCGACCTCGGTGTCGCCGTACGCCAGCACGCAGAACGGCGGCACCACCTCCTCGCGGAAGTTCTCGTACTGGTCGTCACCCCAGACGACCAGGACGTCGGGCTGGAACGCGTCCAGGGCCGTGCGGCACCGGGCCAGGTGCCCCCTCAGCTCCTCGCGGTGCGCCGCAGCCGCCGCGGTTCCCCCGTCGTCGGCCCACTCGCTGCGCATCAGCGCGGGCCAGTTCGCCGGGTCCTTCTCCGCCGCGGGGATGCCCGGATCCCGCAGTGTCCAGCGCAGCAGATCGGCCATGTGCTCGTCGGTGACCGACAACAGGGGATAGTGCGTCAGCCCCAGCCCAAGGATCTCCGCCATCTCCGCACTCCCTCGTGCTCGTCCTCAACTGGCTACGCGATCGCCAGAAGGCCGTGCGCGTTCGTGATGCCGACGGCCGCGCGCAGCCGGGCGGGAAGCCGCGGGTTGGCTTCGCCGATCACCGCGCCGGCCGGCGACTCGCGGGCCGCGAACGGGTAGTCGGTGCCGAGCAGCACGTGGTCGGCGCCGTACCGGTGCACCGCGAGCAGCAGGCTCTCCACGTCGTAGGTCAGTGAGTCGCTGTACAGCGACCGCGCCAGCGCGCTGGGCAGTCTTTCCGGCGGCGTATCCGGGTTCTTGATCAGCTCGCCTTTGTCCAGCCTGGGCAGTAGCCATGGCAATGTGCCGCCGGCGTGCGCCAGGCACAGCCGGGCTCCGGGGCGGCGCCGCTGCAGCGCGCCGCTGGCCAGCAGTCCCGCCGCCGCCACTCCGGTTTCGGTGGGCAGGCCGGCCCCGAACGCCACCCCGAGCGTCGCGAGCCGGGGATCCAGCGAAGTATCCGCCGGGTGCACCAGGACCAGCGCGCCGAGCTCGGCGGCGGCGTCGAAGAACGGGTCGAAGCAGGTATCGCCGAGTTCGGTGTCACCGACGCGGGTCCCGATCTCCACGCCGAGAAATCCCAGCTGCCGCACGCAGCGCCGCAGCTCCGCGACGGCCAGGCCGGGATCCTGCAAGGGCACCGCACCGAGAGCCCGGAACCGGTCCGGCTGCTGCGCCACCAGTCCGGCCAGGAAGTCGTTCTGCGCGCGGGCGAGCACCGCCACGCCGTCGGCGGGTGCGTCATGGCAGAAGGTGACCGGGACCGGCGAGACCACCTGCAGCGCCACCCCCTCGGCGTCCATGTCGGCCAGCCGCCTGCCAGCGGACCAGCAGCGGCTGTCGATGTTCCGGTACGGCCGGCCGCCCACCAGGATGCGCGCATCCGTCTCGCTGCTCTGCTCCACGGAAGGCCAGTGCGCCCAGGGCGCTATGGCTGCGAGATCCGGCAAAGACGGCGCGATGGCATGGGTGTGCAGATCGATGAGCCCCACGCGGGCCGGACCCGGCGCGGTGACGGCCGCGGATGGCACCGCGGTGTCAGGTCTGGGGACGGCAGCCACCACGCGCACCTCCTCGCAGCCGGAATCTGCAGCGACCCGCCACAAATCTACTAACAGATTTAAGATATGTCAATGGTATGACCATTCCTATCTGGTAGAATCTCTGCGTTTATGCACGTCACGTGCCTGATGTGGCGCGTTCGTTCAGCCTAGACTTGTATCTATATCTCTGATCATTGCTAAGCTGATGCCTGGTCGTAGCGGAAGGCGACGGCGCCAGGCGGCGGGCAAGGGGGTTGGGTGAGACCAAGCACTCCGGCAGCCGATCAGGCGCCGGGCTCGCGCGCGCAGCATATCGCGGCGGAGATGGAGGCGGAGATCCTCTCTGGCCGGATTCCGGCCGGAACGCGGCTCGGGCTGCGGACTGATCTCATCCGCCGCTTCGGAGTCAGTCCCCCGGTCATGAACGAGGCACTCCGCATCCTGCGCGAGCGGGACCTCGTGACCGTGAAGCCAGGCCCCAATGGCGGGGTGATCGTGGACAACCCGCCACCGCAGTTGCGCCTGGGCGGCATCGACGTGTGGCACCAGGGCCTGGCGATCGAGCCCGAGCAGCTGTTCGACGCCAGGTCACACCTTGACACGCTGCTCACCACGGTGGCGGTCCAGCGAGCCACGCCGGAAGATATCCGGGCCATGGAGTGGGCGCTGGACGAGATGCGCGGGGCGCGGGACGACGCACGCGCCTTCCTGGACGCGAACATGCGGCTGCACCTGACTATCGCGCGCGCGTCCCGGGTCGAACTGCTCGCCAGCCTGTACGAGTCGATCGTTTCGGTGCTCAGCAGCACCATGACAAAGGCGATCTTCGTACCGGACCGGGATCAGCTGCTCGAGCATAATCTCCAGGTCCATGCGGACCTGATCATCGCCATACGGGACCGGGACACCACCGCGCTGCCGAAGCTGCTGACGCTGCACCACCAGGACACGGTGCGGGTGACCTGAGGAGACCACGGCGAGATCGCCGCCGCGGCTCAGGCCTGCCTGAGCCTGATCTGCTCCGTGGCCTACTGGCCGTCCAAGGTCGCGCAGGCGCCTGAGGCGATACCCAGGTCGTCCAGTTCGTCAACCGGGGCCTGCGCGGCCTCGAGCCAGCTTGCGGGTAGCCTCCGAGGTCAGGCGGGATCGTTGGCCTCGTCCAGGTAGATGGTCTTGAGCAGCTGGAAGGGCTGGAGGCCTTCGGGGCCCAGTTCGCGGCCCATCCCGCTGGCCTTGATGCCGCCGAACGGCGCGAAGGGGTCGTTGACGTACCCGTTGACGCCGATCGTGCCCGAGCGGACCTTCCTGGCGAACGAGGCGCCACGCTCGGGATCAGCGGTCCAGACCGATCCGCCCAGCCCGTATTCGCTGTCGTTGGCGATCGCGATGGCCTCGTGCTCGTCGGCATACGGGATCACGGCGAGCACCGGCCCGAAGATCTCCTCCTGCGCGATCGTCGCCTTGGGGTCTACGCCGGCGAAGATCGTCGGCTCGACGAACCATCCCCTGTCGAATCCCTCCGGGCGCCTGCCCCCGGTCGTGATGCGGGCGCCGTCGGCCTGGCCCTTGGCGATATAGGACTCGACGCGGTGCCGCTGCCGCTCCGAGACCAGCGGGCCGATCTTGGTGGCCGGGTCGAGTGGGTCGCCGATGGTCAGCGACTGCGCGAGGGCTGTGATGGTCTCGACGACGGCGTCGTACCGGCTCCGCGGGGCCAGGACGCGGGTACTCAGCCAGCAGATCTGCCCGTTGTTGAGCAGGGTGGTGCCGAAGAACGGCTCGAGGCTGGCCGTCAGGTCGGCGTCGTCGAGGATGATCGCCGCTGACTTGCCGCCCAGTTCCAGCGTCACCGGCCGCAGCAGCCGGCCGCAGGTCTCAGCGATGAGGCGGCCGGCCGCGGTGGAACCGGTGAACGACACCTTGTCCACTCCCGGGTGCGCGACCAGGTAGGCGCCGGCTTCCCGGCCGGCCGGGACGACGTTGAGCACCCCCGGTGGCAGCCCGGCCTCCAGCGCGGCCTCCGCCATGAGGAATGCGTCCAGCACGGTCTCCGGCGCCGGCTTGAGCACCACGGTGTCGCCGGCCGCGAGCGCCGGGGCGAGCTTAAGGAACGAGATGGCCTGGGGGACGTTCCAGGGCACGATCGCCCGCGCGGTCTCCGCGCCCCGCGCCTCCAGCGCGACCGCGAACCGTTCCAGCACGTCGCCCCGCCGTGCCGGTGACCAGGTGGCCCAGCCCTCAGGGTCGTCGAACGCCTTCCTGGCCGCGCCGACCGCGGCGTCGATGTCCCGTTCAGTGGCAGCTGGCACGCTGCCGAGATGCTCCTCGGTGGCCGCTTCGGTGACGCGGATCCGTTCGGCCGACGCCGGGGCAGCCCACTGCCCGTCGATGTAGAGGTGGCCGTACTCGATGGTGGTCATGTTCGTTCCTTCGCTCGCGGGCCTGGGTCAGCTGTGGACCAGGACGACTTTGACGGCCTCGCCGCGGGCCTGGGTGGTGAACTCGGCCTGGCGGAGCAGCGCGACGAACGTGTCGCCCGCGCGGCCCGCGCCGATGACAACAACGCGGGGCATCGGTCACGCCAGTTCCACGCGCATCGGGAGCCGGCGCAGGCCGCCGACGAAGTTGGTCTGCACGACCTTACGGCCGCCGGTGATCTCGAGGGAGACGAGCCGGGGCAGCAATTCTTCCAGCATCACGCGCAGTTCCTGCTTGGCCAGGTGCTGGCCGATGCACATGTGCGGGCCGTAGCCGAAGGCGATCTGCCGGTTGGGCCTGCGGTCGAGGCGGAACTCGCCGGGCGCCTCGAAGACGTCGGCGTCGTGGTTCGCGGACTGATAGAGCAGCATCAGCCGGTCACCCTCGGCGATCTGCTGCCCGCGCAGCAGGTAGTCCTGGCTGGCCTGCCGGACGAAGTGCTTGACCGGCGAGACCCAGCGCAACCCCTCGTTGACGAGGTCGGGGATGAGCGAAGGATCGGCCTTGACCCGGGCGAGCTGGCCGGGATGCTTGGCCAGCGCCTCGAGGATGCCGGCCAGCGTGCTGGAGGTGGTGTCGTGTCCGGCGGTGGCTATCGCGATGAACCAGCCATACGCGACCTCCTTGGGGTACAGCTCACCGTCGGGGCGGCGCGCGTTGGCGATGATCGAGGCGAGGTCGTCGCGCGGCGCGGCCCGCCGAGCCTCGACGAGGACGTCGAAGTAAGCGTAGAAGTCCCTGATCGCCGCCGACCACTGCTGCGCCGCGGCCTCCGGGCTGAGCGGCGTGACGTCGGCACGCTGCGCCTCGGGGTCGGTGGTGCCGAAGAATTCCTGGGTGAGGGCCATCATGCGCGGCTCGTCTTCGGCGGGAACCCCGAACAGGGTCATGATCACGTGCAACGGGTAGGAGAGGGCGAAGTCCCCGACGATGTCCAGGTCGTTCGTGCCCAGATGCAGCCGTCCGGCGATCGCCTCCCGGGCAAGCTCCCGGATGCGGTCCTCCCACGTCTTCAAGGAGGCAGGCCGGAACCACTCGGCCGCGATATTCCTGACCATCGTGTGCTCGGGCGGGTCGAGGTACGTCACGGTCTCGAGGATCCGCAGGCTCCCGCCCGTCAGCGACCTGGTGAACGCATCACCGGCCTGGTTCTGCAGGATCGGGTTGTGCGAGCCGGGCTTTGTCCCGCCGCCGCTGGGGAAGACCGCGGGCTGCTTCTCGATCTCCATGACATCGGCGTGCTTGGCGACGAGCCAGAGCGGGTCGTAGCCCTCGACGTGGACCTTCGCCAGCGGCGCGTTCTCGCGGAGCCACTGGTACGCCGCGAAGAGCGGCTCGTCTTCACGATGCCCTTCGGGCAGCACCACATGGCGGGCGATGTGGTCCGGGACGCTGACGCCCAGAGTCGACTCGGTGACGCTCATGCGAGGCTCCCAGCATGGTCGCGGAAGAGGGTCTGCCCTGGTCAGCTGGCTGCTGCGGGGCGGTCACGAACCATCATGTCAGTCAGGTCACGCTGTCACATCTCCCAAAGGGGAGACTTTCTTACCCCTGCCGGGCTTCTAGCCCCTTCGGGTGAGTGCGGGGAGGCTGGGTCCGTGGGCAGGAACTCCGGCGCCTGCCCCAGCCGGCCCATCAGCTCCTGGATACCCAATGGGTGACGGCGAGCAGCCCGGCATGCACCCGCGGATTGCCGCGCGTGTCGCGCACCAGGATCGTCGAGCGCATGTGGACGACCTGATTCTCCAGTAGCTCGCGGACACGGCGATAAGGGGCGGTGTTTCCGGCGGCCAGGATCGCCGCAGCCTCCGCGGGGCCCGTCCGGGTGCAGGCCGAATGCGGGACCCAGCGCCCGCGGTCAACCCAGGACAGCAGCACCCGGTCGTAGCCCGGCTCGGCCGTCTGGGACGGGATCACCTCGGCCAGCTCGTTGACGGTTACCGCAGTCCGGCATCGCCGCAGTGCCCGCGCGAGCAGCTGCGCAGCCTGCCAGCCGCGCAGCGCCTCCCAGGCCATTAGGTCCAGCTGCGCAGCCGCCAGTTCGGTCACAGCGGTCGACGCAGCCTCGGCGAGACAAGGCCGTGCATGCATAGCCGCACGGACGGCTGCCGACGCCTCGTCCAGCGCCCGGGCCACCTGCCCAGGGTCTGTCCCGCCGAAACGCAGCCGCGGCGCTCACCCCGGCACTACGTCGCGCACGTACAGCCCGGGCGCGGGGCTCAGTACCGGGTACCGCTCGCTGCCGAGTTCCCCGGGCGGGGACTTCCGTTCGCCGGCCCGCGCCGTTACCCAGTCGGCCCACGCCTCCCACCAGCTGCCCTGCTGCCTCTCGGCTCCGGCCAGCCACTGCTCGGGGTCAGCACCGGGCGGGCCGCCGGTCCAGTAGTGCGCCTTGGGGTTGCCCGGTGGGTTCACCAAGCTGGCGATGTGCCCGGAATAGCTGAGCACGAACGTCGACGGGCCGCTGAGCAGTTGCGTGGTCCGGTAACAGCCCTTCCATGGTGTCAGGTGATCGGTGACCGCTCCGGTGACGAAGGCCGGCACCATGATGTCCTGCAGGTGCAGCGGGGTTCCCAGCAGGCTGAGCTCTGTCGGCCGGGCAAGGAGATTGTCCCGGAAGATGTCCAGGAACTGGTTGTGCAGCGCGCCGGGGAGATTGGTGCCGTCGGCGTTCCAGGCCAGGATGTCGAAGGCCGGCGGTTTGTCGCCCATCAGGTAGTTGTTCACCCAGTAGTTGAAGACGAGGTCGTCAGGGCGCATCCAGGTGAAGGCGCTGCCCATCTGCCGGCTGGTGATGATCCCCTCGCGCCTCGACCGGCGGCCGGCGAACGCGATCAGACCCCGCCCCGAAAACGCGGTGATCGGGGCGCGCAGCCCGAAGTCCAGCAAGGTCACGGCGTACGACACGCTGTGGACGCGGTCGTCGCTCATGGCAGCCAGGTGGTTGAGCAGCGTCGTGGCGATGATGCCGCCGGCGCAAAAGCCCATCAGGTTGACATCCGGGCTGCCGGTGACCTCGCGGACGGTGTCGATGGCGGCCAGCACCCTCTCGGCGTAGGTGTCCAGGTCCCAGCTGCCCTGCTCGGCCGTCGGGTTCCGCCAGCTGAGGAGGAACATCTGCAGGCCGCGGCCGGCGGCGTACTCGACGAAACTGCGCCCGGGCCGCAGGTCCAGGAAGTAGAACCGCCCGATGGGCGGTGGGACGACCAGCACCGGGCGCTCGAACACCGTTTTGGCGCTCGGGGCGTACTGGAGGACCTCCGCGACCGCGTCGCGGGCGACGACGGCGCCAGGGGTCACCGCCAGATCCCGGCCCACCTCGAACGCGTCGGGTTCGATCATCGACGGCATCCCGCCGTTGTGCCGCACGTCGTGGACGAAGTTGCGGAGTCCGCGGACGATGCTCATGCCGCCGGTGTCGAACGCGCGCTTGATGGCGGCCGGGTTGCTCACCAGGAAATTGGTCGGCGCGG
>WNGH01002078.1_pt1 | contig 36705 bp, 39 predicted proteins | sample 5400631 | NCBI WGS metagenome assembly WNGH01 (sample SAMN13153373, study PRJNA577476) | soil metagenome | isolation source: 115 cm soil or saprolite under Garry oak tree replicate 1 | place: USA:California | collected 2016-06-15 | reverse complement strand
TGGCGAATGCCGTCTCGCGTGCGGCAGGCGTGCGCGTGAGAAACGCGCCGATCGATCGCTCGCTGCTCGTCAGGTCGTAACTCCTCCCCATTCATGGGGAGGGACCCGAAAGGCCGGAGGGGCAGGGGAGGGCCCTAGCTCGACTCTCTAGCCCACTCCACGATCTCTTCGAGCACCGCCGCCGCTCCGGCGGGGCCCGGCACGACCATGTCGCACTTGTCGAACAAGCCCGGCGGAGCTTCGGGCGACCAAACTCCGACGCATGTGTGCGGGATGTCGAGACTGCATACGTACTCGAACATCGAGCGATCGTTCTCGTCGTCACCGAAACAGATCACGGCGCCCGGGTCTTCGCTCGGGATGAGCGCGGCCAGCGCGGTGCCCTTTCCAGCCTTTGGCGCATGCACCTCGATGACCTTGCGGCCCAGGGCGCCGGCCAGGCGCGCACCGTCGAGCAACGGCTGAAGCAGCGCAAGCATCTGGTCGCCGGTCATGTCGGTATTGCGGAAATGGATCGCCGTGCTGGCCGGTTTGACCTCGAGCCATGCGCCCGGTATGCGTTCGAGCATCTTGCTCGCGTCGGCGTTGAAACGATCGAGCGCCTCCTTCAACGCATGACGCGGCGGGGCGAGCCCGCTGTCGCCGATCAGCCTCACCCCGGATAGCGGGATGAGCGACTCCAGCTGGGCGGGCGGACGGCTGCTGAGCACGACCACGTCGGCGAGGAGCGGGACAAGCTCATGGATGGCGGCGAGCGCTTCGGGCGTGGCCCGCGCGCCGGCAGGATCTTGAACGATCTCGGCGAGGGTTCCGTCGAAGTCCGTAACCAGCAAAACCTCGGCTGGCTGTATTCGGGCGACAGGCGACTCTTTCCAGGCGTGCGTAATCTGTTCGGCTTCTTGAATCATCCCTCTCCATGAAAATGCGGATTGTGGCGCTCGATCACCGATTGCAGCCTTTGTCCCTTTGGCAACACACCAAACGTATGTCCCCATTCGCCGCCCAGGCGCGAGGCGCAAAAGAGCTCGGCCGCCGCCGGATCGCCGAAGCGCAGCATCAGCGAGGCCTGAAGCGCGACGGCCATTCGTTCGACCAGTCCCCGAGCTCGGGACTCGCCATCGGGATCAGGGATTTCCCTCTTCAATTCCTCGACTGCACGACGTAGGCGCGCGTCGTTCGGCGCGGAGGTCACCTCTCCAAAGTACGCCGAAAGCGAATCCGGCTCGCGCTGCATGGCGCGCAACACATCGAGCGCATTGACGTTGCCCGAACCTTCCCAGATCGAGTTGAGCGGGGCTTCCCGGTACAGGCGAGGCAGGATCGACTCCTCGACGTAGCCGTTTCCACCGTGACATTCGAGGGCCTCGGCCACGACGGAGATCGCGCGTTTGCAGGTCCAGAACTTGGCGATTGCGACGCCGATCCGTTTGAAGTGCGCCTCGCCGGGTTGGTCTGCGCGGTCGAACGCACCGGCGAGCCTCATCATCAGGATCGTCGTCGCCTCCGACTCGACCGCAAGGTCCGCAAGCACGCTCACCATCAAAGGTTGTTCGCTGAGGAGCTTGCCGAACGCACTGCGGTGCGCGGCGTGATGGGTCGCCTGCGCGACGGCCTGCCGCATCAGCGACGCCGAGCCGATGACGCAGTCGAGTCGGGTGTGGTTGACCATGTCGATGATCGTCCGTACCCCTCCCCCCTCTTCGCCGACCAGCACTGCCCAGGCCTCGTCGAGCCCGACCTCCGATGAGGCGTTGGACCTGTTGCCCAGCTTGTCCTTGAGCCGCTCGATGTAGAAGTTGTTGCGGGTTCCGTCCGGCAGCACACGCGGAAGCACGAAGCACGACAGGCCGCCAGGCGCCTGCGCAAGGACGAGAAACGCGTCGCACATGGGTGCGGAGCAGAACCATTTGTGGCCGGTGAGCAGATGCTCGCCGTCGGCTCCAGTGGGCACGGCGGTCGTGGTGTTAGCGCGCACGTCCGACCCGCCCTGGCGCTCCGTCATCGCCATGCCGAAGAGCACACCCTTCTTGGCGGCGGCTGGGCTGAGCCCGGGGTCGTAGTCGAGTGTCGTCATCAAAGGCTCCCAGTGCGCGGCGAGCTGCGGCTCTCTGCGCAACGCGGGCACCGCGGCGTAGGTCATCGAGACCGGGCATCCGTGGCCCCCCTCGACCTGAGACCACACGTAGAAGGCGGCGGCGCGAGCGGCATGCGCGCCGGGCCGGGGATCTCGCCACGGCAGCGCGTGCAGGCCGTGGCCGATCGCGACCTTCATCAGCTCATGCCAGGCCGGGTGAAACTCGACCTCGTCGATCCGGTTGCCAAACCTGTCGTGCGTGCGCAGGCGCGGCGGAGTGTCGTTGGCCTGAAAGCCCCAGTTGATCGCTTCCTCAGTGCCGGCCAGGGCCCCCAGCTCGTGGACGAGGTCATGCGCCCAGGAGGCGCCCTCGCGCTCGAGCGACTCACGCAGCGGCGCGTCGGATGTGAACAGGTTGTAGTCGACGAGCGGCGGCGGCTGATTGCTACTCACTTGCCAGCTCTGCGACGAGACGCAGTTGCTCCTTCCTCTCGTCTTTGTCCGGCAATACGGGCCAGACGATCAGCGTGTCGACGCCCGCGTCGCGAAAGGCGCGGATCTTGGCCTTCGCGCGGTCGCGAGGTCCGACGATCGAGACGAGGTCGATGAGCTCGTCGGGGAGCGCGAACATTGCCTCGGTCTTCTGGCCGGCGAGATACAGGTCCTGCACCTTTTCGGCCTCACGCTCGAATCCGTAGCTCGAAACCAGGCGGTTGTAGAAGTTCTGGTCCCGCGAGCCCATGCCACCGACGTACAGCGCAAGGATCGGCCGCATCATGTTGCGCGCGTTTTCAATATCTTCGCTGATCATCACGTTGACCGATGGGCAGATCCGGAAATCGTCGAGCGAGCGGCCGGCTCGCGCGGCGCCTTCCTCGAGCGGTCCGCGAAGGGACGTCGTGTGCTCGGGCGAGAAGAAGACAGGCAGCCAGCCGTCGGCGATCTCGCCCGCCAGCGCCACGTTCTTCGGGCCCAGCACCGCCAGGAGGATCGGGATCCGGTCCTGAACGGGCCTGATTGTCAGCTTGAGCGCTTTGCCCGGACCATCCGGCAGCGGCAGGTCGATCGTCTCGCCGTGGAACTCGATCTTCTCGCGGTTGAGCGCCTTGCGCAGAACCGCCACGTACTCACGCGTTCGTTGCAGCTGCTTGGCAAACCGAACGCCGTGAAACCCCTCCGAGACCTGCGGCCCGGAAGTGCCGAGCCCGAGCAACATGCGGCCGCCCGACAGGTTGTCGATCGTCGCCGCGGTCATCGCGGTCATGGCGGGGCTGCGCGCAGGGATCTGGAAGATGCCCGCACCGAGCTTGATCTTCGTTGTCCCCGCGGCCAGCCAGGCCAGCACCGTGGCGGCGTCGGACCCGTAGGCCTCCGCAGTCCAGACGGAGTCGTAGCCGAGCGATTCGGCGGTCTGCGCGATGTCGAGCTGGTCGGCGGCGGTGAGCCCGAGGCCCCAGTAGCCGACGCTCACGCCGAGCTTCACGAGACGAGCTTAGGCGGTCACGATCCCCCGAACAGCGTCTGGTAGAGCAGGAACACGTTCAGGCTGATGATCAGTGCCGCAACTCCGTAAGACGCGTAGTTGGTGAACCGGCTGTTCGTGAGATTGCCCATCAGCTTTCTATTGCGGGTGAACAGCACCAGCGGGATCATGGCGAACGGAATCCCGAACGAAAGGAAAACCTGGCTCAGCACCAGCGCGCGCGAAGGGTCGAAGTTGATCCCGATCACGATCAGCGCCGGCACCATAGTGATGGCGCGGCGCAGGAAAACCGAGATCCTGCGGTGGATGAAGCCTTGCATGACGACCTGGCCCGCCAGCGTGCCGACCGACGAAGACGAGATGCCCGAGGCGAGCAGCGCGATGCCGAAGATGAGGCCGCTGTTCGACCCGAGGTAGTGCTCGAGGCCGTCGAAGACCTGGGTCAGGTCACTGCCTACGCCGCCCAGGCCTCGGGAGTTGAAAACGGCCGCCGCGGTCGTGAGCATCGCCATGTTGATCACGCCGGCGATGCCCATCGCGATCACCACGTCGACCATCTCGAAGTGGAAGATCTTTCGCCTGGCCTCCGGGTTGGCGCCGACGATCCGCTTTTGCGTCAGCGCGGAGTGCAGGTAGATGACATGGGGCATGACGGTCGCGCCGAGGATGCCGGCTGCGAGCAGCACGGAGTCACGCCCGTCGAGGTGTGGAATGAGCGCACTGCCGGCGACTGAGCCCCACGATGGATCAGCCCGGAAGACTTCAAGTCCGAACGCGATCACGATCAGGCCGACCAGCGCGGTGATCGTCGCTTCAAGGCGGCGAAAGCCCCAGGCCTGCAGACCGAGAATGCCGAAGGCTGCGACGCCGGTCAGCAGGGCCGCGCTGAAGAGCGGGATCCCGAATATGAGGTTCAGGCCAAGCGCCGCGCCGACGAACTCGGCGAGGTCGGTCGCCATGGCGATGAGCTCTGCCTGGACCCACAGGAACCAGACGACCGGACGCGGAAAACGATCCCGGCAGACCTCCGGCAGGTTGCGCCCGGTCGCGATGCCGAGCTTGGCGCTCATCGACTGGATGAGCATCGCCATCAGGTTCGCGGACAGCACGACCCACAGCAGCATGTAGCCGTACTGCGAGCCGCCCGCCATGTTGGTCGCGAAGTTGCCGGGGTCGACATAGGCGACGGCGGCGATGAAGGCGGGCCCAAGGAAGGGAGCGACCGCTCGCAGGCCGTGGCGCTGGCCGTTCAGCGATCGCTCCGCGGCGCGCAGCACCCGGAGCTCGCCGGGGAGGGCGTTCTCGGCGCCAATGACCATGGGCTTGGCGACGACGGCCCTCACCAGCTCGGCCACTAACGCGCCTCGGTGACGAAGATGGCCCTAGCAAGGCCGAGAGGCACGCTCTCGCGCCGGCCCTTGATCCTGACCTCGATCGGCCCTTCGAACTCGCTGCCAGTGGTGACCGCGATGCGGGTGCCCGGCAGCAGGCCGCGACGCTCGAGCTCGCGCAGCTTGCCGGCGTCGTCGTCCGAAACCCCCGCGACGACGAGCTTCTCGCCGGGATGGCAGTCGCTGAGGGCGCGGTGGCTCACGGAGCGGACCTTGCCGCCAAGGGTCGGAATGACATGGCCGTGGGGATCGAGCTCGGGTCTGCCGAGCAGCTCGAAGATGCGCTGCTCCATGCGCTCGGAGATCACGTGCTCCAGTCTCTCCGCCTCGTCATGGACCTCATCCCAGCGGTACCCAAGCACCCGGACCAGGAACATCTCGAGCAGGCGGTGGTGCCGGACGAGCTCCAGGGCGGCCTTGCGGCCTTCGCGGGTCAGCTGCTGGCCGCGGTATCGGTCATGCTCGACGAGGCCCTGCGCGGAGAGTCGGGTGACCATCTCGCTGACGCTGGGGGACGAGATCCCAAGCCTTTGGGCGAGCTCGCGAGTCGGGACCGGACGCTGGTCGCCGCCGAGCAGGTAGAGGGCTTTGAGGTAGTCCTCCTGCGACCGGGTGAATGTACCGCGATGCTCGAGTTGCTCGACCATCGTGCCCTAGGGCTTCCTAATTCGAATTGCGGGGTTGCCTATCACGAAAGATAGGATAGCCTAACTCTAGGTTGGGCAGCGAACCTTAGCGAAAGTGTGGCTCCAAGCCCCTCGCCCCATCCCTCTGGCTTGCAGGGAGAGGTGTTCTAGGCGCAGACGCCTGTTGCTTTCGATGCCGGGTTGTACGTGACGCTTATGTTCGGGGTCACGGTGACGGCCGAGGCCGCAGTGAACACCGTCACGTAATCGGCGCAGCCCTCGGCGAGATGGAAGTCGTACTTCACGCTGGTGACGCTCAACCAGCTCATGACGGCGCCCGAGTAATGCATGCAGTAGTTGGCGGAACCTGCACCCGAAGTGATGCACTGGACCGCCTTTGCCCACTGTTCCAGAGTCAGGATGCTGACCGACATCGGTCCCGTCGATGTCGCCTGGAGATGAAGCGTGAAGGTGTCAGGCACGCTGCCGGCGAGATACCAGGTTCGGTCTTTGATCTTGATGGGTGCGTTGGAGATCACAACGTGCGGGTGCTCGAGGTCCGCCTTCGTGTGGGCCAGCTCGCCGAGGGTGGCCGTCAGGTTCGCCTGGGTCTTGTCCAGCTGGTTCTGGAGGATGAGGTTGCGGCCGGTGAGGGACTCGTTCTGCGTCGTGAGCGATCGGATCGACGCCTGGTTGCTCGAGTCGTCGATGTACAAGAAGCCGACGCCAAGCGCCGAGATCAAGACGGTGGACGTCAGCGCCGTGGCCCACCAGCGCCGTTCCCGAGTTTGGAATAGCGGCACCCGCGCGGGCGGCGCCGCGGTGTGAACCGCTGGCGCCTCGTAGGGCTCAACCGGTTGATGCGATGCCGGTTCGGACGTGATGTGGTCCATCTCGGTCGCCGCCATGATGGCACCACCCGGAGCCTCGGTTGTCATACCTGGCCAGGTCTTGGCCACGCGCTGTAGACCTGGCTGATCTTGGAGGCGGTTTCCGCCTGCGCGGCGACGTCAAAGGTGAAGGTCTTTCCGTCGGGCTGCCAGGCCGGCCCGATGCCGCAATTGGTCGAGCACACCGCCTCCTCGGCGTAGAAGAGCTCCGTCGAATTGAGCCAGATCGGGGACGACCGCACGTTTGGAAGCTGGCCGCCTGAGCGTCCGCCGTGCCCGTACAGCCAGACGTGTGGCGTCCCGGCGGTGTCGCGAACGGTGAAGGCGATGTTGTCGTCGCCTGCGTCGGCGCGCGGCCGGATCCACGACAGCTGCTTGGCCAGAGCCTGAGAAACACCGGCCTTGGAGTCCCAGACCTGGACGAGGCTCGAGTTGGGCATGCGGTAGTAGAGCCGGCTGCCTGTGCTCCCCCAGGTCGCCATGGTGCCCTTGGAGAGGCTGAACGCAAGGCTGCCGTCGATCGTTCTCCGAACCTGGAGCTGGTCGCCGGAGCTCGTGAACGTCTGGACGAGCGCGAAGTAAGCACCGTCCGGTGAGAAGGCGAGGTATGCAACGTCCTGGTTGGGATCGGGGCCGCGGCCCGGGACAGGGCCGAGGGAGGCCACGACGCGATCGCCGCCGCCGCTGAGCAGGTGAAGCTCGAGCGAGCTGGCGTTGGAGGCCATGTACGCGAGGAATCCGCGGTCTGGGCTCCACGCGTGAAGTCCGTCCATGATGCTGCCACCCGACCACGTGGCCACGACTGTCGACCCGCCGGTGAAGAGATCGAGCGCCGCGATGACGCTGGTCGCCGCGGTGGTCGGGTTGCCCTGCGTCGCGTACCAGGAGATCATCGTCTGGGTCACGAGCTGCGGCTGGAACGAGCCACCGCTGATCCCGCAGACGGTGCGTGGGCTCTTCGCGTTGGAAACGTCCGCCAGCACGGGGTTCGCCGCGCCCTGAAGCTTGAGCACCGCCTCCTGCGCCGCGGGTGAACCCGCGCAGCTGGCGTGCAGCGCCGCCCACGCCGGCACCGCGACCGGGCTGGGCGGTGTGATCGGAGAGGGGGACGGGCTGGGAGTCGGGCTCTCGAGGGGGGTCGGCGTCGGGCTCGGGGAAGCCGTGGGCGAGGCGGGCGAGTGCCTCGCCTGGGGCGCCAGCGGGCCGTTGGCCGTGCAGGACGCGACCGCCGCCAGGGCGACGAGGAGAACTACCCCTTTCCTCACGGTAGATTGCAACGAAAAGACGTACGGCCGGGTTACGCGCTTCCGCTCCTGGCGCAAGTCGCACACAATACCGGGTGCTCGTTTAGTAGTGGGTTAAGGATCGACGACGATGACCCGCTCGATTGTTATGTTTGTGTTCCTGGCCACCGGTTTGTGCTCGACGCCCGAGCCCCTTACCGCGATCGTCGATGCCGTGGCGACCCAACCCGCGAAAGTCGGCGGCACTGTTGAGCTGGTGGTCGCGGTGAGGAACACGGGGCCTGCCATCCCCCACCTCGCCCTTGTGTTCCGGACGCCGGACCGCTGGTACGAGCGCCACGAGATGACCGACCTCGGCGGATGCACCATCGCCGAAGACGCGTCCGGATTCGATTGCGGCGATCTGCCTGCGAACGAGTCGAAGACGTATTCCTTCCGCGGCATCGCGAGCACCGCCGGGACATTCCACTTCGAGCTTGCCCTGCGTGCGCTCGTCCATCCGTTCGGATACGTCAACAACCACTCCGACGGAGCGGACGCGAGCGTCTGGGACGAGACCGTCAGCTAGGATCTGTCTGCGCTTTCCGCTCGAAGACGAGATCGCCGAACGTGACCGTCGGTTCTTCGGGCTGGAAGACATCGGCACGCTGGTTGTAATCCTCGAAGCCTCGATCGTGATCGTGCTCGTGATGCGCATCCTCGTCGGCGGTCACCACCTGGAGCACGTAATCCTGGATCGCCTCCGAAGCGAGCGCGCTGTACCGGCATCGGATCAGGCGAGCCTCGACGAATCGACCTCGCGCGGTGAAGTCGTCCCAGCGCTTGAGCTCGTCATTCTCGAACAGCTCTTCGAACTCTTTGGCGCGGTCCTTCGCGATGTGCAGAACAATCGTGGTGTATTCACGGGCCACGACCGAATTATCGCGTTGGGCTCACCTGCGTCTTGAGTCCGCTTCCCGCCAGAAAGGCGTCGATCGCCTTCGAGTAGTCGTCCAGGCCGAACTGGGCCGTGATCATCGCCTCGCAGTCGATCACGCCCTTGACCAGCAGCGCGAGCGCTCGCTCGAAGCTGTGCAGGACGGCCATCGAGCCGACGATCTTGATCTCATCGTTGTAGACACGAAAAGGCGAGAACGTGGCCGTCGCGTCGGCCCGCGCCACCCCGAACATCAGGAACGTGCCGCCGCGGGCGACCCTCCCCAATCCGTCCTCGATGGCCGGCACCACGCCGGTTGCGTCGATCACCACGTCCCAGCCCTGGGGGCGGTCTAGGTCAGCCGCGGAGACCGCGACACGGTCCGCGGCCAGCCGCAAGCCGAGCGCATGGCGTTTGGGGTTCGTCTCCACCATGTCGATCCCGCTCGCCCCGCTGTGCTTGATGAGCTGCCCCAAGAGAAGGCCCATCGTGCCGGCGCCGTAGATGAGGTAATTGCCTGCGACCTGGGCGTCGATCATGTCCAGGCCGTGGACGGCGCAGGAGAGCGGCTCGACTAACGCGCCCCATGGGCGTGCGAGGTCGGCGGGCAACCGAAACGCATTCGCCGCCGGTACGGCCACGAACTCGGCGCACGCGCCGTTCGCCGATCCCACGCCGATTGCGTTCCAGTTCTCGCACAGATTGAAACGACCGGCCCGGCACTGGCGGCATGTCCCGTCGAACAGGGATGGGTCGACCGCCACGAAATCGCCGGTTTTCAGTTGACCGACGCCCGACCCCAGCGCGACGACCTCGCCGCAGAACTCGTGACCGGGCACGATCGGGTACCGCGTAGGGGCGAACTCGCCGCGGAGGACGTGGATATCGGTTCCGCATATCCCGCACGCGTCGACCTTGACAACGACCTCCCCGATCTTGGGCGAAGGATCGTCGATCTTTTTGACCTTCAGGTCGTTGGGGGCCTCGATGACGACGGCTTTCACTTGCCCTCTATTTGACAGCACCCATGGTCAGGCCGCGGATGAGCTGCTTCTGTGCGATCCAGCCGGCCAGCAGGACCGGCAGGCTGGCCAGGGTGGCGGCCGCGGCGAGCTTGGCATAGAAGAGACCCCGGCCGCTGATGAAGCTCACGAGGAACAGCGGCGCCGTGGCCGCCTCCGAAGACGTGAAGTTCACGGCGTAGAAGAACTCGTTCCAGCTAAAGATAAGGCAGATCAAGGAAGTCGCCGCGATGCCGGGTGCAATCAAAGGCACGACGATGCGCAGGATCTCGTGGCGGAACTGCGCGCCGTCGACGCGAGCCGCCTCGAACAGGTCGGGTGGGATCTCGAGCAAGAAAGACCGCAGCAGCCACACGCCGAGAGGCAGATTGATCGTCGTGTAGATCAGGGCGAGGGCGAAGATGTTGTCGAGCAGTTGGAGGTCGCGCGCGAGCAGGTAGAGCGGCACCAGGCTCGCCGCGAACGGCAGAAATCGGGTCGAGATGAAGAAGAAGAGCACGTCGCGCGTCCTCTTCACCGGCCGGATGGCGAGCGCGTACGCGGCGGGCAGCCCGAGCGCGACGACCAGGAAGGTCGAGAGGATGCTCGCGATCGCTGAGTTGATGAAGAACGGCGGAAAGTCGCCGGACAGCACGGTCTGAAATTCTTCGAGCGTCGGAGCAAAGAAGATGGTGGGCGGGCTGCTGGCCGCCTGGGGCTCGGTCTTGAGGGCTTCCAGCCACATCCATAAGACAGGGAAAAAGAAGATGAACACGACGAGCCAGCCGAGAGCCGATTTCAGGAGCTTGGAGCGGAAGCCGGTGGATTCCATCAGCGCCTGGCCTCGATCTGAAAGATGGAGAAGAGCGTTCGTAGGGCGAGCGTCGCGACGATGGTCGTGATGATCACAGCGACGACACCGATCGCCGACGCCTCGCCGATGCTGAAGCCCTGGAAGGCGACGAGATAGAGCAGGAACGGGATGTTGGTCGTGTCCTCCCCGGGACCCCCGAAGGTCAGCATGAAGATCGAGTCAAACGTCTGGACCACGAAGAGCGATCCCAGGAGCGCGCCCAGCTCGATGAACGGCCGGACCAACGGCAAGGTGATCCGCCGAAAGGACTGGACCGCATTGGCGCCGTCGACCCGCGCGGCCTCCAGCACCTCGGGGTTCTGCGACTGGAGCCCGGCCAGGATGATCAGCATCATGAAGGGCGTCCAGCGCCAGACTTCCACGGTCACCACCGTCACCATCGGGTACTGGTTGACCCAGTCGACCCGGCCCAGCCCGAACGGCGTCAACAGATAAGGAAGCAGTCCGAACAGCGGGTTGAGCAGCGTGTCCTTCCAGATCAGAGCACCGGCCGTCGGCATGATGAGGAAGGGCGCGATCATAAGCGTCCGCATCAGGCCCTTGCCGAAGACTTCTGAGTTGAGAATCATGGCGACCGCGAGCCCCAGGAGGACCGAGATCCCGATCACCGAGATAGTCAGGAGCACTGTGTTCCAAACCGCGATACGGATGCTTTCGTTGGTGAAAATCGACCCATAGTTTTCGAGTCCGGCGAAATGAAAGCTGCCGGGCTTCAGCAAATTCCAGGAAAAGAAGCTGTAGTAGATCGTCAGCACGAACGGGATCTGCGTGACGAGAAAGACATAGATGAAGGCCGGCAGCAAGGGCAGCCGGCGCGCCCATGCCTCCCGGCCGAGAGCGGAAGCGGCGGTCGCCCGCACGCCTCCGCCCTTGTTTGCGGAACCGACCAGCGTTGCTATGTCTGGTACTTCTTGCCGACGGCGGTCGCGAGCGACTGCGCCCTTGCAATCGCTTGATCCACCGTCTGTCCGCCGGCGATCACTTTGGCGAACTCCTGCGAGACCTGGTCGCCCAGCTGCTGGAACTCGTCGATATCGACGTACTGGACGCCTACGTAGGGCACCGGCTGCACGGTGGGGTGCGTGACGTCGGCATGAGCGATCGAGTCCAAGGTGACCTGCGCGAAAGCGCCGGCCGCCTGCTGGTACTCGGGGATCGAGTAGGTCGAGGTTCGTGTCCCAGGCGGCACGTGCGCCCAGCCGAGCTTCTGGCCCACGAGCTTGATGTATTCCTTGTTGGTCGCCCAGTCAGCGAAGGTCCACGCGGCGTCCTTCTTCTTGCTGCTGGAGGGCATCCCGAGAGCCCACGCCCACAGCCAGCCCGACCAATCCTTGACCACGTGGGGAGCGAATGCGTAGCCGGAGTTGGCGGCAGCTGCGCCCGTGAAGTTGCTCGCGGCCACGGTGGCGTCGTACCACATCGCGACCTTGCCGCTGTTGTAGGCGTTCAGGCACTCGGTGAACCCGGCGTTGCCCGCGCCCGGCTCGCCGGCCGTCTTGATGAGGTTGATGTAAAAGCTGACGGCCGCCTTGAATTCCGGCTGGGTGAGCTGCGCGTTCCACTTCTCGTCAAACCAGCGCCCGCCGTAAGTGTTGACGACCGTGTCGAGCGGAGCCAGCTGCTCGCCCCAGCCCGGTAGACCGCGCAAGCAGATGCCGGAAACGCTGGATGTGTGGACGGCCTTGGCGGCGGCCGCGACCTGGTCCCACGTCGGGTGGTCGGACAAAGTGATGCCCTTGGCCGAGAGCATGTCCTTGCGGTACATCAGCATCGACGACTCGCCATAGAACGGCACCGCGTAGAGGTTGTTCTGATAGCTGAGGGCACCACGGATACCGGGGATCAGGTCGCTCGGGTCATACGACGAGTCCTTGGCGATGTAAGGGCTGAGGTTCTCGATCCATCCCTTCTTCGCCCACAGCGGCACCTCGTAGGTCCCGATGGTGAAGAGGTCGTAGCGTCCGCTGTTGGCGGCCACGTCCTGGGTGATCTGCTGCCGAAGCTGGTCCTCGGGCAAGGTAACGATCTTCACCGTGATATCGGAGTGCTTGCTCTGGAAGTCGGAGACGAGGGTTTTCAGGTCCGCCATCTGCGGGTTGTCGACGGCGGCGAGGGTGATCGTCTTCGAGCCGCCGCCTCCTCCTGTCCCTCCCGCGCCGGAGCAAGCGGCGCCGGCCAGCGCAACGATCAAGCCGATGCCCGTCATGGCGAAGAATCGCCATTGTGTGCGCGTAACCGGAGAACGAAGCCTTCTCTCACTCATGCAGTCACCCCTTTTGAAACCTTCGCCAAGGCGGCCGAAAGCAAATGACAACGTTGTCAGAAGACAACGTTGTCATTAATAGCACAGATCGGTTTAGACTGCAACAAGAGAATTTGGAGCGCCGCGGCGCGGCCCTCGAGCCGATTTCAGGAGACGAACGTTGTCAAAGGCCCCTGTCAGCCGATCTCGAGCCACGATGCGCGACGTCGCCGCGCTCGCCAAGGTCAGCCTGAAGACCGTCTCGCGCGTGGTCAACGGCGAGACGGGCGTCTCTCCCCGGCTGGCGAAGCGCGTGATGACGGCCCGCGACCGCCTGGGCTACCGGCACGACCTGACCGCGAGCAGCCTGCGCCGGTCCGACGGCCGCAGCCTCACGATCGGAGTCCTTCTCGAGGACGTCTCCAACCCCTTTGCCTCGACGCTGCACAGGGCGATCGAGGACGTCGCCGTGGAGCGGCGCGTGCTTGTGCTTGCGGGAAGCTCGGACGAGGACGAAGATCGCGAACGCCAGCTGGTTTCCGCCTTCGTCTCGCGTCGTGTCGACGGATTGATCATCCAACCTTCCAGCCATGACCACAGCTACCTGCACACGGAACGCCGTGCCGGCACGCCGGTCGTATTCGTGGACCGGCCGCCCTCATTCCTGGACGCCGACGCGGTCGTGACGGACAACGCAGCGGGCATCCGCGGTGCGGTCCGGCACCTCGTCGAGCAGGGCCACCGGCGAATCGCATACCTGGGCGATATGCGCTCCATCGCGACCGCGGCCGAGCGCCACCAGGGTTACGTCGAAGAGCTTGCCGAGCAGAAGATTGGCGTCGACGCGACTCTGGTACGGCTCGACCTGCGAGGAATCGAGAAGGCCGAAGCAGCCGCGCGGGAAGTCCTTGCCCGGCCGCAGCGTCCGACCGCGATCATCGCCGGCCAGAACCTCATCACCATCGGTGCTTTTCGGGCGCTGCGCGCCCTGGACCTGCACCGACGGGTGGCGTTGGTGGGATTCGACGACTTTCTGCTCGCGGACCTCCTCGAGCCGGGGATCACGGTCATCGCTCAGGACCCGGCCGCGATCGGCCGAACGGCGGCCGCGGTACTTTTTCGACGCCTCGATGGAGATCGCTCTCCGTCGCAAGTGCACACCGTGCGGACCCGGATGATCACGCGTGGCTCAGGAGAGATACGTCCCTACCCACCTGGTGGGGAGGGTCGGGGTGGGGCCCCGTGATCGTCGTTTGCGGCGAAGCGCTGATCGACATGATCTACAACGGCGACGGAACGCAGCGCGCAGCGCCGGGGGGCGGTCCGTTCAACACCGCTCGCGCTCTCTCCCGACTTGGGGTGCCGACCGCCTTTCTCGGCCATCTGTCGCGAGACAAGTTCGGCCGCGAGCTCGCGGATCTTCTTGTCGCGGACGGCGCGAGCCTGGAGATGGCGACCATTGGAGCCGAACCCACGACGATCGCACTCGCGGACGTCGGCAGCGAAGGGTTCGCGGAATACCAGTTCCTGATCCAGGGGACGTCGGCGCCCAACCTCACCCTCGAGATGCTCCCGGTCCAGCTGCCGCCTGAGGTCAACGCTCTGCACGTCGGCACGCTGGGACTTGTGCTCGAGCCGATGGCGTCAACCCTCGTCGAGCTGGTAAGGCGCGAACGAGACGGGCGCCTCATCATGCTCGACCCCAACATCCGTGTTGGCATGGTCGACGAGGCCGAGTACCGGGATCGCATGCTGACCCTGGTTTCGGAAAGCACCATCGTCAAGGCGAGCAATACCGATCTCGCCTGGCTCTATCCCGATGGCGATTACACGGCCGCGGTCGACCGGATCCTCGCTTCAGGCGTGAAGCTGGCTGTCGTCACGCTCGGGGCGGACGGAGCGTTCGCCGGCCATCGCGATCTCAGGGTCCACGTGCCGGCTCCTCCGGTGGATGTCGTGGACACGATCGGCGCCGGCGACGCGTTCGGCGCGGCCCTGCTTGCCTGGCTCTACGACCACGCCGCCATCCGACCGGACCTGTCGCTCGAGCCAGAGGAGCTGAACGCGGCTCTCGCGTACGCGTGCCTCGCCGCATCGCTGACATGCGCACGTGCGGGTGCCGACCCGCCGACGAAAGCGGAGATGCTCGAGTTCAGCGCGTAGCAGCTTTTCGCGCGACTAGCGGCGGCAAGCGTTCGGTCAAGATCGTTTCGGCTTCTGCGACCAGATCGGTCACGACTCTGGCGGCCGGGGTGATCTCGTCGATCAGACCCGCTCCCTGGCCCCAGTAAAGGATCGACTCTTGAACGTCGCCCCTCTTGCGAGCCTCGAACATGTCTGCCAGAAGTTGCTCCCGATGCCTTCGGACGTCGTTCGGACGGCCCAGCCAGCGCTCGATCAGCCGGTTGCGCGCGACGCGCGCGTAGGCGCCTGGCCACTCGCCTCCCATCAGGATGTCGCTGACGTCGGTGACGATCGTGTCCGTGCCGTCGCTGTCGAGGATCGCCTTCTTGAAAGGATCGGCAAGCGCGGCCTCCGGTGTGGCGAGGAAACGAGTGCCCAGCAACACCCCGTCCGCGCCGAGCGCCAGCATCGCGGCCAGACCGCGGCCGTCGCTGATCCCACCCGCGGCGAGCACCGGGATCGGCGATACGGCCTTCACCACCTGAGGCACGATGGCGACCGTGCCTATCAGGCCGATGTGGCCGCCCCCATCTGTGCCCTGGGCCACGATCACGTCCGCGCCGGCCGCCGCGGCTTGGACGGCGTCGGCGACGGTCGGCACCATGTGCATGACCTTGAGGCCGCGGTCGTGAGCCATCTCGAAGATCGCTTTCAGGTCCTGGTTGTCACGCGGCCACGCAGTCGAATAGACAGCCGGCTGAGCGTCGAGAACGGCACGGATCTCGTCGTCTTCCGCGAACGCAAGCAGCTGGTTCAGGCCAAACGGTCCCTTGGTCAGCCGGCGGACCGCATCAACAGCCTCAGGAATGAGGTCCGCGGTTTTGTCGCTGAGGCCGCGGATGCCTAGGCCTCCGGCGTTTGTGACCGCTGCCACCAGCTCGGGCGAGGTCTGACCGCTCATCCCGGCAAGAACGATGGGGTGGTCGATCCCCATCAGCTCGGTGAACCTGGTCTTGATCACCGCAGGACTGCTAGTTGCGCATAGCAGGCGCCGCCTGGAAAGCGTCGGGCAGCGGCGTGCCCACCTCCTTGGACGTGACCTCCACGATTTCGGATTTCATCGGTCCCAGCAATCCCAAAAGATCGTCCTGTTCGGCCTTTCCGACGTTGAACTGCTTCAGCGTCGCGACCAGGTCTTCGACCAGAGCGTCGAACTCACCGTTCGTGACGCCCATCGACGCGTGAGCCTCTTTCATGCTCCGGCCGGTGTACCGGCAAGGTCCACCGGTCGCCTCACAGACCTGGTCGATTAGCATCTTGGTCAGTCGAGCCAGGTCCGTCCTCGCAAACTTCAGGTTGATCCGATCGTCACCGGCCACCCGATCGCGGAAGCTGCCGACAACGGCCGTGATCGCGTCGATTCCACCGAGGCGGTCGTACAGCGAATCTGCCATGGATCCCACCTCCACCGTGAGCGTTGCCCAAAGGCATAGGGGACGCGTCGCCCCATCAGATATTGCTCGCTTGCACAGCCATGTCAATAGGCGGCTAGGCGTAGAACACATAGATAAAGGAGTCCTCGCATGACCACCGCGACCACCACGACCACGCGATCTCTGACTGTCGAGCGAATGGGCGATGTCGATCTGACTTTTACGGAGCGTGGTGGGGGGCGTCCGTTCGTGATCCTCCACGGCGGCGCCGGGCCGCTCTCTGTCAGCGGATTCGCCGACCTGCTCGCCGAAACCGAGAAGGTCAGGGTCATCGCGCCAACCCATCCCGGTTTCGGCGGCACGCCCCGGCCCAACGCGCTGGACAGCATTCGCGGGCTGGCCGCGCTGTATGTCGCGTTGCTCGACGAGCTCGAGCTGACCGACGTCACCGTGATCGGGAATTCGATCGGTGGCTGGATCGCCACCGAGATGGCGCTGCGTGGGTCGCCGAGGGTCGCTCGCGTCGTCCTTGTCGACGCGGTCGGGATCGAGGTCCCAGGCCATCCGGTCGCGGACTTCTTCTCCCTCACCATGGACCAGGTCGCGGAGCTCAGCTATCACCACCCGGATTCGTTCCGCATCGACGTTTCCCGCATGGCGCCGGCTCAACAGGCAACCATGGCCGGCAACCGAGCCGCGCTTGCGGTTTACGGCGGAACGCCGTCGATGGTCGATCCGACGTTACGCGAGCGTCTCAGCGCAATCGCGGTGCCGGCGCTCGTGCTGTGGGGCGAAAGCGATCGGATCGTCGACCCTGACTACGGGCGCAGCTACGCCGCCGCGATTCCGACCGCGCGGTTCCAGCTTCTGAACAGAACCGGTCACGTGCCGCAGATCGAGACCCCGCAGCTGTTGCTGTCGGCGGTGACGGCCTTCGCCGGGCCGGGGGCTATTCCTCTCTCTGCGACGGGGGAAGACTCAGGTATTCCTTGACGCTTCCCCCCGCGAGCTTGTGCACGGCGGCTACCGTCGCGGCGACCTTGGTCGCGATCTTGTCGAAAACGGCGAGGATCTGAGCAAAATCGCCTCCGGTGTCGACGTTCCACCACTGGCCCCCGGTATCGGTGGCCATCGAGCGGAAGTACTTGATGTTCGGCGACAGCACAAAAGTCATGGCCCCGGCCTCCCGCAGGCGTCCGGTCATCGTCGCGGGCTGGAGCTTGCGCTGCAACGCAGGCTCATCGGTGATCAGGACGACCACTTTCATCGCATCTGCCCGGTAACCGGGCTGGGCGAGAGCTGCCGACAAGGCCTCGAGGGACGATTCCCCCTCGTTGCCTCCGCCGGAATAGCGCGGCAGTCCGCGAAGCAGAGATTTGACCCGCTCGGCGCTGGAGCTGAAGGGCGTCGCCACGATCCGGTCGCCTTCGACCGTGAGATCTCCGAATCCCACGACTGCCGCCACCCAATCGATGCGCCGTGTCGCCAGCCTGTCGACGAAGGACTGGCAGCTCTCGATCAGGCCGTCGATCTTGTCGTTCATGCTGCCGGTCGTGTCAATCACGAAGACCAGGTCGGCGCGGGCTTTGGCCGAGTCCCGGCCGACCTCCATGCGCACGACCTTTGCCCCGCTCGCTAACGGCTTGTCTGAGCGCGACGGATTGGGAATGATCTTGCTCACGACTTCTACCTGGCGGTCACGGTGAGGTCGATGTCGCCGCTGAGCGTGGCGCCCGGCTCGAGGACGCCGTCGCCGAAGGCAAGCGTGAAGTCGACGTCGGCGGGAAGGCTGTCGCGACTCCAGTGCCAATGGACGTCGGCCAGATGCCAGGGCGGCGCGAGCGTGAGATCGATGCGATGGATCGAGGGATCAAACGGAGGACCGCCCACCTGGCTCAAGCGCACTGAGAAGTTGATCTCATGCGCGCTCGAATCGAATGCTCGGAGGACGACCTCGGCGGGAAGGATCTCCAGCTCCGGCAGGCGAGCGCCGCTCCGCGCGTCGTAATCGGCGCGAAGGTCAGCTCTGCCGAGCACCCGAAACGCCTCGTTGATGCGCTTCATGCGCTCCTCGGCACGAATGTCTCCCCTGTTGTGATCGGGGTGGTACTTGTGTGCCAGGCGCTTGTAGGCGGCCTCGATCACGTCAGGATCTGCTGATGGATCGACCTGGAGCACGCGGTAAAGATCCTCGTCAGCGGGCAACTATCCGTCTCCCAACTCGGGTACAAGATAAGCGGAATTGGCTCGCTTCCGGCTGACGGTAGAAGTCCGCGCGGCACCTTCGGCCTCCCGCAGAACCGTGCGGAGACCGAGGCCGGCATCGCCCGCTTACGCGGGGCGGCGGTGGGTCGTTTTGTCGCCGGCGTGGGCGAGGCGGCTCCGGAGATTCGGGCTCCCGCTGGCGGCGCTGCTGGTGGTGGCCGGCACGATCAACTACCTGAGGCCGATCCCCGACGTGGCGGCGACAACCTCGAGTCCTGTCCAATCCGCCATTCCAGGCGCGCCGCCCAGCCGGTGTCGGCTCCGCGGCGGTGGGCGCTTCGGGACTTGGCCTCATAGCCACCTTGGGCGACGCGTCTCCCGCACCCGCGGCGAGCATCGCGAAGGTGATGACGGCGATGGTCGTGCTCGCCGACAAAGCCCTCGTCAGGGGCGACTCGGGCCCGACCCTGGTCATCACTGACCAGGATGTGGCGACCTACAAGGCTGATGTGGCCGACCAGCAGTCGGTCGTCCCTGTTGTGGTGGGTGAACAGCTGAGCGAGTTCCAGGCCCTCGAGGCTCTGCTCGTTCCGTCGGGCAACAACATCGCCGAAACCCTCGCCCGTTGGGACGCAGGTTCGGTGACCGCTTTCGTCGCCAAGATGAACCAGCGGGCCGCGGCGCTGCACCTCACGCACACCGTGTTCGCGGACCCGGCCGGCGTTTCGATTCAGACCGTGAGCACCCCCACCGACCTGCTTGCGATGGGGATGGCGGCGATGCAGCAAGAGGTCCTCGCGCAGATCGTCAATCTGCCGCAAACAACGCTGCCCGTGGCCGGCACGCTCTACAACGTCAATTCGGTCCTTGGTCAGAGCGGGATCGTCGGGATCAAGACCGGCTCGGGATTGAATTTCGGCGCCAACTTCCTTTTCGCGGCCACCGCCACCGTCGACGGCGCCGTCGTGACGCTCTATGGCTGCGTCATGGGCCAACCGACCCTGGACGCGGCCTTCCACGAGGCGGAGGCGCTCCTCGCTGTAATGAAGGGGGCGCTGACGGTGCACCAGGTCATCAAGCGAAACGACGTCGTGGGCATTTATGAGACACCGTGGGGAAGCCGTTCGGACCTCGTGGCGACTGACGATGTCGCCCTGGTCGAATGGCCCGGCATGATCCTGCGACAGCGCCTCGACGCCCCGACTCTCCCCATCGACAGGCCTGTAGCGGGTAGAACGCCCGCAGGCAATGTGCATCTGGTCCTCGGTGATCAGCAGGCTGACGTGCATCTGATCACGACGGCGACGCTCGATCCGCCAGGCTTCAGTTGGCGTTTGTTGCGAATCAATTTGTTCTAATCCACACAGGAGATTGGCAGGGAGATGTTCCACCAGCAACGCAGCCCTGAACCCTGGAGCTGTGGAGGCGAATCGGGCCGGAAGGATCACGCGAGGCCAGCGCTTCCAGTTGGGTGCGCGCGCGACCGGAGCTGTCCTGGGCTGGGTGAGCATGACGGCGTTCGCGGCGATCGCCTGGTGGTTTGTCTTCGTCGCCGAAACGCGATGGCTTGCGTTACCGGGTCTGACCGCCACGGTCGTCGCTCCAATCGCCTTTGGGCGCTGTACCTCATCGTGGCGGACATGCGCAGCGGCGCGGTCGTGAGCGAGACGGGCCAGCTGGTCATCCTTCGGGAAGGCGACAGCGAGAGCAAGTTTCTGGTGCGCCTGGCCGGCCGGAAGCTCAGATTGCCGTCCACATTGGCCGATCTACTTCATCGCTCCGGCAGCCTGACAGCGTTCTACACCCGCTGGTCGCACATGCTGGTGAACCTCACCGCGGCGGAGGACAGGCGATGAGAGTAGGGTCCGGCCTTCCAGTGAGGCGCGAATGCATGGCCCGCCGGATAGGCTGAGCAGCAAGGAGACCTGAACCGTGACCGCACGCTTCGCCAAGATTTATTCGGTGGTCGGTGCATTGATGCTGCTCGAGTTTCTTGCTCAGTTCTACACAATCGCCTCATCGGGGTTCACCACCGTCGCCGGCCAGATCGCAAACTCCGCGAACGGCAGCGAGGCACGCTCAGCAGTACAGGAAGTAGACCTCTTCGCCGCGGCCCACGCGGTGATCGGAGTCTTCATCGTTCCACTCACCATCCTGGCCCTCATCGCCCTGTCCTGGCTTGCACGACTTCCGAGACGGACGAGGGTACTCACAAGCCTGCTCTTTCTCTTGTGGCTCTTCCAGTTCGGCCTGGCTTTCGTAGGCTTCGCCGGAATCGCTCCGATCGCCGGGCTGCATGGCCTCAACGCTCTGGCCCTGGTTGGGCTCGGGATTTACCTGGTGAGAAGGAACTGGGCGTTCGGGGGCCGCGGCTCCGCATCGACCGCCACTCTCACCGCTGGCCACTAGCCCGCCGGAGCGGTAGGCCCTCCCCGATTCCAACCCGCAAGTGTGCGCAATTGCGGGTTTCCAGTTCGCTGATTTGCCGCCACTGTGCGCACTGGCGGCTCGTACCTCAACCCAGAGAGGTGCGACGGCGTCCGGCTAGGCCCCTAACACCTCGGCGGCCCGCTCGTATTCGTCCGGAGCGACCCAGAGGATCATCCCGTAGCGCCCCGACCCAGCACTGGTCGCGGCCGCTGCGGTGATGTTGATGTTCGCCTCGGCGAGCTTCGCAGCCGTGTTCGTCACGGCACCTATGCGGTCGTCGCCCTGGATCAGAAACGCTCGCTTCGCATCGCTGAGTGTCAGACCGGCCCGCTCCGCCGCTCGGCGGAAAGAGGCGGGGTCTTCGGGTACGAGATCTACCTGGGACTGGCCGCCGCCGCTCGGAAAGCCAAGGTAGGCGAGCAGGTTTATCTCGCTCTCCTTTAGCGCGGACAGGATCCGCTCGCCTTCGCCCGGCTTGTCTGGAACGGTCACGTAGTAATAGTCGACCCGCCGCACCATGTCAGCCATCACACTGCTCCTTCTCGAACCCGCCGGCCAATCACCACTTTACGCCGCTAGAGAATCACCTCAGGCGTCGAGCAAACAGTGGTATGGACGAGCCGAGCGGCCACAACGCAAATTCGCGAACTGCACAGCGCGCTCCCCTCCCAGCGGAGGGCGGTGAGCAACGGGTAGCCAGCGGCGATGGTCGTACAGAGCCCCGCCAACGACTACCAGTGGACGACCCTGGCCGATCCGAGCGTACGCGAACCGCACACCGTCGGCGGAGTGTGTTGTCAGAAGCGCGCCACCGTCGTCCATCGGCGAAGTCTAGGGTTCACCGATGACGACGCGAGCCTGTGAGCTGGACCACCTGGTCGTCACTTCGCCAACCTTGGAGGCTGGAGTGAAATGGCTGCAGGAGGCGTTGGGGGTTGCACCCCAAGCCGGCGGAGATCACCAGCGAATGGGAACTCACAATGCATTGGTGCGACTCGGCGGCGCTACCTATCTGGAAGTTATCGCGTCTAACCCTGCAGCCCCACCCCCACGTCGGCCTCGCTGGTTCGAACTTGATCGTATGACGCCGGCCGCAACGCCTCGTCTGGCGACGTGGGTCGCGCGCACGGACGACATCAAGTCCACGGTAGCGGACTGCCCCTCACAGTTCGGAGCCATCGAGCCGATGAGCCGAGGGCCACTAAACTGGCTGATCACCGTTCCGCCTGACGGCAGCCTTTCCGGCGGCGGCGTCTTCCCGACTCTCATCGAGTGGCAGACCCAGGAGCATCCGGCAAGCAGCCTCGAAAAACAGGGCTGTGCGTTAGAGCTCCTGGAGTTGTTCCATCCAGAGCCGAGCTCGCTGCGCGGATTGTTGGAATGTCTGGGCCTTCACGACAAGGCGACGATACGCGAGACACGTCTTGGAGAACGGCCCTATCTGGTCGCCCACATCGATACGCGCCACGGTCTTCGGTCGATCGGCGGTCCGGCAATCTGAAAGGGGTCTATCACCACGCACAAGGGCAGAAGAGCGTCGTGGTACGGCATATTCGGGAGGTCAAGTGCCGGGGCGCTGCACCCAACCCAGGTGACCCAACCGCTGCAATAACGTTTCGTCGGCGGTTATGAAATCAGTGCCGACCGCCTCGGCGGTCGCGGCGTAGAGCATGTCGTAGACCGGGTGGTTGTCGTAACGGCGCGACAGCTCCCATGCTCGATCGAGATATCGTCCATCGGTTACGGCCCTCACCGGCAGCCGCACCAGGAGTCCATATGCGCTGTCCGCGTCCGATCCGGTCCACCGACTCCTCCGGACTCCGGCGACCAAGGCGCTGGCACATTCGACGTAAAGGAGCTCCGGAGCGATTACCGGATCATTTGCCCTGATCAAGCGGTGGAGGGTTTTCATCGAGGGTGACGAGGGATCGGCGCCTGGCGCGATCCAGTCGATGACGACGCTGGCGTCAACGACCGCGATGACCGCCCACCTCCGCCAGCCTGCGCCGGCGTTCATCGATCACGAGATCGGCCGCGGATTCATGGGGTCCCCGCCGACCGCGCATGGCGGCTTCAGCCAGCCGTGCCCACTCACCGAGGGAAAGCAGGCGTCGTCCCCCTCCGGCGAGGGCCTCGACGTCGGCGCGGGCTACCACGAGTCGATTGCCACGCTTGCGCGCCGACAGTCGGCCAGACCACACCCATCGACGAATCGTCTCCGCGGTTCGGCCGCTCAGCGCCGCCGCCGCCTTGACGTCCAGCTCGTCACCTGAAGATGGCTTCACGCCGGTATTCTACTACACCATGGCTGAACCATGGAGTAGAAGTAGCCCCGGCGGGATTCGACCCGACAACTGCTATACCTTTTCTCCGCTGGCGGATATGAGCGTGCCTGCGTCAGCCCGCGTTGCGCCGGCCAAGAGGGCGGGCTACGCTCGGGCAGCCGATCGTGGGGGAGGCCCTGTGACTTCGACAATCCATGCCGACCCGGCTCCTCAGCCCTCAGCGGAGATGCTGCGGATGCTCAACGCGTTCCTGACCGTGCAGGCGCTCCACGCGGCCGCTTTGCTTGGTCTGGCCGACCTTGTCGCTGGCGGGCCAAAGAGCGTTGACGAGCTGGCAGCGGCTACCCAGGCAGATCGCTCTTCGCTGCACCGCCTACTCAGGATGCTCACCGCTCCGGGGGTTTTCCGCGAGGAGGCGGACGGGCGCTTCGGGATCACGCCGCTGGGCGCGACGCTGCGAAGCGACAGCCCTGATTCCGTTCGCGAGTGGGCGCTTTTCGTCGGGGCACCGGAGATGTGGGCGGTTTGGGCGGGATTGCGTGATAGCGTCCTGAGCGGACGGGCGTCCTTCCCGACAGTGCATGGTGCACCGATGTGGGAGTACATCGCCGCGCGTCCGAACCTGGGCGACGCGTTCAACGGTTGGATGACACGCCAGTCAAGGCAGCACAACTCGGCTCTGGTGGCGGCGTACGACTTCTCGCCGTTCCGCGTTGTGGCCGATATCGGTGGCGGACAGGGGTCAACCTTGGCGGCGGTTCTGAGCGCTCACCCGTCACTTCGAGGAGTCCTGCTTGACCTCCCGCGGGTCGTAGCCCAGACGGCCCCGCTTGACGAGGCGGGAGTCACCGACCGATGCCAGATCATCGGCGGCGACATGTTGCGCGCGGTCCCCGCCGGCGCCGACGCTTACCTCATCAAACGGGTGTTGATGGACTGGGGCGATGTCGACTCGACCACCATCCTTCGCAACTGCGCGGCCGCCATGGCCCGGGGCGGAAGGGTGCTAGTCGTTGAGATGCTCATGCCGGCCGGAAACGATCCGAGCCCGGCCAAGGCCTTCGACATCTTGATGCTGCTGAACCAGCCAGGCGGAAGGATCCGCACCGAGGCAGAATTCCGTGAGTTGTTCGCCGATGCTCGGCTGCGACTGTCAAGGGTCGTGCCGACTGCCTCTCCGAACAGCATCCTCGAAGGCGAGCCAGCGTAACCACGATATAGACGCTGAAGCGTCACTACGAACAGATGTTCTGGTACCCCGATGGGATTCGAGCCAACGTTCGCTATACCGATTCTCCGCTTCCGGTTGTCTTGATTCGCCCTGTCCGCCGATGTCAGGCCTGCTGCCACATCGACGATCTCGGGCTGGAGCGGACCGAGGATGCCGGATATTCGAATCCGTTGGACGGGCTCGATCACCTGGTCGAAGCGCGACCCCGACGTCCGCCGCCCGGTGCAGACGTGAAGGGGTCGACGACCTCGATGTCAGCAAATCGCCGCAGCCCGGCGTCTCGGCTGTAGATCCGCCTCACGCCGTGCTGTCTCATCAGAGTCACAAGGTGCGCGTCCGGGACGTCGTTGCCACGCGCCTGATCGCGGCTGGTGGTTCGGAACAAGTCCCAGAATCCCTCCACCTCGCCCAGCGCGCGGACGTGTCCTCGCTTCAGTAGAGCTTCGACGTTGCTTGCAGCATCGCGGGGGCTGAGCGGCTTCGGGAGAATCGCCGAGTGGGTGACGATGCGTAGGTACCCCAGTACGACGGGCCAGAACAGGTACAGAAGATCCGGTCCGGCGGCCAGGAGCTGAACCAGCTGTCTGGCCTGCGCATGTACGGGGTCGCCCTGATTGCTCGCGTAGACGAGGATGTTCGCGTCGAGGGTCGCGCTCATCGACGCCCGTCCAGCACCGCTCTCATCGCCTCTTTGTCTTCAAGATCGACCAGCGGCCGCCCGAGATCCCTGGCGATCCACTCCAAGTCTGTCTGGGCCTCGCGCAAGCCCTCCCGCTCTCGCAACGATGTGGCCAATAGCTCCGAAGCGAGCCTGCCCATACTCTTGCCGGCGACCTTGCTGCGACGCTTGAGCTCCTTGACGACCGAAGGATCAAGGTCGATCGTAGTTCGCATGATGCGTGATGCTATCAAATCGCGCATCAGATGCGGGAGGAGCCGGCTTGACGGACCGCCTGTACGAGGTTAGCCGGCGAGGCTTCGGAGGAATTGCAGCATCGACTCCCCCTTACCGGCAGCAATGAAGAACTCGGCATCGGCGGCCTCGACCACCTTGACCGCCTCCCGCGCCAGACGGGCACCACCACCTGTCACCGTCAGCTGGAGGGCTCGAGAGTCCTGCGGGTCGGCAACTCGCCTGACGAGGCCCCTGGCCTCCAGGGCCCGGATCACCTGCGAGGTCATCATCGGATCGGTGGCGGCGAAGTCGGCCACGCGGCGCTGGGTGGGGCGCTCGCCCGCGACCTGCGTCAGCCACCAGGTGCACGCGAGCAACACGAACTGGACATGAGTGAGCCTGAGCGGGCGTAGGGCGGCCGCGACGGTCCGCTGCCAGCGCAGGGTCGCGCGCCAAAGGAGGAAGCCCGGGCTCTCGCTAGGACCCAGGCTTCCATGTGATTCCCGATGTCGATCTGCCGGTCGACGTCGCGTGTTCACGCGGCCGCCGAACGGGCCTCGGCCCGGCGCGCGAGGGCGGCCATTACCTCAGGGAAGTCGGAAGTCACAGCCGACCCGATCTCGGGACCCAGCGCATCGGCGGTCGGCCCCTCAATGGTTGCCCGGTAGGTGATCCGGGTACCCCCACCTGCCAACGGCTCGAGCGAGTGGCGGACGCGAACGACCACATCGGTACCCGGGACTGGAGTCTCATCCTCGAAACCCTGGCCCTTGGCGACCCACGCCAGCCGGAAGTCCAGCGACCCCTGGCCTGGGATCACCATGACGCCCGGCGTGCCGGTCGCAAAGGGGCCGGCGAGGTCGATCCGCTCGACGCCGTGGTTCCACTCCGGCCACCGGGTGACGTCCTCGAGGACGGCGAAGACGGCGTCGGGGCCGGCAGCCGTCTCGACGCTGTGCTCGTACTTCCACATAGCCCGCACCTCCATAAAGAATGTGCACATATTATATGCGCGCTTATCTTCTGTCATTAGGCAGGAGTCCGACTGCCGGCAGTCGCGGCTTTGGAAGATTCGGATGAGCCGCGAGCGCCGGCGATCGCGGGAAATGGGCGCTGGAGGGAGCTGGTAGCCCCGGCGGTGTGCGGTTTCAGGGGCGGATTCATGCGGTGAGCGCAACGACCTCCGCGAGCCGCTGTGATGGTGTCATCCAGTCGAGGGTTTGTCGAGGGCGCTCGTTGAGCTCCCTGGCTACAGCGTCCAGCTGACGCTGGGTGAACCTAGACAGATCGGTGAGACGAGGGAAATACTGCCGGAGCAAGCCGTTGGTGTTTTCGTTGGTGCCACGCTGCCACGGGCTGTTGGGGTCGCAGAAGTAGACCTGTACTCCCGTGTCGACGGTGAACCGAACATGCTCGGCCATCTCTTTGCCCTGGTCCCAGGTCACGCTTCTGCGTAGCTGACGCGGTAGGTCCGGAATTCGCGCACTCATCGCCCGACGCACTTCCTCGGCGGTGTTCTTCCGCACTTTCAAGAGGATGACGTAGCGAGTGGTTCGCTCCACCAAAGTACCAACGCACGTCTTGCGCGACCCGTAGATCAGGTCACCCTCCCAGTGGCCGGGTACAGCCCGGTCGGTGACCTCAGGCGGCCGCTCGCTTATCAGGACCATTTCGCGAAGCATCCCCATCCCGATTCGAACCGACCGCTTGGGCCTACGAAGAGCTCGGCCGGTACGAAGTGCCCGATGCAACTCATGCCGTAGCCCGCCCCGCCCTTGTACGAACAGCGACATGTAGATCGTCTCGTGTGACACGCGCATTTCGGGGTCAGCCGGGAACGCGACTCGAAGCCACCTCGAGATCTGCTCGGGAGACCACTTCAAGGCCAGCTTAGCCTCGACCACCTCGCGCAGCCTCAAACATTGCCCCAGCTTCGCCGGCTTGGGTCGCAGCGCCTGCCGCTGAGCGCGACGCTGCGCCGAATGCGCGCGGTAAAGGTGTCCGCCTCCATTCCGGCGCAGCTCCCGAGCAATCGTCGATGGGGCGCGGCCGAGCCGGGCGGCAATCGCGCGACAAGACAACTGCAACGCCAGGCTTCGCGAGATCTCCTCTCGCTCGGCCAGGCTTAAGGCGCACTGCCGAATCGTTCGAGCTCTGGGTTTCGCGCCTCCGGTCAGGACCTGCATCCGCCGGATGGCGTTAGGAAAGCAGCCGTAAGCTCTGGCCACCGAAGGTATCGACTCCCCGGACGTCAGCCGACCCCAGATCTCAGCCTTTTGGGACTGGTTGAACCTTCTGTGCTTCATCGCACCTCCTGCTCGCGGCAATCATGTGTCGCTCGCCATTGGTGCGCTCACCAATTGAATCCGGGGCACATAGTGGACAGATGTCGCAAGACATAGTGGACACCACCAATCTCGGAGGTGATATGTCCGACCGGGGCCGCTACATCGTCGAGGCCATCGTCCTAGAACATCGAAGCCCGAGCGAGCTCGCTCGGACCCACAAGGTGTCCCGCAGCTGGATCTACAAGATGCTCGAGAGATTCAAGCGGTCCTGCGCGCACCAGGTCGAGGCTAGAGTCCAAAAGCTGATCCTCAAGCTGCGCCGCGACCTGACCGCAGCTGAGGACGACCCTGAGCGGGCCGTGCGAGCGGCGCTCGAGATCCGCCGCGGGATCAGCGAAAGCCCGGTCACGGCCGGGGAAGTTGTCAGCAGCGCACAGCGATTGCAGGTGGCGGCACCGGTCAGCGCCATCCTGGTCGGCGAGCAGACCTACCGCACGACTCGGGAGGTGATCGACTACAGCGAGGCCGCCCCGACTGCGGCGAAAGCGGGTGCAGGCGCGATTTTGGCCTGGCATGCGCTCGCTGCGCTCCCGCGGCGCGGCGTCGACCTGGTGCGCGAACCGAGGACGCCGCTCGTCGGGCGGAAGCGCGAGCTCGAGCTCCTTGTCTCGACGCTGACTCGCGCGATCGAGGAACGCTCACCCCAGTTCGTCACTCTCGTCGGTGTCCCCGGCATCGGCAAGAGCAGGCTCGTCTTCGAGCTTTCCAAGAGGTTCGATCAGGAGCGAGAGCAGATCACCTGGCGGCAGGGTCGCTGCCTATCGTATGGCGACGGCGTCAGCTTCTGGGCGCTCGGCGAGATCGTCAAGGCGCAGGCGGGAATACTGGAGACGGACCGACCCCACCAGGCCGAGGAGAAGCTGAGAACGGCAGTCGCCGCGCTCCCTCTAACGATGGACGAGGCGACGTGGGTCGAGCGAGAGATATGGCCGCTCATCGGCTCCAGTGGCGAGCGCAGCCCAGAAGAACGCTCCGAAGAGCGCTTCGCCGCATGGCGCTGCTTCCTCGAGGCCATGGCGGAGCGCAAACCGCTCGTGCTTGCGCTCGAGGATCTGCATTGGGCCGACGATGGGCTGCTTGATTTCCTCGAGGAGCTCGCCGATCGTCTTCGCGATGCGCCACTGCTCGTCCTCTGTACCGCCCGACCGGAGTTCCTCGAGCGGCGGCCAGCTTGGGGCGGCGGTAAGACGAACGTGGTCACGATCGCGCTCGCGCCGCTTTCTGAGGACGAGACAGGGCAGCTCCTAGAAGCCGTGCTCGAACAGCGTGAGCTTGAGGCCGAGGTTCGCGAGGCGCTCGTCGCTCGCGCGGCGGGAAACCCGCTCTACGCCGAACAGTTCGCGCGTGTCCTGGAGGAGATCGGTGCAGTCCAGCAGTTGCCTGAGACCGTGCAAGGAATCATCGCCGCCCGCATCGACGGCCTGCCGCTAGCCGACAAGGCGGTCCTTCAGGATGCGGCCGTGATCGGGAAGGTCTTCTGGCCCGGCGCAGTGGAGGCGATTGGTGACATCCCGCACCGCGAGGTGCGGGGCCGGCTCGTCAGCCTGGAGCGAAAGGAGTTCGTACAGCAGGCGCGGCGTTCGTCGGTGGTCGGCGAGCCTGAGTACAGCTTCCGGCACATCCTGCTTCGCGATGTCGCCTACGCGCAGATTCCGCGCGCAGCCCGGGGAGAGAGGCACCGGCGTGCCGCTGGATGGATCCAGTCCCCCGGCCGCCCGGACGATCACGCCGAGTGCTCGCCCATCACTACCTCAAGGCGCTGGACTACACGAGGGCAACGGAACAAGGTGACTCGGCGTTGGCCGAGCATGCGCGCCTGGCGCGACGGGCGGCCGGCCAGCGCGCACTCGCTCTCGCATCCTATGCCGCCGCTGCGCGGTTCTACAGTTCGGCGCTCGAGCTTTGGCCCGAAAGCGATGCCGCCCGCGTCTCGCTCCTCGTCGAGGCGGGCCGCGCGAGACATGCCGCCGACGGAACGGGCATTGACCTGCTCGAGCAGGCATTCCAGCAGCTGGCTGCGGACAGAGACCTTGAGGCGGCTGCGGAAGTTGGGGTCGATATCGCGCGCCGCTTCTGGCTTTCTGGTGACCGCGACCGGGCGTATGAATACATCGACCGCGCGCTCGCACTCACCGATGACCGCCGGGACTCGCGCTCCCGAGCTTACGCGCTCGTAGAGCGAGCCGCATACCACATGAACGCGAGCGACAACGCCCAGGCCAGCCGGCTCGCGGCCGAGGCGCTCCCGCTCACCGATGCGCCGGGCATGGACGACGTGCGCATCCGTGCGCTCGATGTCCTGGGGTCGTCCCGGACGTTTACCGGCAATGTCGCGTGAATCGATGACTCGAAACAGGCGATCGCCCTCGCCCGCGAACGCAACTCTTTCTCCCGCCTTATCGTTGCCGAGCTCAACCTGCACTGCCAGCTCTACTTTCTCGGCCAGCTCGATGCGGCCACGGACGCACTGACCGCAGCCCGACAACACGTCGAGAGGCATGGCACGGCCGACGAGCGCAACTGGCTACGTATCGCCGGAGCACATCAGGCAATACTCCACGGTCGATGGAACGCCGCAGCCGAAATGCTCGAGGCGAGGATCGCAGAAGCTGAAGCCGGCCTCGTCCACTACCTGGATCCCACCTGCCACGCCTTCACTCGCGCGCGGGAGACGAAAGACCCACAGATCACCGCGCCGGCGCTCGCACTCTGCGCCACCGTCCTGCTCACGCAGGGCCGCCGGAAGCAGGCATCCACGCTCACATCCGAGGTGCTCGCGTGCGGGCACGTGCAGGTTGCGGCCCTCCTGGAGCTGCACGGGGCTGTGACACCTATCGAGTTCGCCTGGCTGGTGCGCGACCTCGGCCGTGAAGCGGAGCTCCTAACCGCGCTCGAGTCTGCACCGCCAACGCCTTGGCTCCAAGCCGCGTGTGCTATCGCCGAGCACGATTCCGCTGGCAGCCTGGACCTCGTCGCCAAGATCAGGGCACCGTCGGTTGACGCATACGCGCGGTTGCGCGCAGCCGAAGAGGCTGCCCGCTCCGGAAGTCATGATGTGGCAAAAGAACTCCTCGCGCCTGCACTCCAGTTCTTCCGGAGGGTGCTGGCGGCTCGCCATCTCGCCATCGCGGACGGGTTGCTCGCTGAAGGGACCTGACCGTCCACGGCGATCCGGTTCGACCTTGCACTGTGATCCCCGGATAGGCACGTTGACAGTCCCTAAGGCGGAGACCATGCTTCCCTCTTCAGGAGGTTGGGGGACATCAGGCGGCATAGCCTCGCAGTGCGGCAATCCGAGATCGTCGCTTCCCTCTCGCTGGTCTCTGACATCGGCATGGGCCAGCCCATGGGGCAGGCACGAAAGACCTGACTTCTCGCGCTTGGAATCGCGCGCGAAATGGGACTCGCCCGGGATTCGAGGCGACACCTCCGAAACTACGCGTGACGTTCAGGTGAATTGTTTGCGCCTCAGCTGCGGATTAGCTGGAGCAGCTCCTCTTCGGACTTCGTCAGGTCAATCGGGCGATTGGCGCCGCTTACGCTGCCGCCATGAGTGACCCACCACCGCCCATGTCGCCTCGTGGCAAGTTCCAGTGGGATCCCGACCGCTACGATCAGAAGACAGAGACGGGCTGGCGGTGGACGCCCATTCACCCAGCGAGCACCAGGGCTGCGGTCGGGATGCGGAAAGGTCGTGGTCTCCGATACGGTTGCATCGGAGCGTTGGTTTTACTCGCCAGCCTCCTCGTCATCGGGTTTATCGCCGGTGGAAGATCGAACGGTCAGCCTGCGCTGAGGTGGACTGTCGATGGTCAGTCGACTACGAGCTCGACGGTTGGCGGCGCAGACACAGTGCAGGTCACGGTTACCAGCGAAGGCACAGTCTGGTTCGCCCTGGCAGCCGCCCACAACCTGGTCATTTACATGAATGCGAGGGACGACTGGTTCAAACATCACGTGATCACCGACCCGGGCGGCTGCACCATCAACATGAGCCTCGAGCGCCTCGACTGCGGTCAGTTAGCCGCCGGCGCGACGAAGACGGTCAACGTTGAGGCATCCCCGAAGGACGCTGGCAACTTCGCCTTCGAGCTCGATGTGGCGGATGAAGAGGGCTCGCATCTTCTTTACCCAGCCAGAGGATCGTTGACCTGGAAAGAGACCATCACTCCGTGACCATCGGGTTCGTGGTCAACGGTGCAGGTCATCCTCGCCGGAGGTTCGTGAGCAACGTCCCGGGACCGGTGGTATGTGTCACGGCATTGGTAGCCCCGGCGGGATTCGAACCCGCGATCTCAGCCTTGAGAGGGCTGCGTCCTAGGCCACTAGACGACGGGGCCGTGCCGGCGACAGGCGCGGGGCTTGGATCAACGATGCTAGCAAACAGAGGCTAATCGCCCCTCCCGCCAAATCGCCTCGAAGGCCGCCAACCGCCGACGTTCAAGTGGCGAAGTTACGCCGAGCACCCACCCGCCGCGCCCGGCGCCGTGGCACCGCTGCCTCAGCGAGGCGAAAGCAGATACATCCCCGGGCGGAAGGTGATCGGGAGGCGGGCGATCGTCGCGGCGGCGACGGCCCAGGGCTTGACCCAGGATCGCGCTGGGGCGGGGTTGGTGGGCGGCATTGGGTTTGAACCAATGACCTCTTGCGTGTGAAGCAAGCGCTCTCCCACTGAGCTAGCCGCCCGTGGGACGAATCATTCTACCCACCACTCGTACGATGTCACCCGATGGCCGCCCCGCTCGCCGAACGCCATTGCGTGGTGTGCAAGCCGGGGACGCCGACCCTACCGCGCGAAGCCGTTGATACCATGCTCGGGCAGCTGTCGGATTGGGCGGTGATCGACGCGGGCGACCACCTAGGGCTGACCAAGACCATCCGGTTCAAGGGCTTCATGCCGGGCGTCGACCTCGTCGACGCCATCGCACCCATCGCGGAGGCCGAAGGCCACCACCCCGACCTTCACCTCAGCTACGGGTCGCTGAAGGTCGATCTCTGGACTCATGCGGCCCAAGGCCTGACCGAGAACGACTTCATCCTGGCGGCGAAAATCGACCGAATCACCCCCTCCTGAGGGACTTTCACAAGTTCTTTACCGCATTTCCTTTGTTTTGTCGCCGAATTCCCGATACAGTCGTCGGCGGCTTGATGCACTTCATCATCTGCTGGGCGCTCCACCAAAAGGAGCGCGAGGTGCTGCTTGGCGGGATTCTTCCTTGGGGGATCGACGCTGTCGTCTTCTGCTGGCGCTGCGACCGTATGCGCGGCCGCGCCGTCCGAGTCCTCCAGATGACGCCGCAGGGCCTGCACGCCTGCAGCGCCCACTCAGCGCACTAGAACCACCGCGGGGTAGTACGCGTCCAGGGTCGTCAACTTCGGGAACTCCCTAGCGGCTTCGTCGCGCAACCCAAGGTCGACCCCCCAGCTCACCACCACCACCGCGTCGCAATCTGCCAGTTGATCCGGCCGCGTGACCACGGTGAACCCGGTCGTATAACCGGCTAGGACCTGCTCGTCGCTATGGATCACACAAGCCCGCCCGCCCGACGAGTGGATCCTCTCCACCGCTGCCGCTGCCTGCGGTAGCGCCAGGGGATCCCGGTTGTAGTCCGTCGCCTGGCCCACGATGGCGGCGGCCGCGCCAAGCGCAACAACTGGCGCCAGCACCCACCAGCGCGCGATGGCGGCCGCCATCAGGTAGCCGAGCGCCGGGACCAGGAACACGAAGAACCGCGGGTAGAGAAACCCAGGTTGGAGGGCGAGCCAGAGCAATCCCAAGACGAGCGCCAGCACCCCGACAGCCGCCCACAACCATGCCTCCTTGCGCACCACCCATAGGCCCAGCAGCGCCACGGCGAGCCACAGGCCGACGGGCAGCAGCACCGGCGCCCCCAGCAGAAACAGGAGCAGGTCGCGCGGAAACGTGGGATAGAAAAGTGGCGGCGGAAGTCCGTGCCGGACAAGCTCCGTGACCAGGACGCTCGCGTTCGCCGCCAAACCGATGAGCGCGGCGCCGATCCAGGCCGGCGCCAGCTCCACCAGCTGGGCGCGCGAGCGGCGCGTTAGGATCCACGTCAGGTGGCATAGCAGGACCACCGCGGCAAAGAGGTGGGCGGCGAGCGCGAGGCCCATGACGACCGCGTATCCAACCAGCCTCCAGCGGGTCCGCGGGCCGGCGAGCAGTACCGTTCCCGCCACCGAGCCGAGCGCTGCGAGGCTGTAGCCGCGCAGGTCGCGGCTGTTGTCGACGAACAGCGGATCGGTCGCGATGTACAGGCCGGCGCACAGCCCGGCGAGCAAGCCGAAACGGCGCACGAGAACCCCGGTCGATAACCCCACCGTCGCTCCCCCGCCAAACGCCGGCAGCAGGCGGTAGACCACCTCGTTGCGCGAGCCCGTCGCGGAATAGATCACGTGACTCAGAAGCGAGACCAGCACGTGGTCGTTGCCCGCGACCTGCGTCACGGGAATCGTCGGGATCACGGAGCGGACAGCGAACGCGTCCCAAAGGGACGGCGTGGCGACGAAGTTGGCGAACGTCGCCGCGGCGTCATAGCCGAACGATCGGTTGGAGCCGATCATGTAGACGGGGCGAAAGTGGCGACGCCCAGCAGGGCGCCGGTCAGCAGGCTGCGGTTAGCCGACGTCCCCGACAAGCTCTTCGATGTCTTCGCCCGTGTAGGCCGCGGCCTGCATGCGGAAGAGCCTCGCATAGCGGCCGCCCAAACGCATCAATTCCTCGTGCGTTCCTTCCTCGACGAGGCGCCCGTGCTCGAGGAAGACGATCCTGTCCGCGCGCCGAACCGTGGAGAACCGGTGCGAGATGTAGACCGCCGTCCGGCCGTGGGTCAGCGAGCGCAGCCGCTCGAACAGGTCGTATTCGGCCTGCGCATCCAGGGCTGAAGTGGGCTCGTCGAGGAGCAGGATCTTGGCGTCCTCTCGCATGAAGGCGCGGGCCAGGGCAACCTTCTGCCACTCGCCTCCAGACAGGTTCACGCCCGCGTCGAACCATTTGCCCAGCGCGGTGTCGTAACCGTCGGGTAACGCCGCGATCAGCTCGTCAGAGCCCGCCTGCTTGCTCGCGCTGACGATGGCTTCGCGGTCGCTGATCTCCGGCACGTTGCCCAACCCGATGTTCTCCGAGGCCGTCGCCTGGTAGTCGACGTAGTCCTGGAACATCGCCCCGATCTGACGCCTCAGCTCGGTTGGCTCGAAATCGCGGATGTCAACGCCATCGATGAGGATGCGCCCCTCCATGGGGTCGTACAGGCGGCAGATCAGCTTGAACAGCGTCGTCTTGCCGGCGCCGTTGCGGCCCACGACCGCCAGCGTCTCCCCCGCCTTGATCGTGAAGGAGACGTCTGTGAGCGCCGGGTTTTCGGCGCCCGGGTACGCGAAGGTGACGTTCTCAAACCGGATCTCCCCCCGCAGCGGTTGGGGGACCGGCTTCGGCTCGGCAGCGACCGGCATCGACGGCTGCTTCGCCATCAGCTCGACGAGGTTGTTGAGGTAGAGGTTGTGCTCGTACATGCCCGAAAAGCCGCTGAGGATGCTCTGGATCGAGTTCTGCACCGACACCGCGGCCTGGGTGTAAGCGGTCAGCGCCCCGATCGAAAGGTGGCCGGCGATCGCCTGCAGCGCGATGTAGAGATAGGTGAACGACGTGACGATCGTGCTGATGTTGCCCAGCGCGAACCCGGTCAGGTAGCGACGAACCATCTGCGACCGCTGGCTCTCGTAGAAGGCGCTGGCGATGAGACGGTAGCGCTCGATGAAGTACTGGCCGAGACCGAAGAGCTTGACTTCCTTGGCGAACGAGTCGGTCGTGACCAGGTTGACCATGTAGGTCATCCGGCGCAGGAGACGCGAACCCCAGCGCGCGATGTTGTAGCCGCGCCATCCGTATCGGGTGTCGGCGATGAAGGCAGGGATCGGAGAGATGAGGACCACGATCCCCAGGATCCAGCTGACCCCGAACAGCAGGACGATCATCGTGCCCAGGGTGAGGATGGTCTGAAGCAGGCCGAAGGCCGTCGCGATCATCAACACAGGCCTGTTGATGGAGTCGTTTTGCGCGCGCCGCAGCAGGTCGTAAGAAGCGGGGTCTTCATAGAACGGAAGGTCAAGCGACGCCGCCTTCTCCATGACCATCAGCTGGATTCGCATAGAGACCGAGTTCTGCAGGAGCTGCTGCGTGATGTTGCGCAGCGTGTTCAGCAAGGCGCTGATGACAAAGACGGCGAACTGCAGCGCCGCGAGCAAGACGATCATCTGCACGGCGGTCAGAGTCGGGCCCGGCAGCCATGGAACGCCCAGCGTGGAGAATGCGACCCGGTCCGGTAGGTGAAACGCGTTGATGCTGATGCCGGCGACGACCGCGTTGGTCAGCATCAGCGTGATCCCGACCGAGATCGTGGGGATGATGCCGGCGATGGCGGTCGTGGCGAACAGGCCGATGGTGGTCGGGCGGCTTGCCTCCCACACCAGGCGCAGGACCTGTGGCAGTGCCGCGGTGGTCCCGACCACCGACTGCTTCAGGCTTTCCCACCGGCCTCGGAGGTCCTTTGGGCCTTCGGGCAGCTGCGGCGGCTCGATGGTCGGGTCGCCCGTCAGGCCGCTGTTGGCGGGTCCGCCCTCAGGCTTCCGCCGCCCGCGACTCCACCCTCCCCACCAGATCACGGGCCCGTGCGAGCCCGGCGGCATCATTCCCATGCGTTGGTGAGCTTACGAGACAAGGGCTTCACCTCCCCGCTTGCCGCGGAGGTCGAGGGCAAACCGTCGAAGGAGACGTCGGCCTTGACATCCTATTTATTACAGTGTAATTATGTAATGCATGGATGAGAAAGAACTCGGTGCGATCAAAGGTTGGTTTACCGGAAGGCTCCCGGACGGCTGGTTCACGGGAGTAGAAGTCGCCGTCGAGGACGACCAGATCGTGGTCATCGGCAACCTGCCGGAGATCAACGTCGGCTCCACGCCCGAGGAGAAGGAGGGCGCGGCGGCGGGCCGGATC
>WNGH01000416.1_pt1 | contig 36774 bp, 28 predicted proteins | sample 5400631 | NCBI WGS metagenome assembly WNGH01 (sample SAMN13153373, study PRJNA577476) | soil metagenome | isolation source: 115 cm soil or saprolite under Garry oak tree replicate 1 | place: USA:California | collected 2016-06-15 | reverse complement strand
GACAGGGTCATCCGCGGCCTCCTAGCCCGTGAAGTACAGATAGGCGAGCAGGATCAACCCCAGCACGACGCCGGAGTTGATCACGTCCCACCGGTTCCAGCTCGCCCGCGACTGTTCGCGGCTTTCCGCCGTCACCGTGGCGAAGGTCAGGTTCGTGACCTTTGCCGCCTCGGGCGCCGCCGTGAGCGTGCTCACGACGACCATGGTGAGGCACGAAACGACGAAAATGAACAGGCTGTAATACTGAAAGTAGACGTTGTTGACGATCCAGAGAAACGAGCCGGTCGGATACCCCTGCGTGAACCCCGCCATCCTGAGACTCACCGGCGTGTCGACCGCGAGCCGGAAGGCCCCGAGCAGGAAACCGACGAGCAGCGCGGCGAGGCAGCCTTTGGCGTTCAAGCGCTTGAACGACACGCCGAGGAAGAAGACGGCGAAGATCGGCGGTGCCAGGTATCCCTGCACACCTTGCAGGTAATCGTACAGCCCTTTGGACCCTTGAATCACGGGGATCCACAACAGGCTGATCAGCACCATCACGCCGGTCGCGACCCGTCCCACCCACACCAGATGGTGCTGGCTCGACTGCGGCTTCAGGCGCTGATAGAAGTCGATCGTGAACAGGGCCGACGAGGCGTTGAACGCCCCTGCCGTGGAGCTCATCAGGGCCGCCAGCAGACCCGCCACGACCAGTCCCCGAATGCCGGCCGGCATGACTTTCACGACCATGAGTGGGAAGGCCGCCTGCGCGACGCCGGGGATCGCCCTCCCGTCGGGACCTACCATCGCCGCGAGGCCGGGCGCCCGGCCCGTCTTGGCGAGCGCCAGCGCGATCATGCCCGGAATGATGAAGATGAACACCGGGAGGAGCTTCAGGAATGCCGCGAAGATCGAACCGCGCCGCGCCTGGCGCTCGTCCCGCGCGCCCAGGGCACGCTGCACGATGTATTGATCGGTGGTCCAATACCACAGTCCGATGATCGGCGCGCAGAACAGCATGCCGAGCCAGGGATAGTTGCTGCTGAAGTACCAGGCGATGCGGCCCGATTCCTTCACGGGGGCCCACGTCCCCGCGACGCCGGCGGGCACGAGCGGCTTCCACAGATTGAACAGGTCGGGGTCGAGGACGGCGCGCAGCTCGTGCCAGCCCCCGAGGGCCTTGAGCCCGTACAGCGTCAGCAGGCCGGAGCCGGCCACCAGGATGACCGTCTGCAGCGCGTCGGTGTAGGCCACGGCGCGCATCCCTCCGAGCACCGTGTAGAGCCCGGTCATGATGACTACAATGACCGACCCGATCCAGAAGCTGTTGAATGTGTACCCGGCGAGGTCGAGCCGCAGCTCCGGCAGGAGCACGCCGAAGACGACGCCGCCGGCGAAGATCCCGACCGCGAACTTGGTCACGACGTGGGCGACCAGCGTGATGAGCGAGAGCACGTAGCGGTTGGTGGGTGAGAAGCGTCGCTCCAGAAACTCCGGCATCGTGAACACCATGGTCCGCGCGTAGAACGGGACCATCACCCATCCGAGCACGAGCAGGCACCAGGCGTGCAGCTCGTAGTGGGCCAGCGCCACGCCGCTGGTAGCTCCCGCGCCGGCGAGACCCACGACGTGCTCCGACCCGATGTTGGACGCGAAGATCGACGCACCCACGATGAACCAGCCGAGGTGGCGGCTCGCCAGGAAGTAGTCGTCGGTGGTGTCGCGGCGTCGCTTCATGACCCACGAGGTGAGCGCCGCGATGGCGGCGAAGTAACCCGCGACGATCAGCCAGTCCAGGGCGGTCATGCGCCTCCCTTTCTCGATTGCCCGTAGTAAGCCGCTGTGCCGTGTTTGCGGTCGAAGTGCTTGTCTACCAGATACGCCGCCGGCGGGGCCGCGTCCGCCGCGACGCCGCGCGTCAGGTACGCGAGGAGCGCCAAGTGCTCGAGCACGCGGGCGCACTCCACGGCGGCCAGGGGGTCGGCTCCCCACGTGAAGGGGCCGTGGTTGGCGACCAGCACGGCGGGAACTTCCGCCGGCGCCAGCCGCAGCGTGCCGAACGTCTCCACGATCACGAGCCCGGTATGCCGCTCGTACTCCTGCTCGACCTCCTCCCGGGTCAGGGGACGGGTCACCGGCACGTCACCGCGGAAGTAATCCGCGTGCGTGGTCCCCAGGCACGGCACCGGCCGCCGCGCCTGTGCGAACGCGGTGGCGTAGCTGGAGTGCGAGTGTGCGATCCCGCCGCACGGGAACGCCCGGTACAGCTCGAGGTGCGTCGGCGTGTCGGACGAAGGTCGGAGATCGCCTGCGAGCACGCGGCCCGTTTCCAGCGAGACCGGCACCAGGTTTGCCGGCGTCAGCTCCTCGTACGGCACGCCGCTCGGCTTGATCACGAACACGCCTGCGGCGCGGTCCACCGCCGACACGTTGCCGAACGTCTCGGTCACGAGCCCGCTGTCGACCAGAGCCCGATTGGATCGGTACACGAGCTCGCGCAGCGCGCTCTCCGCCCGGCTCACGCGAGGGCCCGTTCGCGCAGCGCGAGCAGCCGCTTCATCAAGGAGGCAAGGTCGCCTCGCGTGGCGCTGACTGCGCCGAACGTGTCGTGCAGCTCGCCGTACAGCGCAAACAGCTCGTCATAGACCGCATGTGCCGCCGGGTCCGGCACAAACGTCCGCGCCCCGAGCGTCGTCATGCGCTGCTGCGCGGCTTCAAAGCGATCGTACCCTCCCGCTCGCGCGCCGGCCGCGACTGCCGCGGCGATGGCAGCGCCGAGCGCCGGGGTCTGAGGCGAGCCCGCGGTCAACATCGGCATGCCGATCACGTCGGCGTAAACCTGCATGAAGAGATCGTTCTTTTCGGCGATCCCGCCGCAGCACACCACCCGCTCGATCGGGACGTCGTATTGCTCCATGCGGGCGATGATGGCGCGGGCGCCGAACGCGGTCGCTTCGACCAGCGCGCGGTAGATCTCCGCCCGCGTCGTGTGCAGGGTCTGCCCGACGATCAGTCCGGTGAGGCGCGGATCGACCAGGATGGTGCGGTTGCCGTTGTTCCAATCCAGGGCCAACAGCCCCGACGCGCCGGCCCTGAGGCGCGCCGCCTCGCGCGACAGCTCGGCGTGCAACGCTTCCCGTCCCTGGCAGACGAGCTCGACCCACCAGCGCAGCAGGTCCCCCACGGCGGACTGCCCCGCCTCGATCCCGTAGAATCCCGGCATCACCGAACCCGGGACGATGCCGCAGATCCCGGGGATGTCGGGGATCCGCTGGTGCCCGTCGGCAATGGCGATGTCGCAGGTGGAGGTACCGATGATCTTCACGAATGTCCCGACCCGGACGCCGGCGCCGACGGCGCCATAATGGGCGTCGAACGCCCCCATGGCGATGGGAATCCCTGTCTGCAACCCGAACGTCTCCGCCCACGCGCGAGCCAGCACGCCGGCCGCGCGATCGGCCGAGTACGCCTTCGTGTACAACCGGTCGCGCAGGCGCCCCAGCCCCGGATCGAGCAGGCACAGGAACTCGCGCGACGGCAGTCCGCCCCACCCCTCCGAGTACATCGCCTTGTGGCCTGCCGCGCACACCCCGCGCACGATGTCACCGGGGTGCGTGACTCCCGCCAGCACGGACGGCACGAAATCGGCCAGCTCCACCCAGCTCGCCGCCGCCTCGAACACGTCCGGCGCCACCTTACGACAATGCCAGATCTTGGACCAGAACCATTCCGACGAATAGGTGCCGCCGATCGGCGACAGGTACTCCGGGGCGCAGCGCCGCGCGGTTTCGGTAATAGCCGCCGCTTCTTCGGCCGCGGTGTGGTCCTTCCACAGCCACGCTTGTGCCGCCGGCGAGTCGCGCCAGCGCGGGTCCAGGGCGAGCGGCCGGTTGCCGCCATCCAGCGGCAGCGGCGTCGAGCCGGTCGTGTCGACGCCGATACCGATGATGCGGTCGCGTGAGAACCCCGTCTCGGTGTCCGCCTGTGCCAATGCGCCGCGCACCGACGTCGTGAGACCCACCAGGTAATCGGCGGGGTTCTGGCGCGCGAGGTGCGGGTCGCGCGGATCGAGCAGGACGCCTTCGGTGCCGGACGGGTAATCGCACACCGCGGTGCCGAGCGCGCGACCGTCCGCGCAGTCCACGACCACCGCCCGGACCGAGTTGGTCCCGTAATCAACGCCGATCGTGAACGCCGCTCCCTGCCCCGCCACGGGTCAGCCGACCAGAATCGGACTCACGAGGTCCAACACGTCGGGGCCGGTGCCCGCCGCGCGTGCCCGATCCAGCGCAGCCCGCTGCTCGAACACGCGGACCGCCTTGAGCGCCAGGTTCGCGAAGTTGATCATGCTTCGCTCCATCGCCCGGGTGGGGTCGTCACGGTAGGTGAACTGGTCCTGGCTGTAGTACCCGCCGTAGTCGCGCACGAACGTGGTGAACAGGTACTCCACCGACTCGGGGATCGACAGGGTTCCGAACATGCAGTCCTGGTCGTTGCGACCCTGACGCGCGTCGTTGATGTCGAATTTGTGGACCGGGACGCCCGCGTAGGCCGCGAGGTCGCAGGCGGTGGAGGCCGTCGTCCCCTCCATCTTTTGGTGGCCGTAGTCGATCGTGAGACCGCAGTTCGTGCCGCCGCACAGCTGATTCACCCGCTGGGCCACGAGGATCGCCGACGCGGCCGTGGGAATGATCATGTAGAGCTCCCGCGGCTCGTATGGCTTGGGCTCGATGGCGAGCTTGATCCCCGCCTTGAGGCACGCCCGGTTGGCCGTGACGAGCGCCTCCGTGAACCACTCGAGCCCCTGCTGGTAGTCGATCTGGAAGTGGTAGTCGGCGCCGTCGGAGCCCGGCCACACGCTGACGATGGGAAGCTTCAGGGCCTGCGCGATCTCGACCGCCTTCAGGATCTCGTCGGTGGCGGCGCGGCGCAGCGCGGGGTTCGGGTTGCACGGTCCTCCCAGCCGAAACCGCGGATTGGTCCAGGTGTTGACGTTGCACGCCGTGACCCGCATGCCCAGATCGGCCAGGTAGCCGTCGCGCGCGCGCTCGAGCGCCGGCCAATCGATGTCGCCGTTCAAGGTCTTCTCGAACACGCTCTGGTGGATCTCGATCGCGTCGATGCCGGCGGCGTGCGTGCGCCGACACTGCGACTCGAAGTCTCCCTTGAAGTGCGGATCGTCGGAGTGATAGCCGGGCGGCGCGAACCGGTCGCAAAAGTCGCCCGCGGACCAATGACCGACGCTCATCTTGATGTCCAGGGTTTGCAAGAACGCGATCGCGTCGGCGCGGCCCAGGTAGCGAGTCTGCGTGCGGGCGAACGCGAGCTGGTCGGAGCTGAAGCGTGTCATGGGTGTCGGTCCATCGACGGGTGACGTGTGCCGGGAGATTGGACCGCCCCGGGGCCCGTGTCAAGCAAGACCGGCGTGTGCCGGCACTACGTTCCCAGCTCCGCCAGGTCGCGGTACAGATCGAGCGCCTGCGGGTTGGCGAGGGCCTCGCGATTCTCGACCGGCAGCCCGTGCACCACCGCGCGCACGGCGAGCTCGCTGATCTTCCCACTGATGGTGCGCGGGATGTCGGCGACCTGCACGATCTTGTGCGGCACGTGGTGCGGGCTGGCGTTGTCGCGGAGGCAGCGCCGGATGCGCTCGCGCAACGCGTCGTCCAGAGCAAGCCCGTCGCGCAGCCGCACGAACAGGACGACACGCTCGTCCGCACCCGCGGCGGAGCCGATCCGCTGCCCGATCGCCAGGCTCTCGAGCACCTCCGGCAGCGTGTCCACCTGCCGGTAGATCTCGGCCGTGCCGATCCGGACGCCCCCGGGGTTGAGGGTCGCGTCGCTGCGCCCGTGAATGATCAGGCCGCCGTGTGCGGTGACGAGGGCCCAATCGCCGTGGCGCCACGCACCGGGGAACCGCTCGAAATACGCGCCGCGATATTTCGCTCCATCGGCATCGTTCCAGAACGCCACCGGCATGCTGGGAAATGGCCTGGTACAGACGAGCTCTCCCGCCGCGCCGACGAGCGGCGCACCGCGCGGGTCGAAGACCTGTACCGCCATGCCGAGCCCGGGCGCCTGCAACTCGCCGCGCCACACCGGCTCGGTGGGGTTGCCGATCGCGAAGCAAGAGATGATCTCGGTGCCGCCGCTGATGTTGCACAGGTGCACGTCCGGCTTGATGTCGTTGTACACGTAGTCGTAGCTGTGGCCGGCCAGCGGGCTGCCGGTGGACAGGATAGTGCGGAGCGCGGACAGGTCGTGGCTGCGTGCCGGCGCGAGCCCTTCTTTCTCGGCGAGCGCCAGGTACTTGGCGCTCGTGCCGAAGACGGTCACCTGCTCCTCATCCACCAGGGTCCACAGTGCGTCCGGGCGCGGCGCGAACGGGGCACCGTCGTACAGCACGACGGTCGCATGCACGGCCAGGGCGCTCACGAGCCAGTTCCACATCATCCACCCGCACGTCGTGACGTAGCAGAGCCGGTCCTCCCGCTTGAGATCGACGTGCAGCACGTGCTCTTTTTGATGTTGCAGCAGCGTCCCCCCGGCCCCGTGCACCATGCACTTGGGGAGTCCCGTGGTGCCGGACGAATAGAGGATGTAGACCGGATGATTGAATGGGAGGCGCTCGAACCGCAGGCCGGCCTCGCTCCCCGGCGGGCCCACCCACTCGTCCCACAGCACGCCCCGCGGGATCCTCTGCATCGGGGGCCGCTCCGCGAGGTACGGAATGACCACCACGTGCTCGATCGCCGGGATCCGGCGGGTGATGTCGGCGACGCGCCCGAGGCAGTCGATCTCCTTGCCGCCGTAACGGCACCCGTCGGCACAGAACAGGATGCGCGGCGCGATTTGGCCGAAGCGGTCCACCACGCCCGCCGTGCCGAAGTCCGGCGAGCAGGACGACCAGATGGCGCCGAGGCTCGTGGCCGCGAGCATCGCGATCACCGTCTCGGGGATGTTCGGCAGGAACCCCGCCACCCGATCTCCCGACCGAATGCCCGCCGCCCGGAGCGCGGTCGCGACCCGAGCCGTCGCATCGTGGAGCGCGCGGTAGCTCAGCTCGCGCCGCGCCCCGGACTCATTCCTTGCCACGAGCGCCGGGTGCGCGTCGCCCTGCCGCAGCAGGTTTTCGGCGAAGTTGAGGCGCGCGCCCGGGAACCAGCTGGGCCCGTGGACCGGATCGGGCGGGGCCATGCGGTCCAGCCCCACTCCCACTTCGTCCCACGGCTTGCGGCCCGTGTGGCCCGCTCCTTCCCGCTCCGCGGCAATCACGCCGCAGAAGCGCCACACGGCGGGCCAGAACTGCTCCGGGGACGTGATCGACCAGCGGTACAGCGAGCGATAGTCGGCGACGTCTGCTCCATACTCCCGGCGCGCTGTGGCGATAAAGGCAGTCAAGTTTGCGCGGGCCACCCGGTCGGGCGGCGGCGTCCAGAGCGGCAGGTGTGCTGACTCGCTCAGAGGTCCGGTCCTACTTGGTCGCGCCGGGTGAGGTCGTCACGTTGCGCGTGATCACGTAGTAGTTCGGATCTACTTTGAAATCGGCCGGCGTCGCGAGCCGCAGCGGTGCGGTCTGCCAGGCCGCCGTCGGATGCACTACGCTGAAGCTGTCCGGCGACAGCGTGACTTTGAGCGGCATGTCGAAGCCGGGCACGACGTCCGTCCAGCGGTACGACAGCATCCCTCCCTCGATGCGGTATTCCAGCACGGGCACCTGGGTCGTGCGCAGGTACTGATCGAAGACCTTGGTCAGATCGGTTCCCGCGTGCGCGGAGATGTAGTCCTCCACCTGTTTCCCCATCACCGTCTGGTGCCAGAAGGTCTGATTGAGCCCGCGCAGGATCGCCCGCCACTTCTCGTCGTCGTCGACGATCTGCCGGACGGTGTGCAGCATGTTCCCGCCCTTGGGGTACATGTCGCCCGAGCCCTGATCGTTCACGCCGTACGATGGGATGATCGGCCGGTCGTTGCGGATGCCGCGCCGTGTACCGATGGTGTAGTCGGCGCCGGCCTGCTTCCCGAAGAGGCACTCGGTGTAGAGTCCCTCGGCGTAGTTGGCGAAGCTCTCGTGCACCCACATGTCGGCGTTGTCCTTGGCGGTGATGTTGTTGCCGAACCATTCGTGGGCGCTTTCGTGCACGATGATGAAGTCCCATTTCAGGCCGAGGCCGGTGCCCGAGCCGTCGCGCCCGCGGTAGCCGTTGGCGTACCAGTTGCCGTAGGCGACGGCGCTCTGATGCTCCATCCCGGGGTGCGGCACTTCGACCAGCTTGTACCCGTCCTCGTACCACGGATAGGGACCGAACCAGTGCTCGAAGCACCGCAGCATCGTGGTCGCCTGGACGAACTGCCGCTGCGCCGCCTCGCGGTGATAGCCGAGAGGCCAGAAGTCGAGGGTCAGCGGACCGTTCTCTCCGTGAAACAGATCACTGTAGTGATCGTAGCTCCCCGCGCCGACGGCGATGGCGTAGTTGTTGATCGGGTTGACGACGAACCACTCGTACGTCGTCGTGCCGTCCGGGTGGTGGGTCACGCGGCGCAGCCGCCCGTTGGAGACGTCGATCATCGGGTCGGGCACGGTGAGCGCCACGCGCTGGCTGTCGGGCTCGTCCGCCTGCGTGTCCTTGTTGGGCCACCACACGCTCGCACCCATGCCCTGATCGGTCGTGACGACCCACGGCTGGCCGAGGCTGTCGCTGGTCCAGGTGAAGCCGCCCTCCCAGGGAGGCCGCGTGGCGACCCGCGGCTTGCCGTGGTAATAGACCGTGATGGTGCGACGGTCCCCGGCGCGCTGGCGGCTGGACGGCTTCGCGAAATAGGCGTTCCCTTCCCGGCGGAGCGGGACCGCCCGCCCGTCCTGCACCATGCTGTCGACCGCGAGCGGCGCCATCAGGTCGACCTGCAGTTCGCGGCCCGGCGTGAGGACGCGGTAGGTGATTCCGTTGTACCCGCTGATAGTGCTGTCGTCGGGATTAACGGCCACGTGCAGGTCGTAGAACACGACGTCCCACCACGCGCGTCCCGGCGTCGTGAACGAGCCGCGCAGGGTGTCGGCGCGGGTGAAGCTGCGGCCGGCCTGGGCCGCGCCGGTGGTGACGGGGGCGAGGACGAGCGTGGTTGCGAGGAGCGATCTCAGCAGCGCCATGCGGCCTTGACCCGAGCGCGGCGCCGCCAGATCCAGCTCACGAGCACCGCGAGCGCGATCGCCCCGGCGACGACGGTGCTGGTGCGGCCGATCCAGCGCTCCGCCATCCGCCAGCTCGCCCCGAGGAAGTAGCCGAGCAGCACGAAACTCACGGTCCAGAGGACGGCGCCCACGGCGTTGTAGACGAGGAAAACCCGATAGCGCATGCGGGCGGCCCCGGCCACGAACGGCACCAGCGCGCGCGCGAAACCGATGAACCGGCCCAGCAGGACGGCCTTGCCACCTTGCCGGGCAAAGAAGGCGTCCGCGCGGGCCAGGTGCTCCTGCCTGAGCCCGAAGCGAGCCCCATGGAGCAGCAGCCAGGGCCGCCCCAGGCGCCAGCCCAATTGGTAGCCGATATTGTCGCCCAGCGTGGCGCCGACTGCCGCAGCGGCGATCACGGCGTCAAGCTCGAGCACGCCTTGATGCGCGAAGAATCCGGACGCGAGCACCAGGCTCTCGCCCGGGACGATGAGCCCCGCGAAGGCGGCGGATTCGAGCGCCGCCGCCACAAAAATGATGAGATAGCTCCAGTGGCCGAGCCGGGCGACCAGGTCGAGCAGATACGGCAGCACGCGTCTCCAGCCTCACTCCACTCCACGGGCAACGTGCAACTCGATCCAGTCCACCTGGCGGGCCTGCACGGCGTCCCGCACCTGCCGCTCGCGGACGCTCAGGACCGCTCCCCCCGTCTTAACCTCGATGAACACGACGCGCCGCAGCTGGCCTTCGTCCAACCCGTCGAACACGACGAGGTCGACCGGCGTGCCGAGAAAGCGAGCGTCTTTCGGGTTGAAATGGAAATCCGGCAAGTACGGGATCAGCTGCTCGTGCACCTTGCCGACTGTCACGGCGTGGCTGCGTTGAATGGCATCCTGGCGGATGGCGTCCGTGTACCGGACTCTCCACCGCTGAAAGTACACGAGCGCGAGCAGCAACCCGATCCCGATCCCGAGGACCAGGGCGAGCACGGTGGCCAGTACGTTCCAGGTGACGTTCACGCTCCCAATCTACGCCGCTCGGGCCGTCGTGAGCTACATTGCCACGACCCGAAACGGAGTGACCGTGACGGAACAGACTCTTGCTGCCGGCGCCGGCCGGGCCAGCGGCTGGTGGAGCGTGGTGCGCGATGCCGTCCGCGGCGTCCCGCACGACTACACGGCCGGGTCGTTGGGCCGGGGGATCGTGCTGCTCGCCATCCCCATGGTGCTGGAAATGGGGATGGAGTCGATCTTCGCCGTGGTCGATGTCTTCTGGGTCTCGCGGCTCGGTCCCGATGCGGTCGCCACCGTCGGCCTCACCGAGTCAATCATGACCCTCGTGTACACGGCGGCGATGGGGCTCTCGATCGGAGTGGCGGCCGTGGTGGCGCGCCGCATCGGGGAGCGCCGCCCCGACGCCGCTTCCGAAGCCGCCGTGCAGGGAATCGCCCTGGGGCTCGGGGTCGCCGCCGTGGTGGCGGCCGTGGGGATCACCCTCGCGCCGCGCCTGCTCGCGGTCATGGGGGCGTCGCCCGCGGTCACGGCGATCGGCTCCGGGTACACGCGCATGCTGCTGGGCGGCAGTGCCACGGTGCTGTTGCTGTTCCTCATCAACGCGATCTTTCGTGGAGCGGGCGATGCCGCGATCGCGATGCGTGTGTTGTGGCTGGCGAACGCCATCAACATCCTGCTCGGCCCCTGCCTGATCTTCGGGCTCGGGCCGTTTCCGCGACTCGGCGTCACGGGTGCCGCCGTGGCCACGACCATCGGCCGCGGCACGGGCGTCCTGTACCAGCTCTATCGCCTCACGCGCGGCGACGCGCGGGTGGCCGTCCAGCGCGCCCACGTGGCGCTCCGACCGGCCCTGATGGCCAATCTGGTGCGCCTGTCGGGCTCGGGGACATTCCAGGTGCTGGTGGGGACCGCGAGCTACGTGGGGCTGGTGCGCATCATGTCTACCTTCGGCAGCGCCGCCCTCGCCGGCTATACGATCTCGATTCGGATCCTGGTCTTCGCCCTGCTCCCCTCGTGGGGTCTCTCGAACGCCGCCGCCACCATGGTTGGCCAGTCGCTGGGCGCCGGGAAGCCGGAGCGCGCCGAGCGGGCGGCGTGGCTCGCCGCGGGCTACAACATGGCGGTGCTCGGCGCCGTCGGGCTGCTTTTCATTGCGTTCGCGGGCCCGATCGTCGGCGTGTTCACGCGCGATCCCGTGGCGCTCCCGACCGGGGCCCTCGGCCTGCGGACGATGAGCTTCGGGTTCGTCTTCTACGCACTGGGCTTTGTGCTCACCCAGGCGTTCAACGGCGCGGGCGACACCTGGACACCCACGTGGATCAATCTGGCGTGCTTCTGGTTGTGGGAGATCCCGCTCGCCTACTTGCTGGCGCTGGTGTGGGGTTTCGGGCCTCAGGGCGTGTTCGTCGCGATCACAGTGGGGTACTCGACTCTGGCACTCGTGAGCGTCGTGCTGTTCAAGCGCGGGCGCTGGAAGCTGCGCCGGGTGTAGCATGACGACCACCCACGTTGCCGCCGGCGTTCCCCTTCCTCCGCCCGTAGCGCGGCCGCAGGACGGCCCGCTGCGTCAGGACGTGCGCTGGCTCGCGGCGACGCTGGGACGGGTGGTGGGCCGGCTCGCGGGAGAAGAGACGTTCCGGGCGGTCGAGGAGCTGCGACGGGCGTGTCGTGCCCGCCGGCTCGGCGTGGCGGGCGCGCCCGATCTGGACGCACTGCTGGCGCGGACCCGCTCGCTCGATCCCGAGACCGCGCGGCTCACCGCCCGTGCCTTCACGGTGTTCTTCATCCTGATCAACGCGGCGGAGCAGGCCCACCGCGTGCGCCGCTCGCGCCAGGACGACCTCGCCGCGGCGCAGCGCGGCTCGGTGCGCTGGTCGCTGCGCCGCCTGCGCGAGGCGGGCCGCGCCGCCGAAGAGGTGGCAGGCGCCCTGGCATCGCTCGATGTCCGACCGGTCCTCACCGCGCATCCCACGGAGTCCGCCCGCCGCACCATCCTCGATCTACAGGCGCGCCTGGCGGAGGGATTGCTCACGCGCGACGGCGCACCCGAGCCTCAGCGCCGGGCCATCGAGCGGCACTTGGAGGGCGAGGTGGAGCTGCTCTGGCTGACCGAGGAAATCCGGCGCGACCGCCCCTCGGTCATGGACGAGGTGTCGAACGCGCTGTGGTACCTGGAAGATCGTCTCCTGGAGGCGGCGTCGCGCGTGCGCGAGCGGCTGGTGGAGGCGTTTGAAGACGAGTTCGGGCGCGCGCTCGGCCCCGCCCCGATGACGCCCCTCACGCTGGGGAGCTGGGTCGGGGGCGATCGGGACGGGAACCCGTTCGTCACCCCGGACGTCACGCTCGCCGCGGCGCGGCGCGCCCGGCGGGCGGTGCTGGACCATTACACGACGGCGCTGGCCGGCCTGGCGGCGCGGCTCTCGGTATCCGAGCGACTCGCGACCGTCTCACCCGAACTCAAGGCCTCGCTCGAGCGCGACCGCGACGAGCTGCCGGCGGTCTGGGAGCAGAATCGCCGCCGCAACGCGGACGAGCCGCTCCGCTTGAAAGTCAGCTTCATGCGGGCGCGAGTCGCGACCGATCCGCCGGGCTACGGCACGGCGCAGGAGCTGGAGCGCGACCTCGGCTTGCTCGCCGATGCCCTCGACACCGTCGGGGCGGCGCACGCGCGACGCACCCTGGTGGAGCCCCTCCTGGCACAGGTGCGGGCCCACGGATTCCACGGGTATCGCCTCGACCTGCGTGAAGACGCCGCGGTCCACACGCGCGCGCTCCACGACCTCACCGCGGCCGTCGGGCTGGGCGAGCTGGACGCTGCCGCCCTGCGCCGCGAGCTCGCCGGCCGGCGACCGCTGCATGCGCCCCATGTCCCCCTCGCGGAGCCGACCGACCGAGTACTGCAAGTGTTTCGGGTCATGCGGGCGATCCAGGACGAGATCGGCGGGGCGGCGGCGTCGACGTACATCGTGTCGCGCACCCGCTCATCCGATGATCTGCTGCGCGTGCTGCTGCTGGCACGCGAAGGGGGGCTGGTGGACCTGTCGCGGGAGCCTGCGCTGTCGCGTATCGACGTCGTCCCGCTGTTCGAGACCCTCGAGGATCTGGAGCGCGCCCCCGCCGTCGTGCGCTCGCTGCTGGATGATCCGATCTGGCGACGCCAGCTCCAGGCCCGCGGACGCCATCAGGAAGTGATGCTCGGCTACTCGGATTCCGCCAAAGACGCGGGGCTGCTCCCGTCGGCGTGGGCGCTGTACCGCGTGCAGGAGGAGGTGGCGCGGGCCTGCGCCGACGCCGGCGTGTCGTGGACCCTGTTCCACGGTCGGGGCGGCACGGTCGGGCGCGGCGGCGGATCGCCGGTGGCGCGCGCGCTCACCGCGCTGCCCCCCGGCACGGTACACGGCGGCATCAAAATCACCGAGCAGGGCGAGATCGTGTCGCAGAATTTCGGCCTCCCATCCATCGCCGAACGGAGCCTCGAGCTGATGTTGAGCGGGGTGTTGCTGCACCGGTTCGAGGATTGGCGCAGCGAGCTCGAGCCCGGCGAGGAAGCGCGCTTCCGGGAAGTCATGGATCGCCTGGCGGCGCAGGCGTTACCACCGTATCGCGCGTTGGTGTACGGCAGCGGAGATCTGTTCAAGCTGTTCCTCGAGACGACTCCCGTGCGCGAGCTCGCCCACGTCCGGTTCGGGTCGCGGCCCGCGTACCGGGGGGGGGCCCCGGGTGAGCAGACGATCGCGGAGATCCGCGCGATCCCCTGGGTGTTCGGGTGGACCCAGACGCGACTCATGCTGCCGGGATGGTTGGGCGTGGGGACCGCGCTCGAAGCCGTCGCCGCCGAGCCCGGTGGGCTCGGGGTGCTGCGCCGCATGGCCACCGCCTGGCCGTTCTTCGACGACCTGCTCGGCAAGTTGGAGATGGTCTGCGCCAAGGCCGACATGGCGATCGCGCGGATGTACGTGCGCGAGCTGGGCGGCGACCTCGCGCTGTTCGACCGGCTCGAGGAAGAATTCCGGCGTACGGTCGCCGCGCTGTTGCGCATCCGGGAGAGCGACTATCTGATGCGCGACAATCCGATGCTGCAGACGGCGATCGGCCTGCGCAATCCGTACGTGGACCCGCTGTCGCTGCTCCAGGTTGCGCTGTTGCAGCGCTCCCACGCCGTCCCGCCCGACGCGTCCGCCGACGACTTAGGCGTGGCGGCCGTGAGCGCCGGTCTCGCTTCGACGCTCAACGGCATCGCTCAGGGCCTGCGCAATACCGGGTAGGTGCGGCGGGCGAGACCGTTTATTTTGGGTACTGTCCGCTCACGGAGCCCTCATGACGTACAAGCGTCTGATCGCCCTCGCGCTCGCGGCCCTGGGTTGCCGCGCCGGCGAGCGCTCGCGCGCCGCGACCGCCCGTCCCGACTCGGCCGCCGCCCCGGTCTCCTCCGGCGCGGCGGACTTTCACAACCCCGCGAGTGCTGCCATGCGGGAGCGCGCCCCGGATACGTACCGCGCCCGGTTCGAGACCAGCGCGGGTGATTTCGTGGTCGAAGTCCACCGGGACTGGGCGCCGTTCGGCGCCGACCGGTTCTACAACCTGGTGAAGAGCGGCTATTACGATGACGGCCGGTTCTTCCGGGTGATCGCGGGATTCATGGCGCAGTTCGGGATTCACGGCGATCCGCACGTGGCGGCGGTGTGGCGCGACGCCCGCATCCCGGACGACCCGGTGCGCCAGCACAACGCGCGCGGCATGGTGAGCTTCGCGACCGCCGGCCCGGGCACCCGCACCACGCAGCTCTTCATCAACTACAGTGACAACAGCCGGCTCGACGGCATGGGGTTCTCCCCGTTCGGCCGCGTCGTCCTTGGCATGGACGTCGTGGACCGGCTCTATCCGGGGTATGGCGAAGGCGCCCCCGGCGGCCGCGGCCCCGGCCAGGGCCGCATCCAGGCCGAGGGGAACGCGTACCTGGCACGCGACTTTCCCAAGCTGGACCGGATCAAGCGCGCGACGATCCTCGCGCCCTGAGCGCGGCCTTGTCATTCCTCCGATCGCGTCGCACTTTCAGGCGTGCATCGCCGAACGTTCGTCCAGGCGCTTGGGGCCGCGGCCGTCACCGGCCCGTGGGCGTCGCTCCACCCGGCCCGACCGGGCCGCCTCGCCCGCATCGGGCTCGAGCTCTATTCGGTGCGCGACGCGATGCACCGGGATCCCGAGCGGACCCTCGCCGCGGTGCGCGCGATGGGCTACACCGACGTCGAGCTGCTCTGGTCGTTCGGTAACTTTGGCCGCACGACCGAGCAGGTGCGAGCGTCGCTCGATCGCGAGGGATTGCGCGCGCCCTCGGCGCACATCTCGCCGATCATGCTGTTCGTCGGATGGGAGCGGAGCCTCGCGATCGCCCACCGCCTGGGCCACGAGTACCTGATCGTGCCGAGCTTCACCGGGGAAACGTCGCGCACGCTCGACGACTGGCGGGAGTGGGCCGATCGGTTCAATACCGCCGGGGCCGCCGCGCGCCGCGCCGGCATCTGGCTCGCCTTCCACAACGAGGCGGACCACATGACGCCGATCGACGGCACCGTGCCGTATGACGTGTTCGTGGCGCGAACCGATCCGACCGTCGTCCGCCACCAGCTCGACGTCGGCAACATGGTGATAGGGGGCGGCGATCCCTTCGCTTATCTCCAGCGCTACCGCGACCGCTACTGGAGCTTCCATCTAAAGGACGTCGTGGCCGATCGCTCCCACGACACCGAGCTCGGCACCGGAACGGTCGATTTCCGGCGCCTGCTGGCGGCCGTCCCGGACATCGACCACAAGTTCTGCTATGTCGAGCAGGAAGGCGCGGCAGATCCCCTGGCCAGCGCCAAGCAGGACTACGAGTTCCTGAAGAAGCTCGAGTTCTAGGTCCCGGTCCCTTAGGTTAGGGCCACCACCTCGTAGTCGACCACCGACGCCACCTCGAAGCGGACCGCGGGCCCATCCTGCTGGAAGGGGAGCACGCGTCCGCTGCGCAGCGCCTCCACCCGCTGGATCGTCCGGCCCGGTGGGACCTCGAACCGTACGCGCTGGGACCCGATGGCGTACGAGCGGTCGACCAAACCCCACGTCAGGTTGGGGGTCGTGTAGTTGAGCAGATGCAGCGCGTAGCCCGGCTGCGTCTCCCACGCGAACGCCTCCAATAGCCCGTCCCCTTCGATCGCCACCGGTTGCGCCCGCTCGCCCCGCAGCCAGCGGACGGTGTTCTGGAGCAGTCGACTCAGGTCTGGATGCCCGGAGCGCCAGAACGTGCGGTCCACGTCGCCTGCGAAATACGCCACGCGCGAGCCGCCGACCCCGCGGAACACGGCCGCCGGCTCGTCGGTGCGCGCGGTGCGCGGGTAGACCATCTCGGGCGGGAAGGCCGGATATGACGGGACCACAGTCAGAGCCGCCCGACCCGCTTCGCGCAGGCGGATGGGGAGGCGGCTCTCGGGGCCAGGCAGGAGGGCGGTGCCGTCGAACCCTGCCAGCGCCGGGTGGCGCTCCTCGATCCGCATGTAGCTGTTGGCGGCGGGGCCGACGACCTCGCCCGCCGCGGTGACGCCGCAGAGATCGGCGAGGGCCGGTTCGCTGCGCGGGTCGCCCCATTCGTTGTAGCGCGCCGTCTCGAACGTGGCCAAGAGCGAGCCGCCCGCCTGCACGTAGGCGCGGATCTGGCGGCAGGATTCGTCGGCGAGGTAAGCGGCGTTGGGGACGAGCAAGGCGCGGTAGCGGGCGAGCGTTTTCTCGGAGAGGTCGTTCTCGTGCACGAAGTCGAAGAGAAAGCGCCCTTGCAGTAATGCCGCGTAGAGCCCCTGCAGGTAGTCGGTCGCCTGCACGCGCCCAGCGCCGTAGAAGGCGATCGTGCTCTGCGGGAACAGCACCGCCAGGTCGGTCACCGAGCGCGTGTTGCGGAAGTGCGGTTCCTGGGCGGCCAGCCAGCTGAAGAACTGGCGTCCCGTGTCCCGCCAGCGCTGGTCCTCAGGCGACCCGCCCAGCCAATGGAACCAGGGCACCATGCCGCTGGCCACGGTCTGCGCCATCCACAGCGTCGTTTCAGCCGCAGGCTTGGCCACGTGCCGCCAGACCGGGCGGCTGTTGCTGTACGCTCCCGTGACGTTGGTGATGGTACGCCCGTTCATTACCGAGCGCGCTACGCGACCCTGTTGCGCGCAGTCCCACAACGGCGTGTCGCCCGAGCGGCCCTGGTGATCGGCGTTGAACCAGCCGGCCACCTGGCCGATGCGGGCGAGGTCTTTGACCACGCGGATGCCGCCGCCCAAGTTGCCCACGTAGACGGCGTCGGGACGGCTCTCCCGCGCCACCGCGTCCCACAGGCGCCACACCTCCAGCAGGCGGTCCATGAACACCGCGTAGTAGCGGCGGTACAGCGGGTTGGTGGCATCGGTCTGCTCGGGCGGCACGCCGCCTACCTTCTCGCGATACACCTTCTGGCAGCTCTCGCAGTAGCACACGCCCAGGGCGCCCGTGCTGGGCCAGCCGTTGGTGAAGAACGAGTCCACTGCATACCGCTTCCCGATCTCGCGGTAGATGGCCGGCATCTGCTCGGTGTAATACGGCGAGAACATGCAGGTCTTGAAGAGCCAGGTGGATTCGTTGTGGCGGCGGGGCTGGCCGTCGCGGTCGCGCTCGAACCACTCCGGGTGCGCCTGCAGCGCCTCTTCCCAGGAGTAGTTGCAGTCCATGCGCGCCACCACCCGGATGCCGCGCGCACGGGCCGCGGCCGCCATCTCGCCGAACAGGTCGCGGGTGCCGAGGAACGCGCTGCGATGATGATACAGGACGTCGGTCGGGTAGAACGCCATGATGCCGCCGCCGTTCACCAGCAGCGCGTTCACCCGCAGCGAGGCCCAGTACTCGGCCCACGCCCGCACGTCGAGCGTGAGGGGGTCGCGCTCGTTGAAGTTGAGCTGTCCGCAGCGGCGCATGGTGGCGTACCAGGGCGCGGGCGGTGCCGCCACATGCCGGCGGCGGCCGGGGTGCGCGGCGGCTCGTGCGGCCGCGGAAAGGGCCAGGAATTCCCGTCGATTCATGCGGGATCCCTTACCGCGCGAGCGGGTCGGGGCGCAGCTGGAACTTGAGCACCTTGCTCGTGGTCCCCTTTCCTCCTTCCATGTGAAACGGTGCGCGCGTGCTCACGGTCGCCCACAGCTCCCTGCCCTTCCAGCCCGCGTTGGGATCGTCGATCCGGCCGTCCATCCACTTGGTATAGAACCCGAGCGGATACGGGACGCGCAGCACCACCCATTTCCCGTCTTGGAACACCAGCAGCCCTTCGGACCCGTTGCCGGTGTTGATCGGCACGTTCTGGCCGAGGCCGAGCACGCCGACCCGATCGACCCAGGTGTAGTAGCTGGCTTCCGCGCTGCCCGGGTCCGTCACCCCCTGAAGCTGCGGCAGCGGCTCCGGATAGAAGGTCCACCCCTCGGGACAATGCTGGCCCGTGGCGGACGGCCCGTTGAGCGGGCCTTTGCACTTGCGACGGTCGAAGCTGGCGAGGTGCCCGCTGGCGAGCGCGGTCCAGTAGACGCCGTTGCGGTCCACGTCGCCGCCGCGCGGCGAGAACCCTGCGACCGGCACGCCGGACCGGTCGAGCGGGAGCTCGTACAGCTCCGCGAGCGCCGTCTCGGGCGGGTTCGAGCCGGGCACGAGCCGGATGACGGCGCCCGGGAACCCCAACACCGTTCCCCAGACGGAGCCGTCCGGCGCCGGGGCGACGGCGTACAAGCCACCGCCGATCCGCTTGTCCTTGGCGGGGTCGACCGGCTGGTCGGGCTCGACGTAGGCGTCCCGCTTGCCATTGCCGTTGGCGTCGAGGATCAGCGCGGTCCAGCCCTGCGATTTCTCCTCGTCGCCGGTCTCGTCGAACAGCTTCGTGTTCAACCACCCCACTACGGGGCCGCCCCCCGACGTCCAGAGCGTGCGGTTCGCGTCTTCCGCGAACATCAGGTGGTGGGTGCTGAAGCAGGTGCCGATGTGGGTGAGCTTCTGCGTCTTGGGATCGTACACGGCGAGGTGGCGTCCCGCCCGCGTGAGCGGGAACAGCTTGGCCGAAGGGTGGCTCGAGCCCGCCTTGCAGAACGCTGGGTCGTCGGGCGGGCGCACCGTGGACGTGAGCCAGACGCGGCCTCGCTCGTCGAACATCGGATTGTGCACGTTGTTCTTGCTTGTCCAGATCGTTTCACTGCCCCAGTAGGGCGACGGCTGCGTGGGTGGCCCCGCGGCCGGCTCGGTGGTGGGATCGCGCACCGTGAGCGGCACGCGGCTCGTGGTGTTGCGCACCGGATCCAGCACCGGCAGGTAGTCGGCGCTCAACTCGAGCGAGCCGTAGATCGAGCCGTTGGCGTTGAGCGTGGGATTGCGGCGGTCGGTCGAGACCTCGTCATGCAGGTACGCCTTCGGATCGGCCCAGTCCCATTCGGTGATGACCACGTTGCGCTCGACGCCCTGTGGGCGGGGCGGGGTGGGCGGGACGGCACCGGCGGCGATCCGATCGGTCCAGTCGGCGAACATCGCGAGCGCACGCTTGGCGCCGAGCTGACTCAGGGTCCCGATCATCTGGCCTCCGGCCTGTCCCGACTGCAGCCGCCGCAGCCACGCCGCGCTGGATGACTCAAACGTCCCCAGAGCCTTGGGGATCTCCCGCGTCCCTCGGCTGCCCAGCTGGTGACACGCCCAGCAGCCGCCCGACTTGAGGATCCGGATCCACTCGGCCTGACTCCGCACGTTGGGCGCCGCGCCGCCGTTGCCGTCGGCCCCGGTGGGCCCGAACTCGCTCTTCGCCGGCACGCGGATCAGGGAAAACCAGTAACCGGCTGGGTAATAGTGCGCGGCCGCGCGCGCGTCGGGCGCCACGACCGCAGTGAGATTGAGCGTCTTTCCGGGCGCGGCGCGCGCCGCCGGCGAGTCCACCAGCCCGTAGCCCCGCACCCATACGCGGTAGGTGGCCTTGGGGAGATCGGGCAGCAGGTAGCGCCCCTGGTCGTCGGTCACCACGATCTTGACGAACTTGGTGGCGAGCTCGCTCGTCTCCGCGATCACCCACACTCCCGCTTCGGGCCCGTGCGGACCGGTCACCACTCCGCCGATCGTGTCGCCGCCGATCTGGGTGGCCGCGTTGGGGGCTCGGGGAGCGGTCCCGAACGCCGCCAGACCGACCACCACCACGGCGAGGTATGGAGCTGTGTGCGTTTTCAAGTTCCCTCCTGCGTTCACGCGCCCCGCATCAGCGCGCATCCCGCGTTCTGCGCGCGGATCAGGGCGAAAACTCCTGACGGTACGAGAATCACACCTGGGGCGAGGCCATTGCGCACCTCGGCACGGACTTCCTCGACGTCGCGGTGCGCCAGGCTCGCGTGACGCGAGGCCCAGTTGTTGGCGGCGATGTTACAGAGCAGTAGAATCGTCCCGCGCGCTCGCAGCGCCTCGAGCTTCGCCTTGGCGACTTCGGGCGAAGCGCCCTGGGCCGCCCTGAGAAACGGGTTGCGCCGCGCCAGTTGGTGCGTCGCGGGGTCGTGAACCTTGATCTCCTCCCCGATCGCGTAACGATCCCACAGCGCGTCACCGAGCGCCAGCGGTGTTCCGAGCTGTCGCATCACGATGACGGCCCGAGCCTGATCGTCCCGCGTGCCGTACACCTCATGATACTGATCGAGAAACATCACGGCGAGGTCCAACGCGAATCCGTCGGCGACGTCGGTGGCGTCGAACACGACGCGATACGGTACGTCCGTCAGCCGGTCGACCCACGAGAGATCCCACGAGGAGCCGTGGATTGGAACGTGGCGTGCCGCCGATTGGATCGGTGGTGCGAAGAGAGCGGCGGCGGCAGCTCCGAGCTGCCCGAGAAAGTCGCGACGCCGGGGGGGAGGATTCGCGCGGTGCAGCATGATCACCTCCTGGAGCGGCTGCAATCAGTCGAGGTGCTGTAAAGACGGGTCAGCCGACCCGCGGGCGTCGGCCGGGCTTCAGCCCGTGCAATCACGGGTCGCAACGATTCGACGGATTTTGCAACACGTGCTCAGTTCACCCCTACCCTCCCCTGCACCGACGCGATCAGTTTGGCGGAATCGTACCCGACGCCGTCCTTGAAGACGAGCGTCACGTTCCGGATGACCGACGGCTCCGCGACCAGGTCGCCGCGCAGCACCACGAGATCGGCGAGCTTGCCACGCTCGACCGTTCCCAGGCTTTTGTCGACGCCGAGGATCTTCGCGCCATTCGCGGTCATGATGCGCACCGCCTGCGCCGGCGTGAAGCCCGCCTCGATGAACAGCTCGTAGTTGCGCTGATCACCGAACCCGGCCAGCGCGCCGCCGATCCCGGTCGGGTCCACCCCGGCCGCGAGCAATCCCCCCGCGTCCACGAACGCCTTCTCGAACGCCATAGCGCTCTGAAAGCCTTGCTGCGCCACGGGCCCGTGACCGCTCGAGTCGATCTCATCTCGGATCTTCGTGTAGCTGGCCCGCACCTCGGGAGCCATCGCCTGGAGCACGCGCGCATCCTTGGTGGGGCGGTTCGCCACGAACGGCTCGTACACCGCCAGCGTGGAGGTCAGCGAGACCTGGTGCTGCACCATCGTCCGGATCGTGGCTTGTGCCACCTCTCCCCTGGGATCCGCCTGGTTGAGCTGGCCCAGCAGCGTGACGGGGCACAGGTCCGGCTGTTTTGCCAGGGCGAAGTCGGACGCGGTGAGCATGCCGTGCTCCAAGTTGTCGATGCCCAGCGCCACCGCTTCCTGGAAGCTCACGGAGCACAGGTGTCCGGTCACCTTGATGCCGCGCTTGTGCGCCTCCGCGATGGCCGCGCCCAGCTCGGCGCGGCGGATGTCGGCGTACGCCTTGATCCAGGTCGCCCCCTCGGAGGCCCAATACGCGACGAACCGCTTGGCGGCCTCGGGGGAGCTCACGATCGCCATGCTGCCGCCGCCCTGGGGGCCGGTAATGTACGGCGCCGTGAGATGGATGCGCGGCCCGGGCGTCAGACCGCGGTCGATCTGGTCCTTGAGGTTGATCTCGGCGTAGGGCGCCCGTCCGCCGGCGGTGCGGATGGTCGTCACGCCCGAGCCGAGATACAGTCTCGGCCCGGTGTAGGACATCTGCACGGCTCGACCGCCCGCGGCGGTATAGAAGAGATGATCATGCATCCCCACCAGTCCCGGGATCACGGTGGACCCGCTCAAGTCCATGCTGCGCGCGCCAGGCGGGACCTGCACCGACGCCGCCGGTCCCACTTCGGCGATGCGGCCATCGCGAACCACGATCGTCTGGTCGGGCTTGGGGGTGGCGCCGGTGCCATCCACCAAGAGCACGTGCGTCAGTGCCACGACCGCCGTGTCCACGACCGTGTACTGGCGGACCTCGGCCGCGAGCGAGTCCGGGCGCTGCGCCGCGAGCGTGGCTGGAGCGGGCGCGACGAGGGCGAGCGTGACGAGCGCGAGCGGGCGCATGTGAGACTCCTCGCTATTCCACCGTGAACGCCAGCATCATGCCGGCCGACAGATGCTCGGCGATGTGGCAGTGCAGCATCCAGCGACCGGGGTTCGATGGGTCGAGCAGAATATCCACCACGGAGCCGGCCGGCACCAGCACGGTGTCCTTCCACACCAGATCATCGCTCGCCACGCCGTTGACGGCCAGCACCAGGAACCGCTGGCCGTGGACGTGAATCGGATGCTGCATGACGTGGAAGCTCAATCGCTCGTTGACCAGCCGGAGTTTCACCGGGGTGCCCCGCTGGAACCGCCAGTCGATGTCCATGTTCTCCCGGCCTGTGGCGGGGTCGCGCAGCACCCAGCGAACCTGCCGGCCGGTCGACGCCCAATTCATCATCGGCATCGTGCCGCTCCACTCGACGGGTGCGAAGTAGATCGAGTCGAGCTGCAGCAACCGCTGCGTCACCGGCGGGAGCCCCCGGGCCTCGAGCGTGAGGACGAGCGACTTGTCCGCGGGACGGCGCAGGAAGCCCCGGTACGGCTCGAGCTGGCGCGCCGTCGCGGTATCGCGCCGTAGGGTGGCGAAGCTCGCGCTCAGGTCCTCCCGCACCTGCTCGGCCGCGACGTCGACCGTACCGAGCGTGTCCACTTCCGCGAGGAAGCGGCCGAACAGATGGTCGATTCCGCGCACGCGATTGACCAGCGCCACCCTTCCCGGGCGGTCGAATCGCACGTGTACGACGTAGCGTTCCGCCGGGGCGATGACCACGCTCTCGACCCATGTCTCGCGCTCGAACGGGCCGGCATCCGCTGCGACGACCTTCATACGCGCACCTGGGAACGAGAGGTTCATGGTACGCGTATTCGACGCGTTGGTCAGGAAGAAGCGGATCACCTCGCCGCGCCGCACTGCCAGTCGATAGTCGGGCTCGCCGTTCACGAGGAACAGGTTGCCGAACCGACCCATGAGCGCGTGCGTGGGCGACTCCCGGCCGAGGGGGATCGGTCCTGACGCGCCGACGAGCAGGTCGTCGAGCAGCAGCACCTGTTCGCGGTTGGCGGGACCGTACTCCGCCCCGTCGGGCGAGCGCACCAGCAGGTTGCCGTACAGGCCGAGCTCCTGCTGGACGTCCTCGCGCACATGCGGGTGATACCAATAGATGCCGGCGTCGGGGAAGCGGACGCGGTACGTGAAGGTACCGCCCGGCGACACCGCCGCCTGCGTGAGGTCGGCCGCGCCGTCGAACCGGTTGTCGAGTCGGATGCCGTGCCAGTGTACGGTGGTCGCTTCGGGCAGGTGGTTGGTGAACGCTACGACGATCGCCGACCCTCGCGCGACCTCGATCAACGGGCCCGGATACTGCCCGTTGAAACCGTACATGGTGTATCTCTGTCCGTTCAAGTTGCGGCGCACGAGGCCGGCCTCGAGCCGCAGCGTGTCGCCATCGTGGAGCCGCAGCCACTCTCGCGGGCGCGCGGCCGGCGGCGTTCCGACCGGCCAGTACGGCGAGACTTGGGGCCGGAGCGCCAGCTCCGCCGGGAGCATGGTCAGCCCGCGTGGCATCGGAACCATGGGCCAATCCAGGCTGTCCCGTGGAGTGCCCGAGTCACTGTGCGCGTGATGCCCCATGTCGGGCGACTGGCCCATCGCGCCGATCGAGAACTCGAGCAGATCCGGTGGGAAGAGCCGAGTGCTGGGCGATTGACCGCGCAGCACCACACGGCCGCGCGGCTCGCGTACCCGCCGGTCGCGCTCGGCCGTGATCAACAGCAGGAACTTGTCGAGATCGACCGCGCGCAGTGCGGTTTCCCCATTTCGCACCTCGCCCAGCTTGATCACGGTGTCCATCTGCGGTGGCGTGGCCCAGGCGATGAACGTGGCGGCCGCCGGAAGGCCCTGGAGCGAGGCGATGGGGATGACCTGCGACCGGCCCGCTGCGGTGACCGCCACGGTGAACGGCCCCGCCGGACGGGCCAGCTCGATGCGCCCGGAGACTCCCGTCGCTCCCGGCGCGGCCACGAGCTCGATGCAGTACAGATCGTGGCTCGGGCCGAGCGGGGTCGGGGCGTCGCAGGGGCGCTGCTGCGCGGCGGCCGGCGCGGCCGAGATGGCGATGAAGAGGAGGACCCGGCGCGCCACCGCCGCCTAGCCGCGCTGGATCTCGAGCGGCAGCCCCGGGTCCATCAGCGACGAGCCGCCGTCCACTGCGATTACCTGGCCGGTGATCCAGCCGGCTTCATCAGAGCACAGCAGCGCCACTGCATTCCCGATGTCCGCTGGGGTGCCGAGCCGGCCCATCGGGGTCCAGCCCCCTTGATGCCACGTGCGAATCATGTCCTGCGCGGCGTCCGGGAGCGTGTTGAGCACGCTGTCCTCGATCCACCCGGGACTGATCGCGTTCACCGTGATGCCCCGCTTGGCGAGCGCCACGGCGAAGTAGCGGCACAGCGACTCCATCGCGACCTTCGCCGCCCCCATCCCGACCCATGGCTGCCAGCTGCCCGTACGGCCGCCCGGCGCGTACGTGATCCCGATGATCCTGCCGCCGTCACCCATCAACGGACACACCTCACGGACCGCCAGCAAGAATGCCTTCGCCTGGGAATTCATGGCCGTGTCCCACTGCCCCACGGTGATGTTCATCGGTCCCTGATAGAACTCCGGCACGTCGGGGCGCGCGTTGCTGACGAAGATGTCGAGGGTGCCGAACTCTTGCTTCGCACGGCCGAACATGCGGGTGATGTCTTCGGCCCGGCAGACATCGGCCTGGATCGTGAAGCCATCCGAGCCGCGCTGCCGCACCTTGGCGAGGGTGTCCTTGGCGGCTGCTTCGTTCTTGCGGTAGTTGATCGCGACTCTCACGCCGCGCTCCGCCAGCTTGAGCGCGATGCCGCGGCCGATGCCGCGCGAGCTTCCGGTGATCAGGGCGTGCTTCCCGTTGTGCGCCATGGCTGACGTCCTCTCTCGAAGGTATGACGCGACCCGCTGCACTCACAACGATACGGCGCACGTACGGAACGTGCGAGCCGTTAAACCGCGACCCCCTGACGCTGTTCCAGGGGGTCGCGGCAAACGGGGCTTCCCGCGTCGGTCAATGCGTCGTGGCCATCTGCTCAGCGAAGTACCGCCCTCCTTCGTGCGGCAGGCCGGCGTCGACGACATCGCAGTACACCATCGTCTGGTTGAGGAGTTGGTAGGCGATCTCGCCGAAGGTGAATGGCCCCGGTAGCCCCACCCGGGCTCCGTCGAGCTTGCCGTAGACGTAGTTCAGGGTGCAATTGCAGGCGAAGGCGACGTCATGGGTTGGGCCCGCGGTGACTGAGGCGAAGCCCTGCACATAATCCGGCATCGGCTTGGCCAGGCGGTACGTCTTGTCCTTGAACACCGGCGCGTAGAGCGACACCGTCCCGGCCTCGGGGTCCACGCCTTGGATGCTGACGTTGATCAGTGCGCCGTTGTAGTCGGCGATCAGCGGCAGTTGCGTATTCATCTTGGTGTCCGTCAACCAACGGGCGAAGTTCGTCTTCTTGCCGTCGATCCAGCAGTTGGTGACGGGCCCAAAGCCGTCCGTCTCGAACCGGATGTCCGGGCCGTCGGAGCGCTCGAAGATATTCACGATCTCCACGTCCGCGGACTTCCCGGCGGGGAGCGACACATGGCAGGCAAGTGCCCGGTCGGCGAAAACCTCGCCCGTCTTCCCATTGAACACCTTGGGCTGCTCCTTGCCCAGGTCGTTCAGGTGGATGCCGGTGACCCAGCCGATGATCGGATGGGCGAACAGATCCTTGAAGCGGGGAGCGTCTTTGCCGTAGGCCAGATGTACGTCCGAGAAGGCCGGCACCATCAGGAACGTGTATCCGTTGGGCGGCGCGTCCTGTGTGACGCGGCCGATCGTGTTCGCGTCGTAGGTCGCGATGCGGGGCGCCGCCCGCTCGTCGGTCGGCAGCTCCTGCACCATCAGAGCATCGCGCGTGGTGAGCCCGCCGTCCTCGTCGCTCATCAGATAAGGAATGGTGCCGCCAATCCAGTTGCCCCGCGGCAGCTGCGCCAGCAGTCGCTCGTCGCCTGCGACGGCGAATAGGGTCTGTGGCGCCCGCGCCAGTTCGGCCCGGAAGTCGGCCACGCTCATCAGCCTGCCATTGCGGTTCTTCATGGGACGATTCCCCTTCCGCACGAAAGCGTTCGCCTCCAGGAAAAAGCAACCGCCGAGCCAACCAGTGCGGTAGCTCGGCGGTCGTGGGTCCTTCGTGGCGTCGACTGCTTCAGCGTCGCGGAGGAGGCGAGGACCCGTGGCTTTGTGCCCCCGGCTTTTGCCGGGTTTGCCTTTGTCGCTGCGGCGTTGCTGAGACTGAAATACTCCGCCGTCCGAGGCGCGTCAAGTAGCTCGGGTCGTCGAGCTATTCATCCTATCAAGCGCCTCATCGCTCAGCGCGTCCCCGCGACTTCGTACAGGTACTCGACGTAGGAGCGCACGGCGCCGTCGAAGCCCTGGACGGTGGGGGTCGTCGACTCGATGAGGTAGTACTCATCGGGCGCGTGCGCGCCGCTGCCGTGCCCGAGCCCGAAGTGACCCGCCGGGAGCCGCAGCGGATCGCCAGTAAACACATAGCCCGGCCAGGAGCCGGCGTTGCGCGGCAGGAGGATCGGGTCGATCTGGGAGCGCCGGTATACAGCTCCCTGCACCCGGATGAGCATGGCGTCGGGCGGTGTGCTGGTGGGGTCGTAGCCGCCCGTCATGTTCACCTCGATATCCCCAAACCCCCGTTTCGCCAGGTGCGCTTTGAGCGCGGCGAGGGATTCGGCGGCGGTCATGTCCGGCACCAGCCGCAGGTCGAGCTTGGCCACGGCCCGGTGGGGAAGGATGGTTTTCCCGCCGGGGCCGGTGTACCCGCCGACCAGGCCTTCGATGTTGACCGTGGGGCGCGACACCAGTCGCTCCAGCGCTTCCGGCCAGCTCACGTCGCGCACCCAGTGCTCGACGCCGAGCTGCCGCTTGGCGGCGGCTTCGTCGAGCCGGCGAGCCGCAGCGGCGACCATCGCCTTTTCTGCGGACGAGATCGGACGTGTCTTGTCCATGAAGCCGTCGATCGCGGGCTCGTTCCCGTCGGCCGACACCAGCGTGGCGAGGGCCTGCACCAGGTGCCACGCCGGGCTGTCCACGCGCGCTTTGTTGCTCGAATGGATGTCCTGCTTGGGCCCGCGGCCCCAGCGCTCGCCGCTCGACACCAGCTCGCACTCGATCACGCCCTTGGCGCCGAGCGTGATGGTGACTTGTCCGTCGAGTCCCTGGGCGGCGGCCGGCATGAAGATGCCGACCGAGCGCCGCAGCGCCGCCAGCACCTCGGGCCGGTGCACGATCTGGGGGAAGTGCGGCGAGCCGATCTCCTCCTCGCCCTCGGCGACGAGCACGAAGTTGACGGGCGGCGTGCGGCCGGCGCCGCGAATCGCGTGGAGTGCCGCGAGAAACGCCGCTTCGGGCCCCTTCTGGTTCACGGCCCCTCTGCCGACCACGGCCTTTCCGAGACCGGGCTTGTCGACGAGCGCGGCGACCCAGGGCGGCGAGGTCCACTCGGCCGGGTCCGCCTGCTTCACGTCGTACATGAAGTAGAGGCCCAGCGTGCGCGGCGCGCCGGCGTCGAGCGTCGCGAAGATGCCGGGCTGGCCGTCGGTAGGTACTTTGGTGACCTGCCCGAATCCGGCGTCGCGCAGCAGCCGCATCGTGAGCTCGCACCCCTCGTCCATGCCGCGGTGCTCGGCCGCGATCGACGGCTGGCGGATCCATTCCTGCAGGCGCTGCACCGCCTCGTCGTGACGCTTTTCGATCTGGGCGAACACGGGCGAGAGATCATCGCCGTGAGTGATCGGCGTGCGGCCCGGCAGGGCGAGTGCCACCGCTCCGGCCGCCGTGTCCTGGAGGAAAGCTCGGCGATCCATAAACGACCTCCGACGCGACTGGTTTACAGGCGAGATGCTGGGATTGTGAGGCATTGCGCCATTCGCCGCAAGGGATGACGGCTGGCGTTCCCGGATGCGGCTCCTACCTTAGACCGTATGGCGTCCTTCGCTCAACAGCTGGAGCAGCTGCTGCGCGCCGCGACGGCGCAGGGGCTGGTGGATGGGGGCGCGGCGGAGCGGCTGACGGCGCTGGCGGCCGCGCGGGAGGGCGAGCGGGGATGGCTTAGCCTGGGTGGCGTGCTCGGGCGGCTCGGAGCCGCCGTCACTATTCTGGGTGTGATTCTCCTCATAGCCGCCAACTGGCGGCAGATCGGTGATGGGGTCAAGATCACCGGCTTCCTGCTGCTGCTCGGCGGCGCGTATGGCGCCGGACTCTGGATCGAGTGGACCGGACGACCGTATCCCCACTTCGCCGAGGCGCTGCACTTTCTGGGCGCGGGCCTGTTCGTGGGAGGTCTGGCGCTCGTAGGCCAGATCTATCATCTCCCGGCCAACCCGCCGCGCGCGATGCTGGTGTGGCTCGTCGCCATCGCGCCGCTGGCAGTACTGCTACGGTCCCCCGCCATTTCCGGCCTCGGGATTCTCGCCGCGTGGCTGTGGCTCCACTTCGAGGGCGCGGATTCCGGTTCGCCGCTGCATATAAACGGGTTCACGTCCTATCTCATGCTGTCGGTGGGTATGGGGCTCGCCCTGCTCGGCGCCCAGAGCACGCTCCCGCAGGAGGAACGTCGTATCCGATCTGTGATGCGGGGCGCCGCACAGCTCATGCTCTTCTACGGCGTCTACATGCTGGGCTTCCTCCGCCGTTTCTCTGAGCGGACGGAATCGATCTCCACGGGCTCCCTCGCGCTGCCCTTGGGCGCCTTGGTGCTGGGGACGGCCGGCGTCGTCCTGGGCTGGAACCGTCTGGCGCCGGAGGTCCCATGGCTGCGGGGACGGCTCTCGCTCCTGCTGGGCCTGCTCGTGGCGACGTGCCTCGTGGCGCTGCTCATCGATGTCGGCGTGATTCCCCCCGGGCCGCCGGTGAGCGTCTTCGAGTTCGGTACAGCGGATCGGTTCCACGTCGGGACGGTGATCGTGTCGGCCGCGGCCTGGGTCCTGTGGTTCCTGTTCGCGCTCTGGTTGGTGGTCTACGGCGCGCTGTCGCGCCAGCGGGACTTCGTGAACCTCGGCGTGCTGACGTTCGGCCTCGGGATCGTCACGCGGTTCCTCGATCTGATCGGTGGTCTCGCCGATACCGGCACCTTGTTCGTGCTCGGCGGGATCGTGCTGCTCGGCTCCGCCTGGGCCATGGAGCGGTGGCGACGGGCGGTCATCTTACGGATCGAGGCGGCGACGTGACACGCCTCAAGCTGGCCGCCGGATGGGTGGGGGTGCAGCTGCTGTTCTTCGCGGGCTGGACGGTGCGCGAGCACCAGCGGGTGGCGTCCGCCCCGTCGATCCTCGTGAAAGTGGTGCCGGTCGACCCGCGGGACCTGTTGCGCGGCCAGTATCTCAGTCTCGGCTACGAGTTCAGCCGCCCCTGGGACTCGACGGCGGCCCGCCTCCAGCTCCCCGGCGGCGCGCCAGTCTGGGTCGTGCTGCGGCGTGACGGTCCGCTTCATGTCCCAAAACGACTGTCGCTCGTGCGCCCTGAGACACTCGATTCTGATGAAGTAGTACTCCAGGGCCGAGCCCGCGGCGGGCGCTACGTCTTCGGCGTGGAGCAATACTTCGTGCCCGAGGGAACGGCCACGCCGGCGGTGAGCGACCTCACCGTGCGCCTGCGGGTGGGGCCGAGCGGCACGGCGCGGATCGAGCAGGTCTACGTCAAAGGAGTCGCCTGGCCCTGAGGCGGGACTAGTGGACCGAGGCCGGCACGGCGGCATACACCAGCCGCTGAAACTGTGTATCCAGCGACCAGTTGTCCGTAAGGGGCACGTACTGGGTCCAGACCATCGCGATGAGGTCGGCCTGGGGATCGATCCAGAAGAACGTCGTTGCGTACCCCGCCCAGCGGAACGTTCCAGCTGACCCGGGGACGGCGCTGTCCGAGTCCACCCGCACCGCGCCGCCGTACCCGAACCCCGAGTGCCCGGGCGGCCAGTCGGGGGTGATGGTGACCGGTATCAAGCTGGGCGGCAGGTGATTCTGCAGCATGAGCTCCACGGTCTCACGCTGCAGCACGCGCCGTCCGTCCAACTCGCCGCCATTCAACAGCATCTGCGCGAACCGGAGGTAGTCTCCGGCGGTCGACAACAGCCCGCCGCCGCCCGAGAGCAGCCTGCCCTCTGCGGTGAACTCCGGGGACAGCAAGGGGGACATCGGCTGCAGCTTGCCATCGGCGCCGCGGGCATACGCGGTCACGATGTGCCCGTCCATCGCGCGCGTCGCGTGGAAGGCGGTCATCCGCATGCCCAGCGGCCGGAACAAGGCGCTGTCCAAGTATCGGTCGAGCGTCGTGCCCGAGACGACTTCGACCACACGACCCAGCACGTCGGTCGCAAAGCTGTAACTCCACTTGGTGCCCGGCGAGAACGCGAGCGGCAGTCGCGCCAGGCTGTCCACGAGCTGGGCGATGGTCCAGCGAGGGTTGAAGAGGATCGCGCGGCGATAGATCGTGTCCACCGGCGTGGTGCCGAACACGCCGTAGGTGAGGCCCGAAGTGTGCGTCAGCAAGTCGGCCACCGTCACCGGCCGGTCGGGATCGCGCAGCACCGGCTGCGCCGCGCTGCCGCCGGCGTACACTTTGACGCCCGCGAAGGCAGGAATGTACCTGGACACGGGATCATCGAGGCGCAGCTTGCCGTGCTCGTGCAGCTGCATGATGGCGGTGCTGGTGATCGGCTTGGTCATGGAGTAGATGCGGAACACGGCGTCCGGGCGCAAGGCGCGGCCGTGTTCCACATCCAGCGAGCCCACGGTGCCGACGTAGGCGAGCTTGCCGTGCCGCGCGACGACCGCTAGGAGCCCGGGCAGCCTCCCTGCATCGACGTACGCCTGCAACGCGGGAGCGATCCGCTCCAGGGCGGCGGCCGAGAGGCCGACATCCGCGGGATGCGCGCGCGGCAGGCCCTGCGACAGCGCGGCCGCCGGCGAGATGGCGCACACCAGGAATGCCAGGACGGCGCGGGTCATGTCGGCCCTCCGTGCGCTCACTTCGTTCGCCCGGCGGGCGCGACCTTGGCGAGATACGCTCGGGCGGCGCGCAGCGCGCGCCGCTTTCCACCGTGGGTCACGTCACCGAAGAACTTTCGGTAGCGGGGAACGTAGCTGCCGTCGCGCCGCCGGTAGAAGTCCGCGCGCACGAACCAGCCGAACGTGCGCGTTGAGGGTTGGTCGATGCGGCTGATGCCGCGGCGGCGGGTGGCTCGAGAACGGGTCCGCTTCATGGTTCGCTCGGTTTGAGTTGAGGTGATTATTGACAATCCAAGATAGCCTCTTCAAATACCGATCGCATGACCGGGGACCTGGAAGGCGTCGTCGCCACGTCCACTCGACTCAGCCATGTCGATGGAGAGGCGGGTCGACTGACGATCGCGGGGTACGCCGTCGAAGACCTGGCTCCGCATGCCAGGTTCGAGGAAGTAGCCTACCTGCTGCTGTATGGCCGTCTGCCGGAACCCTCGGAGCTGGTTCGGTTCACGCAGGATCTCGCCGCACGGCGGGCGCTGCCCCCCGCCGGCGGGGAGGTACTGCGCGCGGCCGCGGCCGCCCAGGCGCTCCCCATGGATGTGTTGCGGATGGTGGCGGCTCTGCTCAGCCTCGGCCGCCCGGAGAACCCCGTGGACGACGCGCTGACCGCCATCGCGTCCTTCCCCACGATCGTCGGGGCCTACTGGCGGATGCGGAGCGGCGCTGCGCCGGTTCCCGTGCGCCCCGATCTCCCGCACGCGGCCCATTACCTGCACCAGGTGTTCGGCGCCGAGCCATCGGGCGAACGGGCCCGCGCGCTGGAGACCTATCTCAACACCGTGTGCGATCACGGGCTCAACGCGTCCACCTTTGCGGCCCGGGTGATCGTCTCCACGCGATCCGACGTCATTTCGGCGATCACCGGCGCGGTCGGAGCGCTCAAAGGTCCGTTGCACGGCGGCGCACCGGCTCCGGCACTCGACATGGTCTTTGAAATCGGCACGCCCGAGCGCGCGGAAACGGTCATCGGCGCCAAGCTCGATCGGGGCGAGCGCCTCATGGGATTCGGGCATCGCATCTACCGGGTGCGGGACCCGCGCGCGGATGTGCTGAGCCAAGCCGCGCAGCGCTTCTATGCGAGCGGTGGCGACCAGCGTCTCTATCATCTGGCGCAGCAGGTCGAAGCCACCGCGCTGCGGCTGCTGCGGGAGCGCAAGCCGGAGCGTCGCCTCGACACCAATGTCGAGTTCTACACGGCACTCCTGCTGCACGGTCTGGGATTCCCCGCCGCGCTGTTCACTCCCACATTTGCCGTGGGTCGCGTCGTCGGCTGGTCGGCGCACTGCCTGGAGCAACTGCGCGACGGCCGGTTGATCCGACCGCAATCGGCCTACGTCGGGCCGACGGGCCTTCATTACGATCGCGGCGCCAACGGTTAGCAGTGATCGGCTTGAACCCGTCCGGGTCGCGCAACCGGAAGACGCGCGCTCCCCTTAGGCGGCACCGGGCTAGCGCTTGCCCACGGCGAGCCAGGGCATGCCGCGGTAGGAATCCGCCACCACCCAGGCGGCGGCCGTCAACGCCCAAGAACTGACGAACTCGGTCCAATCAGAGGCACTATTCATCGCGGCGTTTGGGGAACAGATCACCCCTCTAGATCCTGGCCAAAACACAGACGATAGCCGTTGCAATCGTCGACTTCGAAGTCACGGCACCCATACGGCTGGTCACAGAGATCCCGAGCGATCGTCACACCCTTGGACCTGAACTCGGCGTGAAGGGCATCGGCGTTCTCGATCCAAACGTATGCATCCCAAGCACCGCCCTCGGGATCCACACGGCGGTTAGGGCGGATGACCCCGGACTGTTCCAGCTGGGCCAGCATTATGACAATGCCATTTCGCTTGACCATGCAGAAGGAAGGCGGCTCGTTCCAAAACCGTTCATAATGGAAGCCGAGCTTATCCCGATAGTAGTTTGCAGTTGTGACCACGTCGTCCACGATGAGATACGGGGCGATGGTCCAGCGAGGACGCGTCGCAAGTGTGTCGGCCATTAATGACTTTCGCTTCTCACAGCCGCGTGACTCACGGCAGACAGACCTGTCCCTTGTACTGGAGAGATCCAGCCAGAGTGACGAGGTTCAGTTGACCGTGGGTGTGGAGCAAGCCAGTCGCTCTGTCATATGCGCCCGTTCCGCCGATCACGTGCAGCCGCGAATTGGGTCGCCCCACGGCGGGATCCTGATCCGGCAGAAGAAGGATCTCATCGGACGTCCTGATCGTCCCGGTGCTCCTGGTAATCGTGTGATGCGCGCGCATATGGATTGCGCCGTTGCCCCGCTGTTCGATATCGAAGTACTCGGCGCTAAATCCTCCGGCGAGGTCACCCAGCAACGTGCCTTCGCCGACGGCCGTCGTCTGGCTCGTGAACTGGAACTTCGTGAAGACAAACGCGCCGCTGACGTGCTCGCAGGCCATGTGCGCTGCGATATGGTCAGCCGAGGCAGCCAAGTCAGGCACATTCGGAGGTGCCGTCATTTGACGCTCCGAACACGCGACGAGAAATGAAGCGGCCAGGCCAAGCCCGAGGGAACAGCCGCGATGGCGCATATGACCTCCCGCGTTGGTCGACCTCACCCTGCTCACGAATGTACCCGGTGATCGGTACCCCGCCAGAGACGCGACCAGACTCGCCTCGGCTCACCGCAGTGAGACGACGACCTTGCCTTTGGCGCGCCCTGCTTCGACGTAGGCCATGGCCTCCTTCGTCGATGCGAAGGGGAAGACTCGATCCACGACCGGGCGAATGATTTCGTTATCGATGAGAGACGTGAGCTCGGCCAACTGGCCACCGTTCGCTCTCATGAAAAGAAACGAGTAGTGTGCTCGGCGGCGCTTGGCTTTTGCTCTAATCCCGTAGCTCATGAAGCCCATGAAGATTCTCAAGACCCACGACGCGCCGATGTTGCGCGCAAAACCTGCATCAGGCGGGCCTGAGATCGAAATGAGCTGTCCGCCGGGCTTGAGCACTCGCAGAGATCTCTCGAGCGTCACCTTGTCCAGGCTGTTCAAGACGACGTCATAGTCACGGAGCACGGCTGCGAAGTCTTCGTTCTTGTAATCGATCACGACGTCGGCCCCGAGGCTTCTGACCAGGTCCACGTTGGCCGTGCTCGTGGTCGTCGCCACTGTCGCGCCGACGTGCTTAGCCAGCTGAATGGCAAATGTGCCCACACCACCCGAACCCGCGTGAATGAGAACCTTTTGTCCTTGTTTCAGATTCGCTCTTTCGATCAGCGCCTGCCAGGCGGTTAAGCCGACTAGGGGGATGGAAGCCGCTTCTTCCATGGTGAGTGCTTTGGGCTTGATCGCCACGTCATCTTCTTTGATCGCACTGAATTCCGCGAATGCACCGATTCGCCCGTCAGCCAGCCGCGCATAGACTTCGTCGCCGGGCTTGAATCGACGCACTCGAGATCCGACCCTGACCACAACGCCGGCCACGTCATGGCCCAAAACGAGCGGCAGACGATACGGCAGAATGAGCTTGAACTCGCCGTTTCTGATTTTCGAATCCAGCAGGTTGACACCAGCGGCGTGGACCTGGACCAATACGTCATCCTCCCGCAGCTCGGGGTCTGGCATGTCGCCAGCCCGCACACGGTCGGCGCTTCCGTAACGATCGAGGATGAATGCCTTCATTGATGTTAGACAGCGGCGCACGAGTGGGTCGAGCGCTAACGTACTTTGGCGCCGGCCCGGTCCCGACCGTACTGGTGCAGCACGAGCCCGGTGACCGCGCCGCGCGCGCCCCACTTGAACGTGACCTGCGCATCGGCCTCCTTGACGAAGAAGTCGCTGGGCGACTCGGGCCAGAGCTGCACCGGCCCGTTCCCTGTGCTCGCCTGGGCGAAGAGCGAGTCGCCCTTGAGCGTCACCCGCAGCTCGAACCCCGCCGCGAGCCGGTACAGACCGACGTACTTCGCGAGCGCCGCGCGCGAGAGTGCGATCGCCGTGCGCGGCTTGGGCGGCAGCGCCGACGGCGGGATCAGGCCGAGCAGGCGCATGTACGTCGCCAACTGACTGTAGTGTTCGGCCAGGTCCGTCTCGAAGGCGAGCAGGCTGCTCGCGAGCGCGGCGGATCGCAGCCCGCCCGCGCGGTCCAGGGCGCTGTCGCAGAACCGGAGGGAGGCGCGCAGGCGCTCGACGAGCGTGTCCTTGGGCCAGCGGGCCTTGACGGTGTCGGCCAGCGAGTCCTGAGCGGCCCTCGGGTGCTTGAGGTCCGAGAAGCGCTCGCAGAGCGCGTAGTTGGCGTCCTCGAGGTGCTGGGCGATGTAGCCGACTGACTGTTGCGCGGGGGTCGGCCGGTAGTCGTAGCGGCCCGCCGGAATCGAGTCGAACGCGGCGACCAGCCGGCTGCCGTACACGTCGGCGAACACGTCGGCGAAGCGCGCGAAGACGAGCATGACGCCGTCGGGGCCGGCTGCCGGGGCTAGGGAGGCCGGGGACTGGGCGGGAGGCCGAGCCGGCGTCTGAGCCAACGCGTACCCGGGGATCGCCAACGCGACGAAGGCCGGGAGCAACGTCAGGGAGATGCGGCGCATGAGGCCTCGGTGTGCGGTCGCACTCTACCGCGCGACCTGATGAAAGGGTGCTACTCGACGGACTTGGGACGCTGTCTAACGGATCGCGCTTAAGCTGCGGGCGTAATGCCCGCTGGCGCAAGGCGGTGGAGTCGCAGAGAAAAAGGGCTCGCGGGCGAGGCAACGCAATTGTTCCCTACTCATGAGCGCCCGCCAGCTTCAAGCGCTTGTTAGGCGGCGCGCACTCATATAGTGCGTGCCACACCGTCCGACGATTTGGAGCGGTACTCGGAAGCGGCCACTCGGTGATGGTCGCGTGAGACTTGATCCGCTTCTCCGTTCAGCGAGCTCCGTAATCGGTGAAGACGTAGTCTCTCGTCTTCACGATCGTGTGGCACGCGAACCCACACTTGGCGTTGTTCTCCTGGGGCGGCTTGTCGGTTGTGGTGCCGGGCCTGAAGGTACGGGAGGCGGCCTCATACTCGAACACGG
>WNGH01004393.1_pt1 | contig 36812 bp, 35 predicted proteins | sample 5400631 | NCBI WGS metagenome assembly WNGH01 (sample SAMN13153373, study PRJNA577476) | soil metagenome | isolation source: 115 cm soil or saprolite under Garry oak tree replicate 1 | place: USA:California | collected 2016-06-15 | reverse complement strand
CCCGATCGCGGACAATGGGGCGCCATGGCTGACGCTTTGCCAACCATCAGCCCAGCGCGGAGTGTCTCGATCTCGGCCGCAGTCATGCTTTCGGTGGTCCTGATCACAGCCTCCGCGGCCTTCAGTGGGAGCACTTCCGCCCAGGCCACTGCTCCAGTGAGGGCCGCCCTCGTTCCGTCGTATGGAGCCATGTGGGGAGCCTGGGCGGCGCCGGGCAGCGCCGGAGGGGTGGCGGCGTTCGAGGGAACCATCGGGCGCCGGCTCGACATCGTGCACCAGTATCACGCGTTCGACGAGGTGTGGCCCACATCGACGGAGTACGGCTGGGCGGCCGGCGGCAGGATCATCTTCGCCAACATCTCGGCCCGGCAGACATCCGGAAGTGTTCTTACGTGGACTGCCATCGCCGGCGGAGCAGAGGATGCGGTGATCGACGCCACAGCGGCGCGAATCCGGGCGTTCGGGCGGTTGCTGTTCGTCTCCTTCGATGAGGAGCCGGAGGACCGCTACCACAGCAGCCCCGGGACTTACACGCTGGCTTCCTTCACCGCCGCCTACAAACACCTTCACGCCCGCTTCGCCGCCGACGGCGCGCACAACGTGGTCTGGGTATGGAACGTAGTCGGAGACCCGGGCGACGAGTCGCTGTACACGGGCGGCCTCTACCCCGGAGATTCCTGGGTCGACTGGATCGCATGGGACCCCTACAACTGGAACACCTGCGTCAACCCATACGGCTGGCGCACCTTCGACCAGACCGTCGCGCCGTTCTACAACTGGCTCGCGGCCGGAAACCTGAGCGCCGGCTCGGCCGGAAAGCCCTACATGCTTGCGGAATACGGCTCGGTCGAGAACTCGGGCTCGCCAACGAAGGGCCAGTGGTTCCTGGGCGAGGCGAGCACAATGTCGAGCCGGCCGAAGCTCAAGGCGCTCGTCTACTTCAACGAGAACAAGGATTGCAACTGGCCGATCACCACGTCCTCCAGCTCGGTCGCCGGGTTCGTGGCGGCAGGCCGGACCTGCTGGGTGAACCGCGCCGTGCCGGCGAGGCCGGCGTCTGTATCGGCATCGCCGGGCGACGGCAGCGCGACTGTCCGGTGGGCGGCCTCGAGCAGCGTTTGCCCGGTCACCGGCTACACCGTCTACGTCTCGCCGGGCGGCAGAACGATCACGGCGTCGGCGTCGAGCCTCTCGGCCACGGTCGGCGGGCTCTACAACGGGACGGCCTACGGCTTCGAGGTGAGGTCGACGAGCGTGAACGGCAACTCGGCGTGGTCGGCCCTGTCGGCGGCGGTGACCCCTTCAGGCGCGGCAAAGGCATCGCCGTCGGCGCGGGCTTCGAGCTCACCAACCCCGGCGGCCTCACCGTCGGCGTCGGCGGCCTCACCGCCGGCCGTCAGCAGCCCGGTCGGGAAGCCGGCCGCCGCGGTCCACCAGGCCAGTTCCCTGGCCGGCTGGCTCGAGTCCCACGTCTACGTCATTCCGATCGCGGTGATCGTCCTGCTCGGCTTCGGCCTCGGAACGCAGCGCCTGAGCTCACGCCGGAGGCGCGGCGGCTAGGCGGCTAGGGCTGTCCCGGGACGAACAGGCAAGCCACGGAACGTATCGACCCCTTGTCAGTGCGCTCTCAGGCCGATATGTTGTCGTCGGCCCGGCATCGCAGGCAGCGTTCCTGGGAGGTGAGATGTCCACACAAACCAGTACCCGGTTCGCCGAGTTGGTCAGCACCGCGCGCGCGGCCCTGTCGAACGCGCGCGGCCAGACGGGCACGGTCGATCAGCGGATGGTGCTGCGGGCCGCGACGGCGACTTCTCGCGCGGCCGGCTTTCTCGAGGCGGTGACGATAAGCGACCCGCTCGCGGCGCGGGCCATGATCGACGAGTTCGAGACCCTCGTCGGGGACGCCGACGCCGGCACCCAGGAGACACAGGCGACTTAGCCGCAGCTAGGCCAGCAGGTGCCTGCGCTGGTTCAGCTGGCGCCGCACCTCCGCCCGGCGCTCCACGTATCGCCTTCCCGTGACTCTCCGGTCCAACTCCACCTCGACCACCGTCTGGCGCCGGTCAGGGAGGAAGCGGCGTTCGGCCTGCCGCCTGTCCGCGATCCGCCTGCGCGCCTGTTGTCTCTGCTCCACCTTGGTCGCCACCCCTCCTCCTCCTCCTCCTCTTCCTTTATTGATAGGCCTGCTGCGTGCTCTCCACGGTCTCGTAGAAAAGCGAGCGGAGCTCGGCCGGCAGCTCGAGCCCAAGGTCATCCAGGCGGTCGAAGACGCGCGGCCGAATGCCTGACGGACTGAACCTGCCGACAACCCGACCTTCCGCATCGACACCCGTGCGGATGAAGCGGAAGACGTCCTGCATGGTGACCACGTCTTCCTCCATGCCGGTGACCTCGCTGATCTGGACGACCTTGCGGGTGCCGTCGCGCATTCGCTCGAGGTGGACGATCACGTTGATGGCGCTCGTGATCTGAGTGCGGATCGCGCGGACCGGGAGGTCGTAGCCGGCCATCAGCACCAGAGTCTCGATCCTAGCCAGCACGTCTCGCGGCCTGTTGGCGTGAAGCGAGGTCATCGACCCGTCGTGGCCTGTGTTCATCGCCTGCAGCATGTCGAGGGCCTCGGGCCCGCGAACCTCACCGACGATGAGGCGGTCCGGCCTCATGCGCAGCGAGGAGATGACGAGGTCGCGAATCGTGATCTCCTTGCCGTCTGGCCCGGCCGGTCGAGACTCGAGGCGCGCGACGTGGCGCTGCCGCAGCTGCAGCTCGGCCGCGTCCTCGATCGTCACGATGCGCTCGTCATCGGGCAGATATCCGGAGAGGACGTTGAGGAGCGTGGTCTTGCCGCTGCCGGTGCCGCCGCTCACGACGATGTTCGACCGCGCGGCGACGCAGGCCTTCAGGAACCCGAAGGCGCTCTCGCTGCAGCTGCCGAGCCGCATGAGGTCGGCCATGTCCAGGGGGCCTCGGACGAAGCGCCGGATGTTGAGAAGTGGACCGTCGACGGCCACCGGCGGAATCGCCACGTGGACTCGCGAGCCGTCGGCGAGGCGCGCGTCGCACAGCGGGCTGGAGACGTCGATGCGCCTGCCCACCGACTCGACGATGTATCTGATGACCGCCATCAGCTCGTCCTCGGACTCGAACCTGATCGGCGTCAGGATGATCTTGCCGTCGACCTCGACGTAGACGTCGCGGGTGCCCATCACCATGATCTCGGTGATCCTGGGGTTGACCATCAGGGGGCCAAGCGGACCGAGCTGCGAGTAGTCGTGTGCCGCCGGAGCTGTTTGGATCATTGCGTCAACCTCACTGTTGCCGGCCACGCCCGCAGAGTGGGGTCGGCGGTGATGGCCAGGTTCTCGCTTCCGAGGACGGTCGCCGTCCATGCGATCAGGCCGCCCGCGATCGTGGCGCGCACGCGGCTGGTCCCGTTGAGCGTCACGTCGGCGGCGGGCACGTAGAAGATGCCGATGAAGCTCGTGAAGTCGTGCCCGTTGATCTTGTTCGCGCACGTGTTCGGCTGACTGGACTGCTCCGGGCCCGGCTCGTAGAGGACGACCCGGCCGTACTGGTTGCCGGAGAAGACGTAGATGTCGCCGCCCGCGTTCATCGTGATGCACCCTCCCGACGGAAAGAACAGGACAACGGCGCCCGGGTTGACGGCGCTGCGGGTGCAGGCGATGTCGTTGCCGGTGAAGGGGTCGACGCACTGGTTCGCGTTCGCCAGGTCCCCGTGCGGCGGCGTGCCGGCCGGTGGGTCGGCGTTGGGCAGCGTGCTGGACAGGGGCGGGTTCATGTTGTCGGGCGGGGCGGCCGCGCCGCTGGGCCACCCGGCGGGGAAGGTGCTGCTGTTGATGGTCACGGCGGCGTTGGCGCTGTTCTGGACCTGGGTCAGGTAGGAAAGGCCACTGCACGTCCCGTTCTGAGCCACGTAGATGTTCAGGTACTGGGCGCCCGGGACCGCTGCGACGGTCGTCACCTTGATGTTGGTGCTGCTGCCAAGGGTCACCGTCTTGCACATCGAAGGCGCGCTCTCTCGGACGAAGCACGACGGGCCGGCGGCCTGGCCCGCGCAGGTGTAAGGAACCCACCTGACGGACGTCACCTCGACCGACCAAGTGCCGCTGAGGTTGTTGGTCCCTCCGACCGGGTCGACCCGGAACCTGCCGCTGCAGCCCGCCACCGAGTCCCAGAACTGGGGCAGCGCGCGAAACGCGACCAGTGAACCGCTCACGATCGTGCCGGTCACATCCTGCCGGTTGATGTTGAGCGTGGTGGACCCCGCCGACGCGGCCGCGGACAGCGTGAACGTCTGGCCGCCGGCCGCGAGCTGTGTGCCGGCGGAGAGGGCACCAGGGATCGCGTTCACGCTGATCTGCTGGATCCTCGATCCGCTCAGGTCACCGTTCAGCGTCGTGGTGTTGGGTGTGCCCGGCGCGTAGATGTTGGGCTCGTCCGGAGGCCGGAGCTCGTTGCTGATCAGACCCCCCTGCTGGGTAAGGCCGGCGCTGAAGTCAACGACGCCGGCGTCGAGGAAATAGCAGGTCGACGTGCCGGTGAGGTGAGGGTCGGCCGTATACAGGCCGGCGCATTCGCCGGCGCAGTTCGGAGCGTTCCAGTTCTGGTTGGTGAGGTTGAGGGCTGGCATCGGGTAGTCGGGGTCCGGCATGTTCCAGCCGAGTACCTGCGATCCGGAGACGGTCCACGGCGACGGCAGAAATGGAGGGGCCGGGTTCGAGCAGACGCCGACGGCGTTGCCGGTGACGGAGCCAAGCGAGCTTCCACCACCGGCGATGTTGCCGTTCGACCACACATCGCCGACGAGGCTGGCGGTGCCGTTGCCGGTGAAGGTCAGCGAGCCCGCGCAGGTGGGGCTCAGCGTCTGGATCGCGGCGCCGTTCGCTCCGACATGTCGCGCCAGCGCAGTCGCGGTCGCGCCCACCGTCACGTATGAGCCGAAACCGAGTACCTGCATCATGGCGATGCCGACCGAATGGCTGGCTGTGGCCGTGAAGGTGACACCGGCGATCGAGTGGTCGGCGGACGTGACGGTCAGGATCTGATTGGTCATGTCGCCAAACGAACAGGTCAGGGTGCTGCCTGCAAGCGAGCATGTGGGCACGGCGTAGAGCCGCTCGTTCGTGGCGTAGACGTTCAACGCGACGTAGTCGGCGTGGCTGACGTCGTTGCTCGTCATGTAGTCATAGGCGGCGGCCAGGGAGGCCGCATCGACCGAGGCCTGCAAGTGCCGGCGGTCGAGGTAGGCGTGGCCGCCGTCAAGCGCAAGACCTACGAAGCCGAACAGGACCAGGAGCAGAAGGCCGACCAGCACGATCGCCTGCCCACGCTGGCCTCGCACGTCTCGTCTCTTCAACTCAGTACTCCGTCTTGTAGGTGGCGGAGGCGCTGAGGACAATGTGGTTGGCGGTCACCTGCTGGATGAGCGGCGTGATCGGGACGAAGTTGTAGCGGATCGTCACCTGCAGCGGAGCGTGGTCGTGGGCCGGGTTGGTCGCGCTGCAGCTGCCGGCCGCGTTCGACCACATCTGGCCGCCGGGTGCGTTCTCGAGCGTCGGCGACAGCGTCTCGATCGACGAAGGGGCGTCCGGCTCGGTGATGTACAGCCAACCCTGGTTCGCGGGCGGCGTGGTGCTGTTGACTACCGGACCATTCGGACACGGGTTCGCGAGCGCAACGTCGACCGCGTGCTGCTTGACCGAGGTCTCGACGTCGGCGTTGGTGGGCAGGAGGGCGGACGCCCGGATCGCCGTGCGCGCACCTTCGTTGACCGCCTGGTTGATCGTCGCGTAGATGTAGATCACCCTTCCGAAGTCGACGACGCCGAACAGCAGGAGCAAGAGGACAGGCGCGACGATCGCAAACTCGACCATCGACTGCGAACGCTGACGGTCGGTGAATCTCAAGCGCATCTCAGTAGCCGCCGACGACCATGTGGGTGTTGGCGACGATGTGGACCGAGTTGCCCAGGAAGGTGGGCATGAATCCGCCGGCGAAGCCAAAGCTCATGACCAGGATCACGTCCACGTCCTGGCCCTTGTAAGAGTTGTCGGCCGGTGCGGTCGCCAGGTCAAGACCAGGCGTGTTCGCGTAGCAGATGAAAAGCAGCGGCTGGTCGACATCTGTGGGATAGACGGAGTCCGCGTACGGGGGGTTGTAGCTCGCATTTCCGTCGACGGAGTCCGGACAGGTCGTCGTCGGGTTCTCCAGGATCGAAGAGGGCAGGTGATATTTGTTGAGGTTGCAGTCGACCGCCTGCTTGATCCCGGGGTATGCGTTGGGATCGCCGTTTGGGTTGCCGTTCGCCTCGTACGGGCACGGGTCCTGCGCCCAGCCGTCGGTGTCGTAGAGGCTCGGGTTGTTGCCCGGACTGTCGCTAATGGGCGCAGCGCGGCCGGCCCGAGCAGGATCACCCATAGGGTCGGGAAGATGCAGCCGAGCATCGGGAGCAGCATCTTCAGCGAGGCCCTGGCGCCGCGCTCTTGCGCCGTGACGAGGCGCCGGAGTCGCATCTCGTCCGACTGGATGCGCAGGATCTTGCTGATGCCGGACCCGAGCTGCTCGGCCTGGATGATCGCCTGGACGAAGTTGTTCAGCTCCTCGACGCCGGTCCGCTGACCCATATCGTTGAGCGCCTCGAGCCGCGGCCTGCCCAGCCGGACCTCCTGCATCACCCGACCGAACTCCGCGGCCAGGCCGTGCTCGTATTTCTCGACCACCTTTTCCATCGCGGCCTCGAAGGTCAGGCCGGCCTCGACGCAGACCACGAGCACATCGATCACGTCGGGCAGATCCGCCTTGATCTCGTTGCGGCGACCGTTGAGCTTGAGCCGGAGCCAGATCATCGGTCCGTACAGTCCCCAGAGGGTTCCCTTGGCCGCGAGGATGGCCAGGGTGATCGGGTTCTGGAGCACGACGCCCAGCAGGACGCCGAGGACGCACAGCAGCACGGCCAGCACGTACCGCACCGCGATCAGGTCACCGGCGGTCATCCCGCCCGGATGCCCCGCCACCTGGAGGTCGATGGCGATCTTCTGCCGCACCTTGTCCGGCGTCGATTGCTCGACCCAGCGTCCGACTCGTTTCAGCGCGGGCTTGACCACGCGATCCATGAAGGGCTGACGGAGCTCGATGTCGGCGACCGTGAGCGGGAGGCCCGTCTCGTAGATGCGCAACCGGCCCTCGACGACGTCGGCGTTGGTCGGAGCCTGGGGCACAGTGCTCCAGACGGAGATGAAGACGCCGAGCGCCGCCAGCATGCCCAGGATCGTCGCCACGTAAAGAACGGCCACGTCAGACCCTGAAGTTGGTGATGCGGCGGACGAAGATGTTGCCGATGAAAATGGAGATCCCGGCCAGGATCAGGAGGACGCGACCGGCCGGTTCAGTCAGCATCACACGGAAGTAGCTCGGCGTGATGAAGTTGAGGATCGCCGCCACGATGAACGGCAGCAGGGTGATGATCCAGCCCGACGCGCGCATCTGTGCGGTCATCGCTCCGATCTGGGACTTGATCTGAACCCGCTGCCGGATCGTGTGCGAGATGCTGTCCAGGATCCGGGCGAGGTTGCCGCCGACATTCGCCTGGATCGCGATCGCGGTGACGATGAGGTCGAGGTCGTCACTGCCGACGCGGCGCACCATGTTGGTCAGTGCGGCGGTGATCGAGCTCCCGAGCTTTGTCTCCCGGACGGCGCGCTCCAACTCGTCGGAGATCGGTGAGGAGGCGTTCTTCGCCACCGACTCGATCGCCTGCGGCAGCGACAGGCCGGCCTTCATCGCGTTGGAGAGCAGGCTCAGGGTGTCCGGAAGCCGGCTGTTGAACTTCTTGAGCCGCCGGCGCTGGCGCCACTTCACAAATCGCATCGGGATCAGGTAGGCGACCACCCCGGCGATCACGAACTGCGGCGAGAAGCCAAACCGCCAGAGCGCGATCAGGGCGCCGCCCAACAGTAGTCCGACCTGGATCATCACGAACTCCGAGCTGCGCAGCTTCAGGTCGGCCCGGGCCAGGTGCTCGGTGAGCGTCAGGCCACCGTTCAGGCGGTGCTGACGGTTGCTGCGGTCGGCGAGTGCCCCGAAGGGCTGGCTGATCCGCGTGCGCAGCGACCTGGAAGCGGAGATCGTCTCCCATCGCGGCTTGCCGTCGGGCGCGGCGGAGGCGGACGGCAGCGCGACGGCGATCCCGGCTATTAGCACGCCGGCCGCGGCCACGATCGCGACGAGGATGACGACGCCCATCTCAGCTCACAACCGCCGGTTCGAAGATCGACTCGGGCACGCTCTCGCCGCGCTCGGCGAAGTGCTCGAGGTGGATGGACCGCTTGCCCGTCGCCGTGTGGTAGCCCAGCGCGTTGCCCTCGGGGTCGATGCCGGTCTGGCGGTAAACGAACAGCTCCTGGACCTGGATCTCACCGTTCTCGAGCCCGGTGACCTCGGCGATGCTGACGATCTTGCGGGCGCCCCCGCGCACGCGCTCCGCCTGCACGACCAGGTCGATGGCCGAAGAGATCTGTTTCTGGATCGCGCGCGACGGCAGCTCCGCGCCGGCCATCATCACCATCGTCTCGAGGCGGCCGAATGCGTCGTAGCCGCTGTTCGCGTGCACCGTGCTCATCGACCCTTCGTGGCCGGTGTTCATCGCCTGAAGCATGTCGAGCGCCTCACCGCCACGGCACTCGCCGACGATGATTCGGTCCGGGCGCATGCGCAGAGCGTTGCGAACGAGGTCGCGTATCTCGATCGCGCCCTTGCCCTCGACGTTCGGCGGCCGCGACTCGAGCCGAATCACGTGTTTCTGCCGCAGCTGCAGCTCCGCCGAGTCCTCGATGGTCACGATGCGCTCATCGGTCGGGATGAAGCCGGAGAGGATGTTCAGCAGCGTCGTCTTGCCGGACGAGGTGCCACCCGACACCAGGATGCTCAGCCGGCTCCGGACGGCCGCGTTGACGAACTGGATCATCTCCGGCGAGGCGCTGCCGATTGCGAGCAGGTCGGCCGGCTGAAGCTTGTCGCGCGAGAACTTTCGGATCGTCAGGCACGGACCGTCGATCGCGAGGGGAGGGAGGACGACGTTGACGCGCGAGCCGTCGCGCAGACGCGCGTCGCACATCGGCGAGCTCTCGTCGACCCGCCTACCGACGGTGCTCACGATCCGGTCGATGACCTGGCGCATCTGGCTTGCGCTTTCGAAGACGACCGGGCTCAGGGTCACGCGTCCCTTGCGCTCCAGGTAGATCTGGTGCGGATGGTTGACCATGATCTCGGTCACAGCCGGGTCCTCGAGCAGCGCCTGCAACGGACCGAGCCCAAGCACCTCGTCCAGGAGCGCGTCGACAAGGTGGCCGTAGTCGAGCCGGTTGATCGCAAGGCCGGCGTTCTTGACGTGCTCGTCGGCGATGGCGGTGATCCGCGCGCGCACACTCTCGCGGTCGGTGATGTCGATGTCGTCGGCGTGCCTCTCGACGAGCAGGGCGTGGATCGCGGCCTTCGCCGTGGCCACCGTCGCGGGCATCCGGTTCTTTCGCTGAACCTCATCTTCCGCGGGGCTCCGCGGCTCGAATACCTTCGGCTCCGGGCGCGAGCCGTCGATGACGCTGAGGCCGATCTCCGTGTTTGGCGCCTCCCCAGGCTCGGGACGGCGTCGAGCATCGAGCCGGTCCTTAAGCGCCATGCTGGGCATCCTTCACCCTGTTGAGCGCCAGCCGCGCCGCCGCACGCACTCGGGCGTTGCGATCGATCGTCAGGTACTTGAGGGACTCTCTGGCCGAGACAGCCCGGAGCGCCCCCAGCGCCTTGGCCGCCGACATCCGGGTCTTCCAGTCGGGGCTCTGGAGCGCGGTCGTGATGACGGGGACCGCCGAGCCTGCCCCCATCCAGCCAAGAGCCCGGCAGGCGATGACCCGCTCGCGGCGGGTGCCGTGCTCGAGCAGGGTCATCAGCGGACCGACGGCCGCCCGCCGCCGACGGAGGCCGGCAGCCATCGCGAGTGCAGGCCGGACCGACGGGCGCTGCGGCACGCGGAGCAAGGATTCAATGAACAGGTCAGGCGCCGACCTGGCGAGCTCCGCCACCAGACGGCGGTTGATGCCTCTGCGCTGAATGGCGGTCACGATCGCGGCGGCGCTCTTGGTGCCCCCGATCTTGCCCAGAGCCCTTGCCGCGGCATCCGAGACCTTGCGATCGCGCGACTCGAGAAGCGTGGCGAGCCAGGGCACGCCCTCGTACATGCGCAGGGCACCGAGCACCCGCGCGCTGCTGATGCGCTGGTCGGGGTTTCTCGCCGTGAGCCGCTCGACCACCCTGTCGGCGGTACCGGAGTTGACGAACGCGAGGACCAGGTTCTGCACCGGTGCACTCTCCATCTCCATGCCTCGCGTCACCTCGTCGAGGATCTCCCCGACGTCCACGCCGGCCTGGTCGACCTCGATGGAGAGCGTGTTCGTCTTGGCCGACGCAACGGACTGCAGCTGGCGGCGGACGGCGGCGCGCCGCATACCCACCCGTGCCTGGAGAATCACGCCCGCCGGGGACGGAGACATCAGGACTCCTCGCCGACGCTGGCCGGCACGGGCGATTCCCCAGCCCCGCGCGCAGATGGGCGCGCGTGCCTGGCCTCGAGCAGAGCGGCCAACGCCTCGGCGCCTTTGGTGAGCTCGCTGCGGGCACGGTGACCCGGTCGGGTGGGGTTCCGAGCTGACGAAGGATGTCGATCGCGTCCGTGGTGCTCTTCACCGCCGAAAGCTCCGGGACCGTGACCACGACCATGTGCTGCGTGAGGTCGAGAAGTGCGAGGGTGGCGTCCGTGATCGTGACGCCGAGATCGACGATGACGTAGCGAAATGACTTGCGCAGGACGCTGATCGCCCTGGTGATCAGCTCGGGCGTGACCTCGTCGGCCTCTTCCGGCCGCAGCGCGCCCGGCAGGATCATCGGGCCGCCCGCGTGGTAAAGCACGGCGCTCAGGAGAACCTCCTCGAAGGACTCCTGGGGAAGCGACGCCATTCGCGCCAGGCAGCTGGTCGGGATCAGGCCCGCGAGCAGCGAGGAGTGCGCGTACGGAAAGTCAAGGTCGAGCAGCAGCACCTCGCCCGGGTACTTGCGCGCAAGCGCACCGACCAGGTTTAGCGAGATGGCCGTCCCGCCCGAACCGCCCTTCGGCGAATACACGGCGACCACCGTCGCCTCGTGCAGGAGCAGGCTCCAGGTGGCCTGGACACTGGCGTCCGCGTACGAGGTGAAGCGCTGGTCGGCGAGGAAGCGAAGCTGGTCGAGCGCCTCATGCTCGCGACTCGCCATCACCAGGTGGAGGCTCTGGCGGTCGATGGCGAGCAGGTAGCACTCCGTCTGCGCGTACACGGATGCCTGCTGCGGAGTGCTGCGGAGGCAGGCACCCTCGCCGAAGATGTCGCCTTCGGCGAGAAGAGCGACCGTCACCACGCCGATGGACTTCTCGACCACGACGCGGCATCGGCCCCGCTCGATGAAGAAGATGGAGTCGCCCTGCTCGCCCTGGTACAGAATCATGTCGCCGGCGTCGAACTTGAGGCGCCGCGCCCGCCTCGCCAGCGCGCGCACGGTCGTGTCCTGAAGGCTGAAGAAGACGGGCGCGAGTTCGATGGTGCTGACGCGCGAGACCATGTCGTGGAACGCCAGCGCAGGGCGGTCGGGCCGCTTCTGCACCGCAGCGTCCCGGCGGAGGTCGGCGGCGAGCACCGGTCTTCCCGGCAGTGGTCCTTCGAAGCCGGTGCTCGTCGAGCCTGGTCTCATCGAGATCGCCTCTCCCCTTGCCGCTACCCGGCCAGGAAGTCCCAGCGTGCTTGCGCCTGCCGGGGGCCCACGGTGGGCGGCAATGACGTCACCGGGCACGAGGGGTCTGGCTGCGGGTCCTTTGTGTTGTAGTCGTGGTAATTCAGCAGCTCGTACTTGATCGTGCCGACGGTGGCGAGCCACAACATGTACTGCGCGTCGCATTCGGTCATTGCGAGGGTGATGCTGCTGGTCACGCCCTGGGCCTGGCCCTGCCGGACGATGGTCGAGTCTGGGCCGACGCGGATCACGTGCACGTTGGTGAAGACGGTCCGCGTCACCGTGCGCGGGTTGACCGGAGTGAAGATCGTCGTGTTCAGGGTCGCGATGATGTTGATGTAGTCGGCCTGGGCGATGTAGCCGCCGACCCCCTGCAGCTCGCTGGTCGGAAACGTGATCGCCACCCACCCCTGCGGAATCGGCAGATAGGTCGATGGGCCCCCGGTCAGCAAGTCGGGATTGGTGGTGACCAGGTTGGAGCTGATCACCTGGCCGGTGGGAATTGAGACCACGGCCGCTTGGCCCTCGAGCTCACGCAGGCTCGTGAATGCTCCGGGCCCGACGCTGCTGGCTGGCAGCGATTTGGTGGTCAGCATGTCGGGCGAGATCGGCTCGCGCGCGTCGATGGGTTTCGCCGCCACCACGACCTGCACCTGGGCGCCCCCGCCCGCCTTGTTGGCGAACAGCAGGCCAAATGTGAGCATGACCAGGAAGGCGACCAGCGCCAGAGCCAGGCCCAGTATGAACAGCGGTGTCCTGATGTTCGCGTTACGCGCGTTTACCACGATGCCGGGTCTTGCCTGTCCGATCACTGCCATCTACGAGCCCTCCAGCGGTGGCACGGAGGCCACCCAATGTGTTCCATCCCAGTGGTCGCCAGGCTCCGTGGGACGCTCGCGACCGATCACGAAGTAATTCGAGCTCCTCAACACGAGGGTCCCCGCAAGCATGTCGTGGAGCGCCTGCTTACGAGGCGTGAAGGCCGCCATCAGCCACCCGAGTCCAAGGAGCAGGTTCGAGAAGAACTTGAGCGCGTTGCGCGCGAGAGCCCTCCAGAAGCTGACCGGGTCGCCGTGCACGTCGGCGACGTAGAGCCCGAGCGCCAGCTTGCCCAGCGTCCCCCTCGCCGGCGAGCTCTCGAGCAAGACGTAGTAGGCCCAGCCGATGGCGCTGCAGACTGCTGCGATGTTGCTCAGAGCGAGGATCGTGGCCACCAGCGCCGACTCGTCGATCGCGCCCTTGACCACCACCGGCCCCGAACCGAACGTATCGGGGGACAGGATGCGGACGGCCGCGAAGATCGAGAAGTAGACGCCGGACAGCACCGTGTAGTCGATCAGCCACGCAAGCAGCCGGCGCCAGAAGCCGGCGTAGGCGATCGACGTCTTCATCACGACCGGCTCGGTGAGCGTTGAAGCCTGGATCATCGTTCCGCGCATCTCTCAAAGGCGGCAGGCAGCCCGGCCACGAGGCCAAGTTCCAAAGACGAACGCGACTGCACTTGCCGGCGTGCGATCACCTCAAAACGTGGAGTTCTACGAGCACCTTAAGAAGCGCGGGGTGCCGCAACAAGAGGACATTCGTTTTCCCGCGGTCCGTCCTGGCCCGTCCGGCCGATGGGAACAACGTCCCATTGAGCGGCAGAGCGGTGCGCAGGTAAGGTCAGGTCGGCAGTCTGTTTTCCGGCGGCTTGTGTCTAAAACAGTGGCCGACGCGTCCGAGCGTTGTCGGCGGGGAAAGGGGGGTCCGCCTTGCCGGAGGCGGTCCCCTTCCCTCGCGGTGGGTCAGGCGCTGACCAGACCCATTCGCATCGCGTTCAGCACCGCCTCGGTGCGATTTGATGCGCGCAGCTTGTGGAACGCGCTGCTCAGATGGTTTCTCACCGTTTTCTCGCTGATCCCGAGCCGCCGCGCGATCTGCTTGTTGGACAGCCCGCCGGCCACCTGCTTCACGATGGCCAGCTCGCGCGAGGTCATGCCCGCGGGACGGCTCATCTTGCTCCTGGTCCTGGGCGACAGGTCAAGGATCCGCTGGAGGATCTCCTCGAACGTCACGTTCTTGTCGACGAATCCCTTTGCGCCGCTGGCGAGCGCCTCGCGAACGGTCGACTTGTCCACAAAGGCGCTCATCGCAAGCACCTGGATGGCCGGAAGCGCGCGGCGCAAGCTCCTGGTCACTTCGAAACCCGTCAGCTTCGGCATCTGCACGTCCATGAGGACGACGTTTGGCTTGCGCGCGAGCCCCTGGTCAAGCGCTTCCTGCCCGTCACGCGCCTGCCCGACCACCTTCACTCGAGGATCGGAGGCAAGCATCCGGGCGAGACCGGTGCGGAAGAGCGTCTGGTCGTCGGCGATGAGCACCTCGACAGGCTCGGCGTTGTTTCTCATTCGAGTCGCCATGCAGGCACCCGAACTTCGACCCTCGTGCCTCCCGTTTCACGGAGCTCGGCGGCGAACGTTCCACCGAGAATTGCGGCCCGCTCCACCATTCCCTGCATTCCGAAGCCATGCGGCGCGTCTGCGATGCCGGCGCCGTCGTCCAGGACCACCACCACGGCGTCGTTTCCCGGGCCGACGTCCAGGACCACGTCGATCTTCCGGGCGTGTCCGTGACGCCACGAGTTGGCGACGGCCTGCTGGACGATACGTAGGAGGTTGAACGCCACCCAACCGTTGGTCCGGCGAGGCCAGCGCGCGGTCACGCGCACCGAAAGCTTGCCACCGGCCGGCACGGGGACCTCGGTCTGTAGAGCTCGGGCCAGGTTGATTCTGAGCTCGTCAAGCTCGCGCAGGTCGATCATGGTCTCGCGTGCGTAGCGGAGGACCTGGCGCGTCGACTCCTCGATTCTCGCGAGCTCTGAGGCAATTGGGTTCGAGCTGTCGATCGACGCTCGCAGGTTGTGGATGTCGAGCACGAGGCCGATCAACGGCTGGGCGACCTGGTCGTGCAGCTCGCGCGCGAAATGTCGCTGCAGTTCGCCGGACGAATTGGCCTCGACGGGCGAGAGAACTTCGCCCGACCGCCCCTCGGCATGCTCCGAAATCCCAATGGCCAAGCGCTTCCCTCCAACTTGGCTCCCCAGAGGACCGACACCAACCCCGGCTTTCCCCTAGGGAGATTCAGAGTTTAACCGCATTTAGCGAAACGCACAATGGCCGCCTAGGGTCTTCTCGTGCCCGACGTGTCGATCTTGGAGGCCGAGTTTCGCGAGCACCGGGTTCCGCCCCGTATGCATGAAGCCGGCCCGAACGTCTTCAGCAGGGACGGCCCCTGGTCCTTGGACGGCTCGCGGCGCACGAGCAACAAGCTCCCCGAGGCGTGGTGGCGCAGGTTCTTCACGGGATTGGAGCGGCTGCGCGGCTGGCTATTGGCCTGGGTCGTCATCGCCGTCGTCGCCGGGGCCCGCTACCACTCCTGATTCGTAGGCCGCGTCCACCGAGCGCGGCACGACCATTCGCCACGCATCTTCGACGAGCTCGCGCATCTCCTGCTGCTCCAGCGCCGAGAGCCGGGCCAGCACCCAGTGGTACCGCATGTCCGAGCGGCTTGGGTGCATGAACTTCTCGGGTGAGCCGCCGATAAGGAATTCGCGCTCTTCCTTGGGAAAGGCGAAACCCATCACCGATTTGTCCCTGGAGAACGAGAGGTAGACGATGCGGCCGACGCGAAATTTGACGCGCCCGCCGACGAGCGCCTCGTAGCTGCGCGGCAGCCGGCTCGCGATCGCGCGCACGTCGTCTGCGGTCACCACCAGGTCGGAGACCAGACTATTCGAGCTTCGCCGCTACGCGTGGACCATCTTCAGGTCGAACTCGATGGAGATCATCGGCTCGGCGCGAGTGAACGAGATGTCCGGAGGATCGATCCCGAAATCTCGCATGTCGACGCTTAACGACCCCGCAACCTCAGCCTGGCCGCCGCCCGCCTGGGCCTGGACGTGCGCCGTGACGCCCTTCGTGTTGCCGTGCACCGTCAGCTTGCCGTTGATGTCGAGACTGACCGGACCGCTTGCGGGTAGGGGGACGCTCACCGAGTCTGCGGTGAACGTCGCCGTGGGAAAGCTGTCTGTCTGCAGGTAGATGGACCGAACGAAGAAGTCCCGCTGGTAGACCTGGTAGTTGGCGTACTTGTCCTGGCTGGTCAGCGAGGCGAGGTCGACTGTGAACTTCATCTGCGAGATCTTCACGATGCCGCCCTGAACCGAGACGACAAGGCCGCCCATGATCTTCGACGTCCGCGCCACGGCCTCGGTCTCGGCGGGCTGATTGATGAACTTTTCCCTGGCGCGATAACCCACCTGCGAACCGGGGCCGACCGTCCACCTGCCCGCTATGGCGGAGGCCGACCCCGATGGCCCAGCGGAGCTCAGCGCGAGCTGCGGCGGTGCGTTGTGCACTCCGATGAGCACCGAAGCCGCTACCGCAGCGAGAGCCACCACGGCCAGAACCGCCGCGGCGCCGAGGAGAATGGCTCGAAGCGAGCGCGTCACGGCGGATCGAGGCTATTGGCGACGCGATTGGATGTCAACGCGCCGGACGACTTTGTCCATCGGTTTATCCCGATGGGTGTGATGACGATAATGGCAGCCGTGGCACGATCGACGACTGTCAGCCTGGAGGATTCGTCGCCGGCGGCCGCCGCGGAGCTTGCCTGGCTGTTGGACCTGCTGGTCCAGACAGCCCGCTATGCGGAGCCCGCCCTCGACGAGCTCGACCGCTCTCTGCTGCCCGGAGTATCCGCCCTTCGTGAGCCGATCAAGGATCGATTCACATCGCTGTGGAGTGACCGTGTGTCCGGTTGCCCGGAGCTCCTCATCTCGGCCGCTGACGGTGGCTGCCTCGCGGACCAGGACGCCCGCCGGTTGTTCGCCTGGCTCAGCAGGTTGCCCGCGAGCCCACAACGCCGTCACGCGCTTCGCCGTCTGGCGCGACTCGACACCGACATTCGCCTGCGCCGTGCGTACCGGGACATTCTGTCGGAGGTCTGGAAGCTCGCGGAACCTGTATGGCAGAAGCGCGGCCGGGCCCTGGCCGCCGCCGCCTCCCGCGACTGGAACAGGCGCCTGTCAGCCTCCGCGACGATCACGGCGATTCTCGAGCAGATGCCACCTCGGCATCCGCTGACGCGGATGACACGGGCGACGGCCGCCGCGCTTTTGCGCCGGCGGCAGCGGTTGGCCGTGGTTCCCATCTACTTCTGCATGTCCGGCGGCCAGCTCGCCGACCTTGGCGACCGGCTGCACGTTGGCGTCCCGGCAAGCGCCCTCGAGCCCATCCGCCGCACCCGCGACGCCGCGTTTGTGGCCGACCGTTTGCGCGTCCTCGCGGCCCCGACGCGCGTCCGCATCCTCATCCACCTGATGTCCGTGCCATCGGGCGTGATGGCGACTACGCGCGCGCTGGGGATGAGCCAGCCAACGGTCAGCGAGCACGTCCGGGTGCTCGCGGCAGCAGGGCTGGTTCGGCCCGTGCACAAGCGACGCCGCACCACATACGCCGTGTCGCGACGAAGTCTCGAGCGTCTCATCGAAGACGCCAGGGCAACCCTGACGAGGTGGGCCTAGTCGGGCGACGCCAGCGAACGGCGAGGCACATGAGACTGCATCCATCGCTGCGGAAGGACGAGTCAGGCTATAGGCGCATGAAGCTCTATGACGAGCTGGCCGATTGGTGGCCGGTCTTCTCGGATCCCCGCGAATACCGCAGGGAAGCCGTTTACATCGCCCAGGTACTCCGCAAGGCCATCAATCCCGCACCCCGCACGGTGCTCGAGCTGGGTTCAGGTGGGGGAAACAGCGCCTTCCATCTGAAAAAGCATTTCGCCATGACCCTGGTGGACAGGTCCCCGCGGATGCTCAAGGTGAGTCGGAAGCTCAACCCAGATTGCGAGCACATCAAGGGCGACATTCGCGAGGTTCGCCTCGGCCGAACCTTCGACGCGGTCTTCGTTCACGACGCGATCTGCCACATGACCACCGAACCGGATCTGCGCGCCGTGCTGCAAACCGCACATGAGCACTGCAGACCCGGTGGCGTCGGGCTGTTCGTCCCGGACTTCGTGCGCGAAACGTTTGTCGGGGGGACGGATCAGGGAGGATCCGATTCCCCCGACAGGAGACTGCGCTTTCTGCAATGGGTCTTCGATCCCGATCCGAAAGACACCACGTACCAGGTTGACTTCGCGATCCTTCTGCGCGACCAAAAAGGCAAGGCGCACGCGGTGCACGACCGCCACACTCTGGGTCTGTTTCCCCGCGCGACGTGGCTGCGCCTGCTCCGCGAAGTGGGACTGAGTCCTGTCGTGGTTCGTGACGATAAAGTTCGAGAGTTGTTCCTTGCACGTCGCAAGAAACAGTCACCGAATCGAGCAAGACGTAAGACTGCGAGGCGATCCATCACGTGAAACGGTGGCTGCGCTCAGTAGTACCGAGAGAGAAAAAATCATCCGCATCCCATTGACAGGAGTCGACCTGATCGGGTATCACTTCGACTTGCAAAGCGATGCTGCTCATGGCTGCCATCACAGAGGCGACCCCATTCGAGCCGGCAGACGTTTTCACAGCAATGCATCCGGGACCCGCCAATAACATTCATCGGGTCCGGAATAACGTGAAGGAGGTAAACCATCATGGCCGCTAAGAAGAAGGCTGCGAAGAAGCCTGCTGCCAAGAAGAAGGCCGCTAAGAGGAAGTAACAACTTCTTCTCGAGTCTTCTGATTCGTTAGTTAGCGCCGGGGTTCTGTGGCCCCGGCGTTTCCATGTTTGTGCTTTGACACTGGTTGGTGCCTTCAGCGGACTGACGGGTAAGACGCGAAGACCACAAACGCAATGACGCGAGTGCTCCGACCGCCATCAGCGCAGATGCTGCAGCACGGCTCTCGCCGCGAGCCACAAAGGCGCCCATGGTTATGACCGCAGCTCCAGGCGCGACCAAAGGCGTGAAGGCGCTGACCGGGCGGCAAGCGTGGGCCAGGGGTAGGTCGCTTGGGGAGATTGATCGATGATCGGCAATGCGACGTGCACCGCGATCACCGATCGTGCCTGCCAGAACGGCTGAAATTGGCGGGGACGGATGGGAATCGAACCCAACCCCCAGGCGCCTCGGCAGCGCCCCGCAGACGGTTTTGAAAACCGCGTTTCTGGCGTCCGCCAGAGTCCAGCAGTGTCCGCGCAAGATGAAAAATCACAAGCCGGCATCCGCTGACGTTCGCTGACGGTTGCCACCGTCCGACAGAATGGCTGTCAACTTGGCTGTCAGGACCTCTGCCTCCATCGACGACGGACCCGAACTGGCCGCTGCACGGCTCCTCGGACTGGACATCTCAGCCCACCCCGGAAGCGACCCCTTCCCAAGCACTCCGATTGGCGCCATCATTGGCCGTACGCCCCTCGGGCGCTCCGTCAGCCCGAGGCCGGATAAGGCTGGCAGAGGCCGATAGTCCAGGAGAAGAACCGATGCAAAGGTTCAACCGACGCTCTCTGAAGTTCGCATCAGCGCTCGGCGGAGCTTGCCTTGCGGTGACGGTCTCGATCCCCTACTCGACCGCCTCGGCCGCGCCTCCAGCCCTCGCTCCTGGCGGGCCGGGCGCGCTTTCTCATTTCGACCTCGCGCGGAAGGACTGCCTCGGCACCGCAGCCGACACTGCATCGAAGGTGTGGTACACGGTCGCGGGCGGCGTGCTAAGCGACGTCTACTACCCGACCGTCGACAACACCAACGTCGAGACGCTTCAGTACATCGTCACCGACGGATCAACCTTCACCGACCTGCAGAGCCGTGACATGACGTATACGGTGAGCGCAGTCGACCCGGGCGGCATGGAATGCGAGGTCAGCGCAACGGCAAAAAGCGGTGCGTACCGCATTGTCACCGACTACTTCACCGATCCCGCCCGCAACACGCTCCTGATGCAGGTGCGCGTCCACAACTCGACGCACTCCAATCTCCAGGTATACGCTCGCTTCGACGCGAGCGTAAACGGCAACGGAGGAGGCGGGGTCGGCAACGGCGGCAGCGATTCCTCGACGGTCCGTTCGACCAGGCTACGAGCGGCTTTGTCGGCACGCCGAGCGACAGCCTCAGCCAACTCGACGCGTCGCACGCCCTGACCCAGATCTACACCGACGCCGAGAACGGCAACGTCGTGCAAACGGGACGTGTCGCGCTGTCACCGCGCGGCAACGGATCGGTCACTCTCGCCTTGGGCCTTGGCCCGGATGCGGCCTCCGCAATCGCGAATGCTGAGGGATCGCTGGGCTCCAACCTCGACACAGTACGCAGCGCCTACGAAGCGGGTTGGCAGACCTACGACGCGAGGCTGAATGCGCCGCCGGCTCACATCTCCGGTGTGACCGAGGCGGCCGTGCACCAGCTGGCCGCCGAGTACTACCTGAGCGCGAACGTGGTCAAGGCTTCCGAGGACAAGACGTTCCCGGGCGCGATCGTCGCGAGCCTTGCGTCTCCGTGGGGCCAGGCGGTTTCCGCCGGCGATCCAAACAACACCTACTTCGGCTCGTATCGCGAGGTGTTCGCGCGCGACCTGTACGAAGCGTGGACTGGACTGGTGGCGGACGGGGACCTTGCCACCGCGCGCGACGCAGTGACCTTTCTATTCGATCGGCAGCAGCAGCCCGACGGCTCGATGCCGCGCAACAGCCTGGTCAACGGCAAGCTCGCGCCTGACTCTTTCAACACGCAGCTGGACGAGTGCTCGTATCCGATCTTGATGGCGTGGACTCTCGGGATGACCGATTCGGCGCTCTACATGCAGCACATCCGCCCGGCCGCGTACTTCGTTGTCGCTCATGGTCCGAGCTTCGGCCCCGAGCGGTGGGAGGAGCAGGGCGGATACTCGCCCTCGACCATTGCGGCGGAGATCGCTGGGCTGATCTCTGCGGCTGACCTCGCCGACGTCAATGGCGACGCGGCCTCAGCCAGCGTGTTTCGCGCCACCGCCGACCAATGGCAGCGCTCGATCAAGGGCTGGACGGTCACCACATCCGGACCGCTCGCGTCGCATCCGTACTTCATCCGCCTTTCGAAGACCGGCGACCCCAACGCCGCAATTTCGTACAACCTCGGCAATGGTGGGCCGACGCTCGACCAACGCACCGTCATCGATGCCGGCTTTCTCGAGCTCTCTCGGTTGGGTGAGCTGGCGGCGTCCGACCCTGCGATTCAGGAGTCGATACCGGTGGTCGACGCCACCATCGAGACCACCACCCCAGATGGGCCCGGATGGCATCGCTACAACGGAGACGGGTACGGGGACGGTTCAAGCGACGGCCACCCATGGGCGCCCAGCGGCAAGGGCACCGGCCATCTCTGGCCGGTGCTTTCGGCGGAGCGCGGCGAAAATAGGCTACAGGCCGGGGATGCAGCGGAGGCAATCTCCCTGCTCCAGAGCATGCAGAGCTTCGCTTCGGACGTCGGCCTGATTCCGGAGCAGGACTGGGAGCTGCCCGGTCTCGCGCCCTCGCCCTATGGCACCAATCCCACGTTCGCCTCGATTGGATTCGTCGACGGGAAGCCCGTCGGATCGGCTGCGCCGCTCACATGGTCGGCCGCCGCTTTCGTCCGTCTGGCCGCCGACATAGGAGCCGGCAGAGCGCTCGACCAGCCGGCCAACACTACCGATCGCTACGTGACCCACCAGCAGGGGGCAACGACGCTCAGCATCACCTCGCCCGCCAACGAGTCGGCGATCAACGGATCACCGATAACCGTGACGGGCACGACCGCGGCGGGGAACGCGGTTTCGGTCGCGGCGACCAACATCGACACGTCGTTCACCACCGCTAGTGCGGAAACGACCGCGGCTTCAGATGGCTCGTTCAGCGCTTCTGTGGCCGTTTCGCCCGGTACGACCGTGATTACGGTCGGGGCGACTGCCGCCGACGGAGCCACTGCTCAGGCGAGCCGCACGGTGGTGTGGGACTTCGTGCCTGGGACCAAGATCCTCGACATCACCGACCCGAGCGGCGATGACAATGGCCCAGGCAACTACGCGTATCCGACGGCCGGAGATTTCCACGCCGGAGCGTTCGACATCACGGACTTCCAGGTCTACGACGACAGCGCCGGCTCCGGCAACATCATCTTCCGCGTCCAGACGCGCGACCTGTCGCCGACGTTTGGCAGCCCGCTGGGAGCGCAGTTGGTCGACGTCTACGTTCACGATCCTGGCGCGGCGACTTCCGACACCTCCAAGGGCGCCTCGTTTTCCCAGCGCAACTATCAGATCGCATCGTCCGCGGCGTGGAGCCGTCTGATTGAGGTGCAGGGCTTCGGCCAGCGGTACGTCGATGCGCATGGCACGACGCTGGGCACCGTCTCGATCCGGGCAAACCAGATCTCGCGCTACATCACGTTCAGCGTGCCGGCGTCTAGCCTCGGCCACCCCGGAAGCGGATGGGGCTTCTCCATCGTCCTGACCGGGCAGGACGGGTTCAGCTCGGACCAGGCTCGGGGCTTCGCGCCGACGCCTCAGCCCTACCTGTTCGGTGTGTGCGCGGCGGCGAGCAGTGACCCGCACTGCACGGCCGATCCGTCGACAGTGCCGAAGGCAATGGACGTCCTGACGCCGCCGGGCGTGCTGCAAAGCGACGAGCTCGACTACACGCTGCACAATCCGGTGGTAATCACCGACGTCGTGATCCCGTGATGCGCTGACCCTAACTCGGCCCTGACGCGGGAGAAGGCCGACGGCCGCTCCCCGCGCGTTCACACCGAAAAGTTCGCGACACATTGGCAGCCACGGCAGGCGGGGGCTGACATCGGCTCGGGGCGAGTACGTTGTCATTGGGCTGCTCCCGTGTTCCCGGCCGATACGGTTCCATTATCGGCAGCATCGGTTGCGGAACCGTGGGCATAGTTGCGGCGAGCGTGGGACTTCTGGACCATACCTTTGTGAATGGATCAGTGCTGGTCGGTAGAAATCCACCGCGTAAAACGCATACTGGATCGGTGAGCGAGACGCGGCATGATCCAATGATCTTGACCACCAATCTGCCAGTGCCGACCGACGATGGCGCGGCCGACCACCTTCGTGGCTCGCGAGTGCCAGACATCGCCCTCCCCGCAACTGATGGCCGCCAGATCTCGCTAGCCCCAATCCCCGACCGTCGAATCGTTCTATATGCCTATCCCCGCACAGGCCGTCCGGGAGAAGAGCCTCTCGTCGACGATTGGGACCTGATCCCAGGCGCGCGCGGTTGCACTCCGGAGACATGTGGATTCCGCGACCACCATGCGGAACTGCAGGCCGCGGGCGCCGAGGTATTCGGGCTATCGACGCAAGACACTCCCTATCAGCGGGAGCTTTCAACCAGACTGCGACTGCCTTTCCCGATTTTGTCAGACGCGGATCTAAGGCTCACTCATGCATGGTGTCTACCGAGCTTTCGAGTGGCCGGCCAGACACTGTTGCGACGTTTGACGTTGGTGTTGCGGGACGGTTGCGTCGAGCATCTGTGGTACCCAGTGTTTCCGCCCGACGGGCATGCCGATGTAGTCCTCACCTGGCTCCGCTCTAACTCAACGGAAGTGCAGTCGGTTGACAAATGAGACCGACTGGACAAGGAATTCACGAAAGCGCTCTTAACAATGCGATGCAATGGATACGAGGTAGTTATCGCCAGCATTAGTGCCGGCGCCAGTCAGCCAGAGTCAACCCGGCCTTTCTATTCCCTCCGCAGACCAATCAACAATCCAGTCTGCTAGCTCCACGACATTGCCATCCGGATTCGCGACAAATACGGACCGGTTGCCGTGTGAGAAGGCAATGGGCCCCACCACCTTGAAGCCGGCCGCAACCAGTCTCTCTTGCCACATGGACAGGCTGCCTGACTCGACGTAGATTGCGACCGCGGCTTCTCTGACTGGGGTCAGGTCTTCGCCGACCAGGTCGTCGCCACGGCCATTGTCGACCGCCTCATCGACAACGCCATCGTCATCAACATCCGCGGTCGGAGCTTTCGCACGCGCGGCCACCAAGACTCAAGCAACGGCAAAAGCGGGCGCTGATGACGACGTCTCTGAAAAACGATACAACCAGCAGCGACCCCATCTTGCGCTTGACCTTCACCCGCCTCAGCCGGCGGCCGCGCCTGGCTCAGGACCGGTACTGCGTCAGCAACGCCTCAACGGACTGATTAACGAATACCATCGCGCTGCCTGAGCGGACGATGTCTCCAAGTCGGCCTGTCGCAGCGCCGCTCGAAGGGCTGGCCGCAGCTTGTCCTGACTGATCAGCCCAAGCAGACCCTTTTGTCGATCGCTCGCGCGGTGCGACGGACTTTCTGCGCACCTCAGGTTTAGCATGGCCGCGTGGAACAGGACGGACGACGACTTCTCAGCTCGTCGTTCGGCGCTGCGGCGGCCGCGTACGCCGAGCACCGTCCGGACTACGCACAGGCCGCGGTGCGCTGGGCGCTCGAACATGCGCCCGGCCCACGAGTGCTCGATCTCGGGGCCGGAACCGGCAAGCTGACCGCCACACTGGTGGCTTTGGGCGCCGAAATCATCGCGGTCGAGCCCGACCCGGCTATGCTGGCCGAGCTGCGCCGAGCGCTACCGGCTGTCCGTGCCCTGACGGGTAGGGCCGAGGCGATACCGCTTCCGGACTCGTCCATCGATGCGGTGCTGGCCGGTCACGCCCTGCACTGGTTCGACATGGACGTCGCGGGACCCGAGATAGCCAGGGTTCTCGCACCTGGCGGCATCTTGGCTGGACTGTGGAACGTCATCGACAACCGCGTCGACTGGGTCGGCGGACTCACGCGGGTAAGTGGGCCTGGAGCCATTGGTCCCCGTGACACGCTCAGCAGCTGGCGCGCCGAGACGGCAGGCGCGCACCTCGCAGGCAATGGCCTGGCCGCCCAGTTCGGCTTGCCGGAGCAGCGTGAGTTCGCGCACGGGCAGCACCGCACCGCCGACTCCCTCGTCGCGGCACTCGCGACGAGGGCTGGGATGTTGGTTATGCCAGAGCAGGAACGAGAGACGACCCTCGGCCGGGTCCGCGATTATCTCGCGAGCAGGCCGGAGACCGCCCGTGGCGAGTTCACACTCCCGATGCTGACCGGCGTCCTGCGCGTCCGGCGACTATGAATGCCATCGACTGCCAGGTATTGGTGCAGACCCCGGGCGCGCCGCCTCCTTACTGAGCGGTCGCTACAGATCGTCCGGGCGCAGCTAGACCCGCTTGACCGAAGGCGATCAGCAGTCTGCTGCTGCGCCCGCGCCAGGTCGCGCTGTAGGGCGGCCAAAGTGCGTGGGTCATGCCGCTCGCCTGTAGGCGTAAGCGTGAGGACCGCGAGATCCTAAAAAGAGCCGCCGCCTTCTTCGCCAAGGAGACACGCTCGACCCGGTAGCGGTGTTCGAGTTCGTGGGACGAGAGAAGGCCAATCACGAGGTGCGGCGGATGTGTTGGTTGCTGGGCGCATCCCCAGCGGCTATTACGCCTCGTGCTGGAATTTCAACGTACCAAATCTTGCCACTCCGGTAGGTCGGCTCCTTTGTCCCAGCAGTCATAGCGCCTCCCTTTTAGGTGAGGTCCCACGTCCTTGTTCCTATGAACAGAGTTTTCAGGCCTAGCCACTGTATTATGTTGAAATGGACATAGTCGGGAGGCAATCCAAACCACACTCGTGTAGCTTCCCCTCCCTTCGGAGAATCGTGGGCTCGCGAGTGAAAGCGGCTCGCATATGAGGACCGCACACTAGATGGAGGTCGGCCAGATAATCCTGGATTGCCGCCCGACAGAGCATGCCGACCTCGGTAGCATCCAGCTCATCACTCGATTGCATCTCGGGCGCCCGCAGAAACGGACTTGAATTGCAACTCACCAACGTGCCGGACTCATTGCTGGAACTTATTGTCCTGTGGCGGGCTGGACGATGTCCTGCGAGTGAACTCACGACTGTTGCCTCCGACTGACGGAACTAGCTCTGGCCTCATGGAATTGCATCGCCCTGGCTTCGCACTCAGGCGAGCCAGTGTCGACACTCTAAGGATCCGTGACTCTCGCTAATTCGATTGGTCGATCGGCTCGTTGTACGGTGTACGAACTCCGGCAATACGCTCTGAAGGTGGGTCGACGCGACGCGCTCATCAGTCTTTTCGAGCGACAGCTGATTGAACCGCAGGAATCAGTCGGTGCCATGGTGGTCGGTTATTTCCGTGACCTAGACGAACCCGATCATTTTGTCTGGGTGCGCGGCTTTGACAACATGCGGTCGCGTAAGCTGGCGCTTGCAGCTTTCTACGAGGGGGAAGTTTGGGCGCGCTACCGAACCGAGGCGAATGCCACCATGGTCGACTCGGACAATGTGTTGCTTCTGCGGCCAGCACTTGCAGGCTCTGGCTTCCAGCTGGTTCCGCGAACCGAGCCGCCAAAACTGAGATCTGACGATGTCATCGTTGCCGGTGTCCACGCCCTTCGGACCGATCCCGCCGAGAGCGAGCTGCATGACATCGCCCGGGAACTCAGGCAGGAAGTCACTTCTTTTGGTGGATCGTTGCTTGCGACTCTGATCACCGAACCCAGCGTTAACGATTACCCAAGGCTTCCAGTTCGGGAAGGTGAAAACGTGCTGGTCTGGTTCGGGCGCTTCTCCGATCGCGATTTGCCTGAGTCCGTTGTCGGCGGCCTCAAAACTCTGTCGACGCAGTGCGACGCCGTGCAATCCAAGCCGAGTCAACTCCTGCGATTGGCGCCTGCAGCTCGCTCTCGGATCGTTTGATTCTCGTAGCGTCCAAGGAGAGCAAGACGGCCATGGACACAACCGGTGCCAGCCATTCATCCCGAAAGGACTTCGACTTCTTGGAAGGGAGTTGGATCGTACACAACCGCTATCTACGTGAACGGCTCGTCGATTCCGACATCTGGGACGAGTTTCAGTCAACGTGTGTCATGCAACTCATCCTCGACGGCATGGGGAATCAGGATGAGTTCCGCATCGACTACTCGGGCGGCTACATTGGAATGTCCTTCCGCTTTTTCGACCCAAGCACCAAGCAATGGGCAATTTACTGGGCGGACAGTCGGAGACCCGGGCTGTTGGACCCCCCGGTCATTGGTACTTTTTCGGGCGATACCGGCGTCTTTAGAGGAGGCGACACATTTCAGGGCAGACCGATTGTGGTGCGGTTCATATGGTCGCGAGTCACGACCGGGGCACCAAGATGGGAGCAGGCGTTCTCTGCCGACGGTGGCGCGACATGGGAAACGAATTGGATCATGGACTTCGAGGGTCGTAATGTTCCGAGTGTCGAGGCTAAAGAAATCCAGCCGGAAACGGTTCTGGGTTTGCACCGCGAGAAAGGCGATCCTGGCCTCGGGCACCCGGCGCGAGATTCGAAAGAAGTTACGTCCCGCGCCCCCGGCGCGTTTAACGAACTATGACGAAGCTGACATTTGCGCTCGCCATCGCCTTTCTCGTCGCCGGGTGCGGCGCTGCCGTCCCCTCCCAGGGCGGCTTGCCGCAGCCTTCGCCGCCCAACGACGCGCTGGCCAAATGGAAGGACTTTCCCGCCACCGCCACCCCCCGGCCCATCATCTCGTTCGGCGACACCGTGGACGAGATCCAAGCCAACGGGTTTCCTCCCGGCGACAGCAAGATGGCCTGGGTCTGCCACAGGTTCGTCCTGGCCGCGGGATTGAGCGTGCCGGCCGCTGCCCCTGCGAAAGCTTTCGGGGGCGGTTTCTCGTATCCGGCCATCAGCGCAACGCGCGCGTGGTCCGATCTCACGGCCCAGCCCGCCGGCGCGAATCCGGCGTGCGACGCAGCCGCCCACAACTTCGTCGTCACCGCGGTGCGCTTCGCGACAGCAGGCTTTTGGACCGATCGCGGCACGATGCAGATGTCGGCGTGGCTGTTCGACATCCCCGAGGCCGACGGCTACATTGGCCGCTCGGCGGTCGATCCGTCCGCCTATTGGGGCGGCGCCGTCACGAAGAGCGTGGGCCACGGCTACCGCATCAGCGCCGACGGGCGGACCGTCTCGATCGAGGTCGGGAATGCCGAGCCGGGTCCGTGTGGCTCTGACTACACCGCCTCGGCCGCCGAGTCCGTGTCCGCCGTCGCCATATCCGTCAAGCAGATTCCGCACGCCAGGCCAAGCGATTCATATGCGTGCCTTGACGTGTTCCGCCCCAGCAATATCACCGTAACGCTAGAAGCGCCGCTCGGAGGGCGCGTCCTGGTCGACGAGAACGGCAATGTCGGCAGCGTTTGCCCCGAAACGGGAGGCTGCTAGCGGCGTAATCGCGTGTCGGGGTGCACTACTGCCGGCCTGATGTCCGCACGTCAACAGGCGCTCTGCGTAGCGGCACATTTAGCCGTAGCCACGCGACAACAGGTACTTCGCGCCGGCTCTAATCGCGGCGGGATCGTCCACTGCGAAACCGAAGGCTTCGGCGAGACGATCGGTGAGGTTAAATGCAAAGCTGACAGCCAGGGCGTCTTTGATCTGTTGGTAAGACGCGCCTGCAACCAGCGCAGGGCGGATGTCGTCTGCATCCAATCCGTTCTCGAGAGTCAGCTTGCCCAGTATGCGCAATACCGCCCGTAGTGGCTCCTCGATGGGCGCCGTGTCGAGATCAGCTAAGGTCGCGGTCACTTTCGCATCATCCTTGTATGCCATGCCAGCGGTGGCTGAGTGCGCGATGACGCAGAACTCGGTGTTATTCACCTTAGAGATGAACGCAGCCATCAGCTCACGGTCAGCGACCGACCAATCGGATTGCCCGCGCATTGCCTCTTGTGTGAGGCGTCCTGTGCCGGCGAAGTCCGGACGATAGAAAGCCAACTTAACGGCATCGACTACTTGGTGACGCGAGACCAAGCGCATGATTAGGAATAGCGCCTTCGTTCGAATGTCGTGTCCGCGATCGAGGATGGAAAGACGCACCGCTAACTCCCATTGGTGGCTGCGTCGAGGGCTGCTATCGCGTTCTCATACTGCCGAGTGGCCTGGCCCACAGCGGCGCACACGATGAGCTCAAAGATCTGGTCCTCACTTAGGCCTGCAGCTCGAACCGCGGCGATGTCCGCGTCAATGACCTCGTGGACGTCACGAGCCACCTTGTCCACGAGCGTACGCGATGGCTCCTCGAGCCCCGCGTTCGTGAAGGCTGAACGGCGCAGTGTCACGGACGCTGTCCCGTCCCCTTCCCGCACCCGCTCAGCGAGCGCTCGGTATAACGAGGTTATGTCTGACATTTATCCCTCGGTAGCGGCGCCAGTGCACTGCGCCCGACCGAGCACCATCTGCCCTTCGCGATCTGCAACGTGCGCGATTGGATGACTAATCGTCGCGCTACAGCGATCGCCCGGGCGCGGAAAGTACCGAACGAACGACGTCTCCGGCGTCTCCAGTGTCGAAGTTTGATCGGAGCCGTATGTAACATTCGATATAGTGTCACATAGCCACCTGGCAAGCTGCGCCAACCACGGCACTATTAACCGCGTCGGTCGAGCCTCAGGTGCAGTGGCCATCGATCAACCGGGCAGGCTCGTGCCGCTCGGCCGACGAGTGTTGGAGTCCCTTTTCGTGCGCGTCGGCGGAGTGGTGCCGTATCAAACGCCCCTGGCCAGATCGAGTAGATCACGGTGCAGGTCAGGCGTAGCGGTCGCGACGATCGGGTCTGAATCGATTTGTCGTGTCTTTCCGAGTGACTGGATAGTGCTTGATGCCGGATAACCTGCCTGTCTTCATGCTGGCGGTTTTGATCCTGGTGGCGGTGCCAGGGCCTGATGTCTTGTATATCACCGCTCGCGGGATTGATCAGGGGAAGATTGCCGCTGTGTTGTCTGCGTGCAGTTGCGCACTGGGTGGCTTGGTGCTGACTCTCGCCGGGGCGTTAGGGCTGTCGGCTGTGCTCGAATCGTCGGCCGTAGCGTTCGCCGCAGTTAAGTACGTTGGTGCTGCTTACCTTGTCATCCTCGGCGCCATGCGTCTACTCAGGTCGGACCGAGAAGGAGTCCCGCAACAAGTTGACGGTGGTCCACCCCTTTCTCAAGTGTTTGCGCAGGGGTTTATGGTCTCCGTCCTGAACCCGAAGACGGCACTGTTCTTTGCCGCCTTCCTGCCTCAGTTCGTCAACCCGGCAGCAGGGTCGATCCGTATCCAACTGATCTTGCTGGGTCTGATTTTGGTCGGTATGGGGTTGTGTACTGATATGTGCTACGCACTCCTCAGTGGGAGTCTCGGTCAGCGGTTCCTGCGCTATCGTTTCTTTTCTGGTCCTAGGCGCTATCTCACCGGTGGTACGTACTTGGTTTTAGGCCTGGCTGCTGCCATCACTCGCCCTCTCAGGGCTGCTGCGGCCAGCCCCGGGCTCTAATACTCCCTAACTACATGCTCGTGTGCATGCAGAGCTTCCGTAGGAGGTAGTTATCAGCACCAATCCGCCCCTCGATTCCGCCGACCACATATTTGAGAGGATCTCCCGCGCAGCGCTCAGCCGGTCTAGAAAACCGTCTGCGACCTTTTCCGCCGCGCAAGCCTCGAGAGACCACCAGCGACGCCGCGGGCTCCGAACTCCAACTTGGCTGTCCTTGGCCGTCCTCGTCGGCTAAAGCGGACGCCCGCGGACGAAAGCGAACTTGGATGGACGTCTGCGGACGACCACAGACGGTTTTGAAGACCGCGTTTTCGGCGTCCGCCACCGTCCAGCGACGTCCGCGCAAGATGCAGAGTCACGAGCTGGGATCCGCTGACGTTCGCTGACGGTTGCCGATGTCCGACAGAATGGCTGTCAGCTTGGCTGTCAGGACCTCTGCCTCCTTCAGAGGCACGGTCCCGAGCCGCAGTTATGGCGTGTCGTCTCGTGTCCTTCGGTATCCGTGAGGTTCCGCCTGTCCTCGAAATGAATCGGCGTCGTGTCCTTCTGTGACCTCCCGTGTACGTCCGGTGCCGCGAATGCGTGACATATCTGTCACAGAGCACGAGCCGCACGCCACCTCCAAGCCTTCATCCGCGGGGGACCCGGATGCGCCTGGAGCCGGCAGCCAACGACCTTGGCTCCGACTGATCAGGTCGATTCACCACGGATCGCGCGCGAGGTTGCTGCCAGGGAGAATAGGAGCTGAACCTCGAGTCAGATGAATGCTCGCCGTTATCGCGCGCAAATTGCCTTGTGCCAGGGTATTAAAAGGCGAAAGTTACGCCTGGCCGGGCCACCCCAGGCGCAGGGTCAGCGGGCTGGCCGGATCGTCGTACTCGTCGTGCCAAGACAAGTAATCCCTCATTGGCGACGCCGCTGGCCGCATTGCTTTGTGCCACGATAGTGCCTCACGAAAGAGGCCGCCACCCCAAGTTCTGTCTCCAACGAGAGCGTGTCCACGAAACCGCTTCGAATGCCGACCGCGCGGAGAACCATCTTGTTTTACAGTAGGTGCGAGGACGGGACGAATGGCGAAAATAGATTCAACGGACTCATCAACGATTTCCATCGCGCCACCTGGTGACGAACGCCGCCGGCGCGCCTTTTAACGCCTGGCTCGAAAGGACTGTCGCGGCTCCTACTGACCAATCGACCAGCGCCTGGCCCTCAGGATCGTTCGCTGTGTCGGTGCAACGCAAGTTCTGCGCACGGCACCAGGTCCGCTTCTAAGAACCCAACGCTTCGCGCACGTATTGATTGTCAGCCAGGCAGCCGACGAGGAAGTGAGCAAGGTCTTCTCGCACGACATGGCCAAGCCGTCCGGGTTCGCCCTGGCGAATCACTCGAAGAAGGGTGACGCAGACCAGCCGACGTACCTGCTAGACGAGGCCCCATGCCTTCGTACTCACGCGCGTCTTGACCGGCAGGCCCCGTGCGCCGCGAGAGGGCGCCATGGTCATCGGCCTCAGTCGATCATGGCCAGAAACGGCGGCGAGTTCCTGATCGCGTCGAGGTCGGTGTCGTGCTTGGCGAGCTCGTAGAGGTCCGGTCGCAGTTGTATCCCCTTGATCAGATACCGCACTGACTCTTCGGCCTGGCCGCGGAGCGCGTAGAAGCAGCCGAGGTTGTAGGCGGCGGCGCCGCGGGCGCGTTCGTCCGAGAAGGTCGCGTTGGCGAGCTCGTAGCCCCATTTCGCCGCCGCCTCGGCCGCGGCGGCGTCGCCGCGGTCGCCGTACCAAAACCCGAGATGCCCTGCGAGATGCATGGTGGTGTTGAGCTGGACGACCTGCCACAGGCGCTGCGCGGGACGGCGGATGCCCGGCTTGTAGAGGTCGCCCTCGGTGCATCCGTCAAGAGCCAATGCGAGCTCGTACCACGATTGGTCGCCGGCGAAGAGAATCGGCCCTGCCTGCTTATCGTGAGTCCGCGCGAAGATGTCGAGATCGTCGGACACCGGTCTTGGCTCCTCGCCGGTGCGCACGGCAAGGATCTCCTCCGCCGCGAACTCCCTCCACGATGCCAGGTGGGCAAGGTGATCCTTGGCCGTCCAGCGTCCGCCAATCGCGGGCGGCTGGTCGGTCACAAAGGACAGAAGGCTAAGCTCTTCTTTGCGTCGCCCTGCTTTGATCAGCCCACGTAGTTTCTGCTTTATCTCTGCCCTCCCAAGCACCTATGTCGAAGCCGACATACTACACCAAGGCCTGCGAGTTCTTTGACCGAAGAGACTGACAACCTGGCGTGGCTGCCGTTCGCGCCGCAGGGCAAAGAGACCCTCCGCCTCGCTCTTCGCCGGGCGCTGCTGGACGCGATCCGCTCCGAAACGCTGAGGCCGGGCGTGTCGCTGCCCGCTTCGCGCGTCCTCGCCCGCCAGGTCGGTCTGTCCCGCGGGGTGGTCAGCGACGTCTACGAGCAACTGGTCACCGAGGGGTACGTGATCTCGAGGCCGCGGCTCACGCCCATCGTCGGCTCGGTGACTGCGCTGCCCTCGCCTCGGCCGCAGCCCGAGGTCGTGCGTCCCACCCCAACCTACGACTTCATGCCGACCATTCCCGACACATCGCTGTTTCCGATGCGGAAATGGCTGGCGGCGTACCAGGAGGCGGCGCGGAGCGCGCCTCCGAGGGTGCTCGACTATCGGGAACCGCTCGGTGAGCTCTCGCTGCGCCTGGCCCTGGCCGACCGCCTCGGCCGGACTCGTGGGGTGATCGCCGACCCGGCGAGGATGGTCATCGTCCAGGGCACCGCCCAGGCAACGGACCTCGTGCTTCGGGTGCTCAAGCCCCGAGGGAAGGTTCGCATTTGCGTCGAGGACCCTTCGTTCCCGACCCAGCTCGAGCGCATCCGGGCCCACGGCCTGGAGCTCGTCTCGCATCCGGTCGACGACCGCGGCCTCGTGGTGGACGGCCTCGATAGCGACGCCGTGATCCTTACTCCGGCGCACCAATTCCCGACCGGCTCAGTGCTCAGCGGTCCTCGCCGCCGGCAGTTGGTGGAGTGGGCGACCCGGAACGACGCGCTGCTGATCGAAGACGACTACGACGGCGAGTTCCGCTACGACCGCGAACCGATTCGCGCTCTGCAGGGCCTGAGCCCGGACCGTGTCGCGTACATGGGCACGGTGTCCAAGACGCTGGCGCCAGCGCTGAGGCTCGGCTGGATCATCGCCCCCGAATGGCTCATCGACGACCTCCGTCAGACAAAGCGATTGGCGGACGACTTCACCCCTGCGCTCGACCAGCTTGCGCTCGAGGGCCTGATCAGGTCGAGCGAGTACGACCGCCAGCTGAAGCGGGCGCGGCAGGTCTACCGGCGCCGCCGTGACCTGCTCGTGGACGCCCTGCGCAAGGCCCTGCCAGGCCTACGGATCGAAGGCATCGCGGCCGGCGTCCACCTCGTCCTCGCCCTCCCCGACACCGTGGACGACGCCGCGATCAGCGCCGAGGCGAGGGGTGCGCATATAGCGCTCGAGCCGCTTTCCAGGTTCCAGATTCGCACCCGGCGCTCCGGCCTGGTGCTGGGCTACGGTCGGCTGCACGAGTCGGCCATCCCGGCGGCGGTGGAGGCGCTGTCCCGAATTCTGGCGCGACACCTGGGATAGGGCCAGGCATTACCTATTAGATAGGGCCAGCCCCAAAACCCGCTCCGGCCGATCCGGCAGCCTCCATCATCAAGGCATGCACGCGAGGCAATCGACGGACACACGGGGGTTGGCGCGATTTCGCACTTCGGCGCACCGCGCAGCAGGTCGTGGAGGTTCGCGGATCATGCAGCCATCGATCGATCTCTTCGTTCATCTCGCCCACCAGTCGCCGATGGCCGCGATCGCTCAGCTGGACAGGCACCGCTCGCTTTCGCGGGCGACGTCGAGCTGGGGTGAGACGGCGCTGCAGGCCGCCAGCCACCTCGGCCACCGCAAGCTCATCGCGCGGCTCCTCGAATGTGGGCTGGCGCTCGACGTCTTCGCAGCCGCGGCGCTGGGCAACGTGTCCGCGGTCAGCGCGATGGTCGCCTCCGGCCCAAAAGATCTGTGCGGCGTCCACTACCTGCCGCTTCTTCACTTCGCCGTCATGAGCCGGGACCTGGCGATGGTCGAGGCCCTCATCGCCTCGGGCGCTCCCCTTTGTCCGCCCGCGGCGAGCCTCTCCCCCCTTCACACCGCCGCCGGCATCGGTTCAAAGCCGATGGTCCGCGCCCTGGTTTCAGCCGGCGCCGACGTGTCCTTTACTGATGCCTTCGGCCAGACGGCGCTGGACTGGGCCTACGACCTGCGCGTGACTGATTCGGAGATGCTCGAGCTGCTCGGCGCCCCTAACGTCCGCGTCGCGCGCCGGTCCGCCTAGCAGGGCTCCGACCCTTCGCCCGGGCGGTCGACGCCTTTCTCGGATCGAGCTCCGACTGCAGCCACCGGCACCAGGCCAGGTAGTCGCGCTCGGCGCCGATGCCGCGCCGCAGCGCCGCGAACTCGCCGAACCGGGCCGAGCTCAGGTCGGGGGCGCCCGAGTTCTGGGACTCGATGGCCGCGGAGCGCAGCTCCAGCGCGGCCAGGCGATGTTCGTGGAGATTGATCTGGTCTTTCAGCAGGCCGATCGCCGTGGCCGCCTTGGCCTTGCGCAGCGCGAATGCCTTGACCACCAGCTCGTCGTTCACCGGCCTCGGCTCGGGTGGCTGGGCGACCCACCTGGAGAGCTCCGCTCTGCCCGCTGCCGTGATCGCGTGGACGCGGCGCGGCGGGCCGGCGCCGGGGTCGAGGCGTTCGAAATCGACCAGTTCCTCCTGGACCAGGCGCGCCAGCTCGGGGTAGATCTGTCCATGCCTCGCTTGCCAGAGAAAGCCCAGCGGCGGCTTCATCTGGCGGGCGATGTCGTAGCCGCTCTGCGGCTTCGTGGCCAGTAGGGCCAGGATGGCGTAGCTCAGGCTCGACAGCACTGGCGGAAGCGTAGCAAGGCGCGCCGGGCGGATTGCGCGCCCGAGCCACGACGGTTACCGCGTCGAGACGATCGGCGTGACCTGTGCTGAAACCGCCTTCCAGTCGCCGTTGCTACGGATGTAGACGTCGGTGTAGCGGTTCCGACCTTGCGTGCCGTCGGCACGGGTGAACTCGCCTCGCGCCTGCACGAATGCGGTGTCGTCGTGCATACGCACAGTCACGTCGTGCAGCTTGTAGTCGACGACTCCTGGGAGCGCCGCCGCGAGCCGAAGGAAGGCAGGCCGGTCGATGATCGCGCCCGCTCCGTTGATGAACCTGAAGTCGTCGGCCAGGTGACCGTCGTACCAATCGACGTCGCTCTCGAGAAACGCGCGGATGTATTCGGCGTTTAGCCGGCGGATCGTCTGCTCTTCGCCGCTCACTTGCGCATCCGCGGGTCGAGGGCGTCGCGCAGGCCGTCGCCGATGAACGAGAAGGCGAGCAGGGTGAAGCCGATCGCCAGCGCGGGAAACACCACGGCGGTCGGGTTGGCGTAGATCGCTTCGTAGCCGTCGTTGACCATCTGACCCCACGTCGGCTGCGGAGGCTGGATGCCCACGCCGAGGAAGCTGAGCACCGCCTCGAGGAAGATCGCCTGCGGGATGCCGAACGTCAGGGTGACGATGATCGGCCCGAGGGCATTCGGCAGCAGGTGCCGCACGATGATCTTGAGGGGAGGCGTGCCGGACGAGCGGGCGGCCTCGACGAACTCCTTCTCTTTGATCGACAGCACCTGGCCGCGGACGAGGCGCGCCAGGTTGACCCAGCTCGTGAGCGCGATCGCGCCGAAGATCGGGATCAGCTGCACGAACCACGCCCCTTGCACATGCCATACCGAGACGACAACCAGCACGAACAGCAGGTCTGGAAACGCGTACCAGATGTCGGTGAAGCGCATCAGCAGGTTGTCGACGCGGCCACCGAAGTAGCCGGCAATGAGACCGATCGTCAGACCGACCGGAAAGATGATGCCCTGGACCAGGATGCCGACGGTCAACGAGACCTGGCTGCCGATCAGGAGCCGGCTCAAGGTGTCTCGTCCGAGCACGTCGGTGCCGAAAATGTGTCCACCGACTCCTGGCCCGACCTCGATGGTGTCGACGTGCTGGGTGAAGGGGTCGGGGAGAACTCCAATCCGTATCAACAGCGGCGAGGTCACCGCCACCACGAGCAGCAGGAGGACGATCGCCAGGCCGATGATGGCCAGCTTGTTACGCCGGAAGCGCGTCCACGCGTCGCCCCAGAGGCCGACCTGTTGCTCGCCGACCTCCCAATCGATCGCCTGCTCGATCGCGGCCGCCGGCAGCGCCATCTACGAAACCCTCACGCGCGGATCGATCGCCACGTAGAGGATGTCGACGATCAGGTTGGCGACGGCGATGACGACGGAGAAGAGGACGGTGGTGCCCAGGAGCATGGGGTAGTCGCGCGACGTGACCGCGACGACGAACGCGCGCCCGATCCCGGGAATGCTGAAGACGGTCTCCACGACCACGGATCCGGTGATGAGGACGGCGAAAGTGGGTCCGAGCGTGGTCACCACGGGGATGAGCGAGTTCTTCAAGACGTGGCGAATCACCACCAGCCTCTCGCTTAGGCCTTTCGCCCACGCGGTGCGGACGTAGTCCT
>WNGH01000842.1_pt1 | contig 36827 bp, 37 predicted proteins | sample 5400631 | NCBI WGS metagenome assembly WNGH01 (sample SAMN13153373, study PRJNA577476) | soil metagenome | isolation source: 115 cm soil or saprolite under Garry oak tree replicate 1 | place: USA:California | collected 2016-06-15 | reverse complement strand
AGGTCGCCGCCGTCAAGGACCTGACCGGCGGCCAGGGCGCGCACGTGGTGCTCGACTTCGTGGCCGAGCAGGGCGCCGAGATGGACGGCTGGAACATGACCCGGCGGGCCGGGTCGTACTTCGTCATCGGCTACGGCGGGACCCTGCACATCCCGACCCTGGACATCATCTCCACCGAGCGCAACATCATCGGCAACATCGTCGGCACCTACAACGACCTGGCCGAGCTGATGGCGCTGGCGCAGGGCGGCAAGGTCACGCTGCACACCAGGACCTACCCGCTGGACGCCGCGCCCGACGCCGTCGCCGACCTCGACGCCGGCCGGGTCCGCGGCCGCGCCATCCTCGTCCCTTAGGAGCACATCATGGCCAAGGAACTGCGCTTCGGCGCTGAAGCTCGCGGCCTGCTGCTGGCTGGCGTGGACCAGCTGGCCGAAGCCGTCAAGTCGACTCTCGGCCCCAAGGGGCGCAACGTCATCCTGGAGAAGATCACCGGTTCGCCGGTGATCACCAACGATGGCGTGACCATCGCGCGGGAAATCCACCTGAAGAACCAGTTCGAGAACATGGGCGCGCAGCTGGTCAAGGAAGCCGCCATCAAGACCAACGACATCGTCGGCGACGGCACCACCACCGCCACCGTGATCGCCCAGGCGATCGTCCGGGCCGGCATGGAGGCCATCGGCAAGGGCGGCAACCCGGTGCTGGTCAAGCGGGGCGTCGACCTGGCCGTCGGGCGCCTGGTGGAGCACCTGCACGGCGTCGCGCACCCGGTGAAGACCGAGGAGGACTACGCCCGGGTCGCCGCGATCTCCGCCAACGACGACGACGCGGTGGGCGCCGTGATCGCCAGGGCGCTGTTCACCGTGGGCGACGGCGGCATCGTCACGGTGGAGGAGTCGCCGGTGCCCGGGATGAGGGTCGACTTCGTCGAGGGCTTCGAGTTCGACAACGGCTACCTCTCGCCGTACATGGTGACCAACCCGGCCGCCCTGGAATCCGTCGTCGACGACCCCTACATCCTGCTGTGCAGCGAGAAGATCACCAAGGTGCAGGACCTGATGCCGCTGCTCGACAAGATCATGCGGGCACCCCGCCCGCTGATCATCATCGCGGAGAACGTCGAGGGCACCGCGCTGAGCATGCTCGTGCACAACCACGTGAACCGGATCTTCCAGTGCGTCGCGGTCCGGGCGCCCGGGTTCGGTGACCGCAGGCTGCACAAGCTGGAGGACATCGCCGCGCTGACCGGCGGCGCCGTGTACAGCAAGCACTCGGGCTTCACCCTGGAGACGATGACCGTGGCCCAGCTCGGCCGGGCCTCCCAGGTGCGGGTCACCGCCGACAACACCACGATCATCGGCGGCGGCGGCACCAGGGAGGCCGTGGAGTTCCGGCTCACCCAGATGCGATCGGAACTCGAGCGGGCCACCTTCGGGATCGACGAGGACGTGCTGAACGAGCGGATCGGCGCCCTGTCCGGCAAGGTGGCCGTGATCAGCGTGGGCGCACCGACCAGCGCCGAGCTCAAGGAACTGCAGCACCGGGTCGAGGACGCCCTGTCCGCCACCCGGGCCGCCATGGCCGAGGGCATCGTCGCGGGCGGCGGCGCCGCGCTGCTGCACGCCGAAGGCGTGCTCGACGACCTGGACGTCGACGCCGACTACGCCATCGGCGTCGACATCGTGCGGATGGCACTCAGCGAGCCCGCCTACCTCATCGCGGCCAACGCCGGCTACCAGGCGGCGGACGTCGTGGCCAAGACCAGGCCGATGGGACCCGACGAGGGTTTCGACGCCCTGGAGGGCCGGCACGGCAACATGATCGAGATGGGCATCATCGACCCGCTCCGCGTGGTCCGCTCGGCGCTGCAGAACGGGGCGTCCGTGGCCGGCCTGCTGCTCACGACCAACACGCTGGTCGCCGAGGAGCAGACGCCGTGGGGCGGCAGCGCGGCGCTGATGACCGAGTACGGATCGCTGGATGAGGGCCTGCACCAGCCGTCGCCCGACTCAAGCACCCCGCAGTCGCTCGGGCTAGGCCCGTCCGTTGGCTGATCTCCTTGGCTGACACGATTCCGCTCGACCGCCAGGTGACGCTGGGTGAGGACGCCCTCCCGGGCGAAGCCCGCATCATCGCGGCGGCCGAGCGCGCCCTGACCGGTGAACGGCGCGGGGTCCGGGCGGTGCTGCCGTTCCTGGGCCCCGCGTTCATCGCCGCGGTGGCGTACGTCGATCCCGGCAACTTCGCCACCAACATGGCGGGCGGCTCCCAGTTCGGCTACACGCTGCTCTGGGTGGTGCTGGCGGCGAACCTGATGGCCATGCTCATCCAGTCGCTGAGCGCCAAGCTGGGCATCGCCACCGGCCGCAGCCTGCCCGAGATCTGCCGCGACCGCCTGCCGTTCCGCGTCGTGGTGCTGCTGTGGCTGCAGGCCGAGGCGATCGCGATGGCGACCGACCTGGCGGAGTTCGTCGGCGCGGCCCTGGGGCTGCACCTGGTCTTCGGGCTGTCGATGTGGGCCTCGGCCGGGCTGACGGCCGTGGCCGCGTTCACCATCCTGGGCCTGCAGGTGTGGGGGTTCCGCCGTCTCGAGGCGGCGATCACCGGCTTCGTGGCGGTGATCGTATTCGCGTTCGGCCTCGACCTGCTGAAGAGCCAGCCGTCGGCGGGCGGGGTGGTCCGCGGCATGTTCGTCCCGCAGTTCTCCGGCAACGGCTCGGCCCTGCTCGCCGTCAGCATCATCGGCGCCACCGTGATGCCGCACGTGATCTACCTGCACTCCTCGCTGACCCAGAAGCGGATCGTCGGCGCCAACCCGGCGGCCCGGCGCAAGATCTTCCGCTACGAGATGATCGACATCATGATCGCGATGGGCACCGCCGGGGTCATCAACCTGGCCATGCTGGCCACCGCCGCGGCGGTGTTCCACGCCCGCGGGATGTTCGGCGTGGGCGACGACCTGGCGCAGGTCTTCAGCGGCCTGAACCGGTACCTGGGCGGCCACAGCGGGACGGTCTTCGGCCTGGCCCTGCTCGCGTCGGGGATCGCGTCCTCCTGCGTCGGCACCATGTCCGGGCAGGTGGTCATGCAGGGCTTCATCCACCGGCAGATCCCGGTCTTCGCCCGCCGCGCCATCACGATGATCCCGGCCCTGATCGTGATCGTCGTGGGCTTCAACCCGACCAAGGCCCTGGTGCTGAGCCAGGTCTTCCTCTCCTTCGGCATCCCCTTCGCGCTGGTGCCGCTGCTGTTCTTCACCGGCAGCCGCAAGCTGATGGGGCCGCTGGTGAACCGGCGGCCGATGATGGTGGCCGCCAGCCTGGTCGCGGCCGTGATCATCGGGCTTAATGTGTACCTGCTCGCTACGGCGTAACCTGCTCTGGTGAGTCCCATTTCGCGCGGCTTCCGCCGCAGACGCCAGGAGGCCCCGGCCGGGCGGGTCCCGCCCGGGCAGTACGTCACCGGCGACTTCCCCGTCCTGTCGGCCGGCCCGACGCCGCACACGGCCCTGTCGAACTGGACGTTCTCGATCGACGGCGGCCGCGAGCCGAAGAGCTGGACGTGGGAGGAGTTCCGCGCCCTGCCCACCGAGACGCTGACCACCGACATCCACTGCGTGACCCGCTGGTCCAAGCTGGACACCACCTGGGAGGGCGTGTCGCTCGACGTGCTGCTCGGCGCGGTCGAGTACGACGCCGGGTACGTGCTCGCCTTCTCCGACGGCGGCTACACCACCAACCTGCCGGTGGCCGACCTGCTGGGCGGGCAGGCCTGGGTGGCGTTCGGCTACGGCGGCGGCCCGCTGGGGGCGGAGCACGGCGGCCCGGCCCGGCTGCTGGTCCCGCACCTGTACTTCTGGAAGAGCGCCAAGTGGGTGCGCGGGCTGCGGCTCCGCGCCACCGACGAGCCCGGCTTCTGGGAAAACTACGGCTACCACATGTACGGAGACCCATGGCGGGAACAGCGGTACGCGGGCGACTGACCTGGCAGACCGCCACGGTCGGGGCGGTTACCGACGAGACGCCCCGGGTGCGGACCCTGCTGCTCGAGGTGCCGGGCTGGCCGGGCCCCTCCGCCGGCCAGCACAGCGCTGGCCAGCACAGCGCTGGCCAGCACAGGGCCGGGCAGCACGTGGACGTCAGGCTGACCGCCGACGACGGTTACCAGGCCGAACGGGCCTACTCGATCGCCTCGGCGCCCGGCGAGCCGCTCGCGATCACGGTCGAGCGGCTGGACGACGGCGAGGTCTCCCCTTACCTGACCGAGGAACTGCGGCCGGGAGACTCCCTGGAGGTACGCGGCCCGATCGGCGGCTACTTCGTCTGGGAACCCGGCTCCGGCGGGCCGCTGCTGCTGGCGGCGGGCGGTTCCGGCGTCGTCCCGCTGCGGGCCATCCTGCGGGAACGCCGTCTGGCCGGCAGCCCGGTCCCGGTGCGGCTGCTGTACTCGTCGCAGAGCCTGGCGGACGTGATCTACCGTGCCGAGCTTGACGCGCCTTCGGACGGCGTTTCCGTGTTCCACGCCCTGACCAGATCGCGGCCGCCGGGGTGGACCGGGTACGCCCGGCGGGTGGACAAGGAGATGCTGGCCGAGGTGGCCTGGCCGGTGGCGGACGGGCCGCTGGCCTACGTCTGCGGGCCGACCAGCTTCGTGGAGTCCGTCGCGTCCGGCCTGGTCGGGCTGGGGTATCCGGCGGAGCGGATCAAGACAGAACGGTTCGGCGCCACGGGGCGGTGACCCGCAGGCGGATGGCGGCTTGTGATGATCGGCGGCCCGCTGACGGCCGGTGGCGGCGGCCCGCTGACGGCCGGTGATGGAGCCTCGCGAAGGGAGGCCGGTGATGGAGCCTCGCGAAGGGAGGCCGGTGATGGAGCCTCGCGAAGGGAGGCCGGTGATGGAAGCGCTCGATAGCTCCGTGGTGGACGGCAACGCGATCGGCGGGCTGCTGGTCGAGGTGTTCGGCACCGAGATGACCACGGCCACCGGGACCTGCGGCTCCTGCGGTTCGGTCAGCCAGGTGGCCGAGCTCGCGGTGTACCGGCACGGGCTCGGCACCGTGGTCCGCTGCCGGGCCTGCGACGCCATCCTGATGACCTTCGTCCGGATCCGCGGCGTCACCTGCGTGGACCTGCAGGGCCTGGCCAGCCTGACGTAGGCGGCGTGGCGGCCGATGGTGTTCGAGCCGGAAGACGGGGAGCTGCGGCTCGGATCGGTGCTGCTCCCGGCAGGCAGGCGAGACCGGCCCTGGCCCTTGGCTTCGCACCTCACGTCCCACACGCTTCACAACACTCATGTGTCCCGCGCCAGCCCCGTCCCCCGCCGGCTCGATGCCACATCGAGCCGGCTCCAGCCGGCACGCTGCCACATCGAGCCGGCCCGATCCGGGGGCGCCAGCCCGCGCACACGGCCAAAGCGGCCGGGCCAGCCTGATATACCCGAACCACCGCTGCCCCCCGCCGATCCGCCGGCCCTTGCGTGCCTCCCGGTGCCGGATGACTACGCTCTGGGTTGGGGCTGGTAGCTGAGGATGACCATGCCAGAGTCGTGGGCTTTGAGGTCGGCGAGGCGGAACCTGGCGTCCGCGCCGGCTCGGGCAAGGAGAGCGTCAGGGTCGTGGCCGCCGACCAGGAGCGGGTGCAGCCAGATCCGGAGCTCGTCGAGCAGGCCGTCGCGCAGCAGCGCGGCGGTGACCGGCCCGTATCCGTACTGGATGATGTCCTGGCCGGGCTGCTGCTTCAGCTCGCGTGCGCGCGCGGGAAATTCGGAGCGGTTGATGACCGTGGTGTTGTTCCACCGCGGCTGGGTGAGGCTGTCGGAGACGACGTACTTCGGGAGCGAGTTCATGCGGTCCGCCATGCCTTCTGCGTCCGTCCTGCTCGGCCAGACGTCGGCGAAGCCCTCGTATGTGCGCCGACCCATGAGCAGAGCGTCGCAGTTGAAGAGCTGATCGTGTCCAACTTTGGCGGCTTCGTCATCGCGGTAGTCGAAGGTCCAGAGTTCGGGCCTTTGGACGACGCCGTCCAGGGACATGTACGTGGAGTTGATGATGCGCCGCATCGGGTTCCCTCCTGGGATGCTCATCGACCAAGGGTCAGTGACCTTGCGCGTGGTTGGACCTGTCCATGGTGGCCGACGGTGTTGACGGTTTGTCGACGGTCTCCCGTCGCTGCGCTCCGGCGCGCGGGACCCGATGACCGCGCGTTATTGTGCCTGCATGTTCTTCGGGGTCTTGGGTCCGGTGGCGGTGTGGACGGCCGACGGCGAGCCGGTCCCGGTGCCCGGCCTGAAGGTCCGCGCCCTGCTCGCCGTGCTGCTCGTCCACGAGGGGCGTCCGGTGCCGGCCGCGCGCCTCATCGACGCGCTGTGGGGCGAGCGCCTTCCGGGCGACCCGGCGGGCACGCTGTCGGGCAAGGTCACGCAGCTGCGCCGGTCTCTGGAGCGGGCGGAGCCGGGCGGCAGGCGGCTGGTCGCGTCGCCGCCGCCGGGTTACCGCCTGCGGCTCGACGCCAACGCGGTGGACGTCGACCGGTTCCGGGCGCTGGCCGCGCGCGCCCGGGAGACCGCAGACCCGCGGGCGCGGGCCGGGCTGCTCTCCGGCGCGCTGGCGCTGTGGCGGGGCCCGGCCTTCGCGGACTTCGCCGACGAACCGTTCGCCGGCGCCGCCGCCGCCCGGCTGACGGAGGAGCGGCTGGCCTCGCTGGAGGACCACGCCGAGGCCCGGCTCGCCCTCGGCGAGCACATCGAGCTGGCGGCCGAGCTCGGTGAGCTGCTGGCCACGCACCCCTTGCGGGAGCGGCTGCGCGCCGCGCACATGCGCGCCCTCTACCGGTCCGGACGGCCGAGCGAGGCGCTTGACTCTTACGAGGAGCTCCGCGTACACCTGACCGATGAGCTCGGCCTCGATCCCGGCCCCGAGATGGTGGCCCTGCACCGCGCCGTGCTCGCCCAGGAGCCCGCGCTCGCTGCGCCGTCGACACGGCCGCGTACCAACCTGCCCGCCGCCCTCTCGGAGTTGATCGGGAGGGACGAGGCGGTGGCCGGGATCCGGGCCGGGCTGGAGACCGAGCGGCTGGTCACCCTCACCGGTCCGGGCGGGGTGGGCAAGACACGGCTGGCGCTGGAGACCGCGGGCGGCCTGGTGGACGCCGTCGACGACTTCGCCGACGGCGTCTGGCTGGCTGAGCTGGGCGCACTGGAACCGGGGTCGGCCGGCCAGCCGACGGACGTGGTGACGGCGGCCTTGGACGTCCGTGACGTCACGGGTGCGGGTGATCGGCTCGTCGACGCGCTGCGGGCCAGACGGATACTGCTCGTCCTGGACAACTGCGAGCATGTCATCGACCAGGCTGCCGCGCTGGCGGGGCGACTGCTGCGCGGCTGTCCCGGACTGCGCATCCTGGCGACCAGCCGGGAGCCTCTCGGCCTGCCCGGCGAGGTGGTCTGGGCCGTCCCGCCGCTCGACGTGCCCGACCTCGCCGCGAGCGGCGATGCCGCGCAGCTCGCCCGCTCGCCGGCCGTACAGCTGTTCGTGGCCAGGGCGGCGGCCGCGGCCCCCGGGTTCGCGCTCGACGCGGACACCGCTCCGGCGGTCGCGGTGCTGTGCCGCCGGCTCGACGGGATACCTCTGGCGTTGGAACTGGCCGCGACCCGGGTCAGGGCGCTCGGCGTCGGCGAGCTGGTGGCCCGGCTGGACGATCGGTTCCGGCTGCTGGCCACTGGCCGGCGGGACGCGCCCGCGCGCCAGCAGACCCTGACCGCGATGATCGAGTGGAGCTGGGACTTGCTCACCGAGCCGGAACGCGTCGTGCTACGGCGCCTGGCGGCGCACGCCGACGGCTGCACGCTCGAGGCCGCCGAGGAGGTGTGCGCCGGGCCCGGCACGGTCGCCGCGGCCGACGTGGCGAGGTGGCTCTCCCGCCTTGTCGACCGCTCCCTTGTCACGGTCGCGCACGGCCCCGACGGCCCGCGCTACAGGCTGCTGGAGTCGGTGGCCGCCTATTGCGGCGACCGACTGGCCGAGGCCGGCGAGGCCGAACGGGTGCGGGACCAGCACGGCCGGTATTACACGGAGCTGGCCGTACGGGCCGAGCCGCGGCTGTACGGGCACGAGCAGCGGCGGTGGCTGCGGCGGCTCGACACCGAGACCGCCAATCTGCGCAGCGCCCTGGACCATGCGGTACGGCACGGGGACGCCGAGCGGGCGCTGCGGCTCGTCGGCGCCCTGACCTGGTACTGGTTCCTGCGCGGCCGGCTGACCGAGGCCCGGCGCTCGCTTCGTGCGGCCTTGACCGCCAACGGACGGTCGCCTGCCGCGCTGCGGGCCCGGGCGGCGGCCTGGCAGGACGGGATCGAGGTTCTGCTGGGCGAGCCCGACCCGGCGGCGGGGCGGGTGTGCGAGCGGGTGGCGGACCTGGCGGACCGGGCCAGGGCCGAGTGGTTCCTGGCGTACGCCGAGACCGACCTCGGCGATGTGCCCGCCGTCGACGAGCGCCTGGAGCGGGCACTGACCGGCTTCCGCGCTGCCGGCGACCGATGGGGCACCGCCGCAGCGCTGAGCACGCGGGCCAAGCTCGGGTACCTGCGCGCCGACCTGAAGGCGCTCGAACGGGACGGCGAGCAGAGCGCCGAGCTGTTCCGCGAGCTCGGCGACCGATGGGGGCTACTGCAGGCCACGGCGTGGCTGGGCGGGCTGGCCGAGATGGTCGTCGACCACGTCAAGGCGACCAGGCTGCACCGCGAGGGGCTGCGCATGGCCGAGGAGCTCGGCCTGTGGCCAGAGGTCTCGGTACGGCTGGCCTGGCTGGGCTGGATCGCGGTGCAACAATGCGACTACTCGCGGGCGCGCGAGCTGAGCGGGCAGGCCCTGCGGCTGGCCGCCGAGCAGGGGTTCCGGGTCGGGGAGACCTTCGCCGAGATCGGAGTGGCGTTCGCCGCCCGCCGGCAGGGCGACCTCGACCTCGCCGAACGGCACCTGACCGGGCTGCTGCGCGCCGCCGGGCCGGAACAGGAGGGTAAGGCGCCGCCCCTGCACCTGCCGCTGGTGCTCACCGAGCTCGGCTTCCTCGCCGAGCGGCGCGGCCAGGCCGCCGAGGCCAGGCGGCTGCACCTGCGAGCGCTCCGCGCCTCCCGCACGCTGGGCGGGCCCCGGGTTGCCGCGATGGCGCTGGAGGGACTGGCCGGAGCCGCCGGTCTCGCCGGAGACCACGAGACATCGGCCCGGCTGCTGGGCGCGGCCGACTCCGCGCGGCGGGCGGCCTCCCTGCCGGCCGCCCCGTCAGAACGGACGGAGATCGACCGCATCACGACAGCCGCCCGCGCCGCGCTCGGCGGGGACGCCTTCGACGCTACCTATCGGGACGGCGCGGCGCGGACGCCCGCCGACGTCACCGCCGGCCTCGAGGGAGCGCTCCGGCCCGACTAGGTCACTGGTCAGCCGGCCGTGTAGTGGCGGAAGGAGACGGCGATGCTGCCGCGGGGGTAGCTCAGCACGGTGCCGGTCCCGGCATTGGTGATCGGACCGAAATCGTTGGCGGACACCTGGCCGATCTCCCATTTCTGGCTGGCTGCCCCGGTGCAGGCCGCCACCTGGACCTTGGCGACGGCGCCCGGGCCGGTGGCGTCCAGGCACCTGCTGCTGATCCGCAGCGTGCCGTCGCTGTAGCCGGTCCACTGCTGGGAGCTGGCGCCGGGGTTGCAATTCCGCGCCACCACCGTGGTGCCGTCGTCGGCCAGGGTCATGCACATGCCATTGAAGGGGCCCGCGACGGTGCCGGTGCCGGCCGGGAAGGGCCCGGCCGGCGCGGCGCGCAGCGGCCAGGCGGTGATGCCGCCGCCCAGGACCGGGCCGCCCGGCCAGACGGCCAGCAGGTAGGCGTGCTCATCGGGCGGGGTGATGTGGACGAGATCGGGATTGAACGGGGCCGGGCCGGTGGCCGTGTTCGCCCGCCAGGTCAGCAGGGCCTGCGCATTGCCGCCCGGGTGCAGCACCACCGTGGCATGGGATTCTTTCATCCAGGTTAGGTGGGTGGCCATCGAGAGGCCGTTGAAGAAGGCCAGTCCGGGATATCCGTAGACGTGACAGCTGGTGCCGGAGTGGTTGGTCAGGATGAGGGTCATCCCCCGCTGCCCGCCCGAGGCGGCGTTCAGGCCGGTAAAGGCCAGGGACAGCTGGCTGGTGTGGCAGCGCGGCGCCGATGCCTGGCCGCCGGCCGCGGTCGTGGCCGGGGTGCTGGCCGGCGCCAATGTTGGCGCCGGCGTGCTGGCAGACGGGGAGCGGGTGGCGCCCGCTCCCGGTGCCGCGGCGTGGCTGGCACAGCCGGTGAGCACGGCCAGGCACGCCACCGCGGCCAGCGCGGCGGCTGAACGTGTGGTAGTCATCTGTGCCTCCTGAGATCGGGCACCGAGTCGTTCCGGCACCCGACGTCCTCAGGCTCGTTCGGCCGGACGGTGAGCAGCAGAGACGATAGTCCCGGCGCTGAGAGTCATTTGCCCCTTATGGCGGGCTCGGTCCCGCCGGTCCGGACGCCGCGGGATCCGGCGCTCGCGTGTCATCGCGACGCACGGACGGGATACATACGGCACCGATCCGTTACATCCCGGAGACCCGCCGGCAGTAGCTTCTCGGCCAGGCCAGGTGTCCGGGACGCGACGGCGACGGGGTTCGCGGGCGGGCCGGAGTCGAGAGGCGTGGGTGATGGCGGAGGAGGAACCCGGCCCCGCCGGGCCGGGCGGGGAGCCGGGGACATCGGCATCCGGCGTCCCGCCCGCCGCGCCGGGGGGGCTAGGCGGCGGCGGACTCTGCTGATCGCCGGCATCGCCGCCGCGGTCCTGGCCGCCGCGGCGTCGGCCATCGTCCTGGGCTCCCCGCCGCAAGGTCCCCGGTACGCCCACCTGCGGCCTGGTCACCGCGGCGGCCATAGCCAAGTACCTGCCCGGCCCCGATTACCCGCTGGGTTCAACCTCCCTGGCCGCTGTCGGCCGCGGCAACTCCGTCGTGTGCACCTGGCAGGTGCCGGGCGGGAACCTCACTGTGCTGGTCAGCGTCTACCAGGCCGCCGCCGAGGTGCGGCAGTTCTTCAGCACCCAGGTGGCCGCGAGCGGCCGGGAGACGACGGGCAGCGGAGTGCGGACGCAGACCTTCGGGAAGCGGCCGGTGACCGGCCTCGGCGACCAGGCGACAGCCCTGCTCCAGACCGTGACCGTCCTCTCGGCGGGGAAGAACAGCGGGGTTTCCGACTGGGTGCAACTGTTCGTCAGGTCCGGCAACGCCGAAGCCGAGATCGGCTACAACCTCCCGATCCCCAGCGCCGCGCAACTGCCCGGCGCGATCGCGATAGCCCGCGGCGTCCTGGCCCGCCTGCCCAGGCCGTAGGCATCCGCCGGGCGCTGCGCGCGGCCCCGGGCGGGAGACGGCGGCCCGGGGCCGTCCCTGAGCCGATCTTGAAGATCGCGGATCGTTACACCTGCCATGGCGGGTGTAACGATCCACGATGCTGGCTGGCCTGATGGTCAGCCAGGTGACATCTGCTGTTCACCTGACGGCTGCCTGCGGGACGGGTGGCGCCGGTTGGATTTCGGGGGAATCGGACTCGGGGCCTGAGGAGCCAGAGTGACCAGCGGGTTCATCCCGGGCAACCTGCTGGTCAGCGAGAGCTTCTATACCAGCGACCCAGGCATCGTGGCGGGCCAGGCGCAGCTGCCGCCCGGCTGCAGCACCGGCTGCGTCACCGCGACCGCGAACGGCAGCTACCCGCAGGTGTTCAACAACGACGTGGCGGACGCCAGCTTCGGGGTCACCTCGCGGATCTTCCTGAGCGAGATGGCCCCGGCACCGGCCTGCCGGCCGCCGGCGCGCCGCTGCCGGGCTCGCCGCTCAGCTACAACCCGGCGGACCTGCAGACGGCGGGGCTGCCGAGCAACATGTGTCGACGGGACCCAGTGGAAGCTGGCCGACACGCTGCGGGCCGGCCTGAACCTCGGCCAGCCGTACACCGTGCGCGGCTACCCCACCGGGGACAACGCGGTGACCGGGCTGCCGTGGGCGCCGGCCACCGACGGGCTGCGGAACATCACCGGCTGGGTCAACCGGGACGGCACGGCCACGATCTGGGCCGTCACCTCGACGGTCAGCGGCAGCGGCGACCAGGGCGCGGACCCGAACAAGCTGGTGCAGATCACCGACCCGCTGGCCGCGGCCGCCCCGGCAGCCGGGGAGAGCTTCCGCGCGGTGCGCGCGGCAAGGTTCGCCGAGGTGCTCCACGGCGTCTCGCTCACCCCGGCGCGGTAGCTGCTGGCACGATGGCGGGATGACATCAGACCATGATCGGAAGCTGAGCCGCCAGGAAGCGTCGGACGCCGTTACCGGCCTCGGCTGGCGGCTCGTCCTGGGCGAGCTGCGGACGCAGGTGCTGACCGGGTCGCTGCCGCTGGCCGCCGACGTCGCGGGCCGGGCGGCGGCCGTGCCCGGCGCGCAGGGGCACCTGCGGATGGACGTGCGCGCGGGCCGGGTGGTCTTCTCGCTGCAGGCCGCCGAGGCCGGGTCGGTCACCGCGCGCGACGTGGACCTGGCGCACCAGATCTCCGCCGTGGCGGCGGAGTTCCGGCTGACCACGCAGACCGGGGGGGACGGGCCACGGTCGGTTCAGGTGCTGGAGATCGGCATCGACGCGATGGAGATCGCCGCGATCAGGCCGTTCTGGCAGGCCGTCATGGGCTACGCCGACGAGCCCGGCCGTTCGGGTCCGGAGGACGGCCTGGTCGACCCGGCCGGCCAGGGGCCGGCCATCTGGTTCCAGCAGATGGACGCGCCACGGCCGCAGCGCAACCGGATCCACCTCGACGTCTCGGTGCCGCACGACGAGGCGCACCCGCGCATCGAGGCCACCGTGGCGGCCGACGGCGCCGTCGTCTACGACGCCGAGGCGCCGGCGTTCTGGGTGCTGGCCGACCCCGAGGGCAACGAGGCGTGCATCACGACCTGGCAGGGCCGCGACGGCTAGGCCATATCTTTACTGATCTCGGACCAGAGGGCGCGGTAGGCGCGGGCGGCTGCGCTGCCTGGGGCGAAGCCGGTGACCGGGGCCCGCTCCACGGACATGCGCTCGATCAGGGAAAGAGCAGGGATCGGGGTGGCGGCGATTTCCTTGGGCCGTTCGGCCGAAAGGTCCCTGATGATCTCCTGGTGCAGCTTCTTGCGCCGGTCCACCATGGAGAAGAACGCGCGGATCTCGGGGCGACGGCCGTTGAAGCCGGCCACGAACTCGGTGAGCTGGTCCAGGGTGCGCACCGACAGCGTGGTGGGGATCAGCGGCACCAGCAGCACGTCGGCGGCGTGCATGACGTTCTCCGAGACCAGCGAGATGCTCGGCGGGCAGTCCAGGAACACGTGGTCGTATTCGGCGGCCAGCGGCCGGAGCAGCTGGCCGAGCTTGCGGGTGGGGTTCTTGTCCGTCCCCCCGAGGAGGAGGTCCATGTTGCGGTAGGTGAAGTCGGCGGGGAGCAGGTCCAGGTCGTCGAAGTCGGTGCCCTTGATCGCGTCGTCGAGGGTCTTGGTACCGCGGATGAGCGCCTTGCCGCCGCCCTTGACCCGCGGCTTGATCCGGAACAGGAAGCTGGCCGCGCCCTGCGGGTCCAGGTCCCAGAGCAGGGTCCGGTAGCCGTCGGCGGCGGACAGCCAGGCCAGGTTGACGGCAGCGGTCGTCTTGCCGACGCCGCCCTTGATGTTGTAGGTGGCGAAGATCTTCACGAGCGCCCCTCCAGCAGGACGCGGACGCGGTCCCGGCCCGCCGGGCCGGCGAACCTGGCGAACCTGGCGGCGAAGTCCGCGCGGGCTGCGGCCTGGCTGAGCGCCAGCTTTGCGGCGATTTCACCCATGGCCAGCAGCGTAGCGGCCGGGGCCGCCCGCTCGGCCAGCATCGCGTCGGCCAGCGCGTGGATCTCATCGCGCTGCACCTCGCCGTCCTGGAAGTCGCCGAGGCAGTCCTGCAGCGACTTGAGGTCGCCGACCACCTTCCGGTACGCGACCGGGTCGTGCAGCGGCGCGAAGAACTCTAGCAGGTAACGCAGCTCCTTGGCCCGCTTGCGCAGGTCGTGCAGGGATTCCGGGGGCGAGTCCGGGGTGATCGCGGCGCCTCGCGCGGCGATCCGGCGGAACGCGCGCCCGGTCGTGCCGAGGGCCAGCGCGATCGCGGTGGGACGCCGTTTCCTGGGGCCGCCGGCGTCGCGGATCTCCAGCAGCGCCTTGCGCCAGTCGTCGGTGATGGCGCGGAACCGCGGCCCGCGCAGCGCCGTGGCCAGCCGCCGGAACTCGCGGGCGCGGCGCCTGACCAGGAAGGCGCGGAGCGGCTCGAGGTCGGCCGGGGACGCGGCGACCAGCTGCCCGGTCATCGGGCCGAAGCCGAGCAGGTGGACGTCGAGGTCCCTGGTCGGAGTGGTCAGGTCGCCGAGCCACTTGAACTCGGTCTTGTAGTGCTCGGCCAGCCCGGCCGGGAGCACCTCGCTGAGCAGCTTGATCGCCGACCTGGTGCGGCGGACGGCGACCCGCAGGTCGTGCAGGAACTCGGTGTCGATGTCGCGGAGCACCCCGTCGACGTTCAGCTCCAGCGTGTCGAGCAGGCGCAGCAGCAGCCGGGCCACCGCGACCTGGGCCGGCATCGCGGCGGTGATCTCCGCCTCCACGCCGCTGGTGTGGTCGGCGGGATGGCGGCCGAGCGCGGTCAGCGCCGTGATCAGCACGCTCTGGCTGGCGTGCGAGACGCCGGGCGCGGCCGCCAGCAGGCTCGCCGCCCGGCGTGCCTGGCCGGGATAGCCGCGCACCTCGGTCACGGCCAGCCGTGGCGGGAGTTCGGCGGTGGTGCCGGCGGTGGCGCGGGATGCGGCCGCGCCGGGCGCGGACACCGTGATGCGCTCCGCGGCCAGCCGGGCCACGGTCTTGCCGTCGGCGTTGAGCAGCCGGGTGACGCTGACCGTGCTGACCGCCCTGACGATGGGCAGCAGCGCCCGCGGCCGGGTCAGCACGATGATCCGGTCCCGCACCGGCCCCTCAGGCAGGTCTTCGGCCAGGCGGGGACGTCGCGGCCAGCCGGTCACCGGCTGCTCGGCCTGCGGGGTGCCGTCGGCCTTGCTCAGCAGCAGCCGGCCGCCGCGCCTGGCCTGCTCGAAGTGGAGCATCAGCCCGGCCCGGTACAGCCGCCAGTCGAAGGTGTCCAGCCAGGTGCGCGGGTGCGCTCCGCGCCCGGCCGCGGCAGGTTCCGGCAGCACCGTGAACGACTGCGCCAGCGTGGCGAGCGCCGCGGTCAGGAGATCCTGAGCGGAAGCATCCTCCGCGGGAGGGTCAATGACGAATTCCCGCAGGCCCGGCGTCATCACCTCACGCCCTCCTCTTTTGGGCCACGCTACCGCCTGTCCCCTCAAACATCTGTATACCTTCCCGGTCGGGCCGCCGCGAATCGCTACCCGGCGGGCCAGCTCACCCCGGTCACGGCGAGGATGTCCGCGGGGCGCGGCATCCCGGCCTGGGCGCCGGGCCGGGTGGCGGCGGCGGCACCCGCGGCGGCGGCCGCCCGGACCGCTTCGGCCGCCGGGATGGCCGCGGCCAGGGCGACGGCGAGCGCGCCGACGAAGGCGTCCCCCGCGCCGACGGTGTCGACCGCGTCGACCCGGAAGGCCCTCGTGACGACCGGGACGCCCTCCGGGGCGGCCAGGGCCGCGCCGTGCGCGCCGGCGGTGACGACGGCGTGCTTTACGCCCGCGGCTACCAGCGCGGCGGCGGCCTGGCTTGCTTCGGCCAGGCCGTCGACCCGCCGGTTCAGGACAGCGCCGGCCTCGCTCTCGTTCACCACCAGCCAGTCCAGGCCCTCGCCCATCTCAGCGACGATCGCGGCGGCCTCGGGCGGGACGGGGGCCAGGTTGAGGACGCAACGGGCCCTAGCCCCGGACGCCCAGGCCAGGGCCGTCCTGATCGCGGGCACCGGGATCTCGGCGCAGATGACCAGGACGTCGGCCGGGCTCCCGGCGGCCGCGGCCACCTCCCCGGCGCCGACCTCGTGGTTGGCGCCGGGCGCGACCGTGATGAGGTTCTCGCCCGCGGCGTCGACCGAGATCATGGCCAGCCCGGTCGGGACCCCGGGCACGGTCCTGACGCCGGCGGCGTCCACGTTTTCTGCCCGGAGGGCGGCCAGCAACTGCCGGCCGAAGTCGTCGTCGCCGACGCAGCCGACCATGCGCACGGCGGCGCCGAGCCTGGCCGCCGCCACCGCCTGGTTGGCCCCTTTCCCGCCCGGCGTGAACCGCGCCGCCGAGCCGAGCACGGTCGCGCCGGGTTCCGGCAGCCGGGGCACGGTGACCGAGATATCCATGTTCAGGCTGCCCAGGACGGTAACGCGGGGCCGGTCAGTCATTGACCAAATCATATTCGATTCCATGACAGGACACAGCGAAATAAGCGCCGGGCGGACATGGTGTCTTAGCTTGTCATGGCACCGCGCGCAAACGGCCGGTAAGATCCCCGGGACGGGCCGGTCCGTGTTTCTCGTGGTGGCTGCCAGGGGCGGCTGGGCCGTATCTGGGAGGGTCATGCCAAGTACGCGGGAACGTCTGAGATCGGGCCAGGCCCCCTTGGGGGCATTCGTCAACCTCATTCCGTCGGCGGTCGTCACGCAGGCTCTCGCGGCGGCCGGTGCCGACGTGGTGCTGATCGATCAAGAACACGGCCCGATCGGGGCGGAGAGCCTGCACGCCATGGTGGCCAGTACCGCTGGAACCGCGTGTTCCCCCTGGGTCCGGGTTCCCGGGCACGACGAGGCCTGCGTGAAGAGCGTCCTGGACGCCGGCGCCGAGGGAATCGTCTTTCCCCTGGTCACTACGGCGCAGTCAGCAGCCGAGTGCGTGGCCCTCACCAGATACCCGCCGCAGGGCCGGCGCGGGTGGGGGCCGTTCGTGGCCCACTCGCGGTGGGGAACGGAGCTTTTTGACTATCTCGGCCGGCGAGGAGGGGAAACGATCTGCACGCTTTTGATCGAGACCCGTAGCGCCATCGACAACATCGAGGAGATCTGCCAGGTCGAGGGCATCGACTGCCTGACCATCGCGCCGTTCGACCTGTCTACCGAGATGGGCGTGTCCGGGCGTCTGAACGCTCCCGAGCTGGTGCAAGCCGTCACCCACGCCGAGCGCGTCATCCTCGAGTCGGGCATTGCGCTCGGCGGCGCCGCTTTGACAGAAGAGCAGACACGCGCGCTTGTCAAGAAGGGTTACCGGCTGCTCTGGCACGCCTTTGATGTCCTGGTGCTGAAGCAGTTCGTCCGGCAGGCAGCAGACTGGCGATCAATTTAATTCCCTCTTCGCCGCGATGGTCCTTCGCCGCAGACGCCCGCTGGCCTCCAGCATCCGCCGCGGTCAGGGCCGCGAACCCGGCGCTGGCCAGCGCCTCCTGCCGGGCATCGCGCAGCGACGCCGGCCGCTGGTAGACGACGTTCACGGCCGCGACGGCCGCGAACAGCACGACCAGGCCCACCACGTAAGCCCGTAGCGGAACCCTCTGCCCTATCCGCTTCCAATGGCGCCCGGCTGCCACCCCGCGCCCGCGTATAACCGCCATCATGCCCCGCCATGCCCGCAACCCCAGGTGCTTCCCCGCTCTGTTCTAACATAGAGTACATAGCTGACTACAATACGTACAGGCATGGCGACGTGCTGGCCCGGCCAGTGGCCGGGGAATTGGCTCTGCCGCCGGGGCGGGCCGGCCTCTACGCTCGGCTTGTGACATATCAGTTTCGCCAGGTGGATGTCTTCACCGATACCCCGTACCTCGGTAACCCGGTCGCGGTCGTGCTCGGTGCCGACGGCCTGAGCGCCGAGCAGATGCAGCAGTTCGCGCACTGGACGAACCTGTCGGAGACCACGTTCGTGCTGACACCGCGGGCGCGCGGAGCCGACTACCTGGTCCGGATCTTCACGCCGACCGGGGAGCTCCCGTTCGCCGGGCATCCCACGCTCGGCACCTGCCACGCCTGGCTGGAGGCCGGCGGCCGCCCGGCCGATCCTGGCGCCATCGTGCAGGAATGCCAGGCCGGGCTGGTCACGGTCCGGCCGGGCGAGGCGGGCCTGGCGTTCGCGGCGCCGCCGCTGCGGCGCGGCGGGCCGGTGGAGGAGCCGGTGACCGAGCGGGTGGCGCGGGCGCTGAACATCGCGCGGTCCGACATCGCGGACATCGCCTGGGCCGACAACGGCCCCGGCTGGGTCGCCGTCCTGCTCGCCAGCGCCGAGGCGGTGCTGGCGATCCGGCCGGGCGCGGTGGACCTGGACATCGGCGTGGCCGGGCCCTATCCGGACGGCTCGCCGGAGGCGATTGAGGTGCGCGCGTTCAGCCCGCAGGTCAGTTCGGTCGAGGACCCGGTCACGGGCAGCCTGAACGCCTCGCTCGGGCAGTGGCTGCTGGGCACGGGGCGGCTCACCGCGCCGTACGTGGCCAGCCAGGGCACCGTGCTCGGGCGCCGCGGCCGGGTGCACGTCTCCCGTGATGGTGACGGCCAGGTCTGGGTCGGGGGCGGCACGGTGACCTGCATCAGCGGCACGGTCGAGCTATAGGGGCGAGCTGCGGGGGCGCTCCCGCCGGCATCGGGGCGTGGCACCCCGGCTCGTTCGGTACTAATCTTCCCGGACGATGCGCAGCGCGAGCCTGCGGTTGCCGCGCTGCAACTCATGTGACGGCCGTCTCATTCCGGGTCCGGGCCTGCCGCGTTCCTGGGGCCGCGGCGGCGGACGGGGCGGTCCTGGGCGGCCGTCGTGGGCGCCAGCGGCAGCCGGGACGGAGGCTTGACCTCGGCCAGCCGCAGGTACGTCACCAGCCGCTGGCCGCCGCGGGTGGCTAGGCTGGCCAGCACCGTCTGGAGTTCGGCGACGTCCCTGGCGACGATGGTGAGCAGGTAGTCGGTCTCGCCCGCCACGTTGTCCGCCGCGATGATCTGCGGCAGGGCCCGGATCATGTCGTCGAACACGCGGCTGGACCGCGGGTCGTGACGGGCCAGCGTGGCCGTGACGTACACCTGCAGCGGGAAGCCCGCCGCGGCCGGGTCGAGCCGGGCGCTGATGACCCGGATGACGCCCGACTCCTTCAGCCGCCGGACCCGGTGCAGGGTCGCGGCCGGCGACAGCCCGGCCAGCCGGGCGAGTTCGACGTTGGTGCGGTCCGCATCCTCCTGCAGCGCGGTGAGCAGGAGTATGTCAACTTCGTCAAGTTCAGCGGCCTTCATACGAAATTTTATATCGCTAACTAGCTCGAGTAGCGAATGCTGTATGCCTACCGGCGAGTATGAATACATGAACGCCAACCGCCGTCACGCCGTCGCAGCCCTCATCGCGGCCGGGCTGCTGTGGGGCACTACCGTGCCGCTGTCCAAGCTGGCCCTGGCGTGGCTGTCGCCGGGCTGGCTCACCGTGGTGCGCTTCGGCCTGGCCGCCGCGGTCCTGCTGGCCGCGGCTGCGCTGACCGGCCGGCGGGCGGCGCTGCGGGCCGCGTTCACGCCCGCGGTGCTGGTGGCGGGCGCGCTCGGGTACGGGGGTTCGGTCATGGTGCAGAACGCCGGCATCATCAGGACCAGCGTCACCCACGCGGCGCTGCTGATCGGGGCGGTGCCGGTGCTGGTCGCGGTAATCGCCGCGGCGTGGCACCGGGTCGTGGCCCGGCCACTGGCCTGGTTCGGCTTCGTGGTTTCGCTCGGCGGCGTCGGCCTGGTCGCGGGCGGCGGGGGCGGCGGCGCGACGCTGGCCGGCGACGGCCTGGTGCTGGCGTCGCTGCTGCTGTCGGCCACGGTCACGGTGGCCCAGGGCCGGCTGCTGACCGGCCGCGACCCGGTCGCGGTCACCGCCGTGCAGTTCCTGGGCGCGGCGCTGGGCGCGCTGCCGGTCGCTCTTTGCACCTCGGCGGCGCCCGCCGCGCCGGGCGGCCCGGGGCCTGTGCTGGCGGTCGTCGCGCTGGCGGCGGCCGGGACGCTGCTGCCGTTCACCCTGTTCGCGTTCGGCCAGAGCCGGGTGTCCGCCGAGGTCGCCGGGGCGTTCCTCAACCTCGAGCCGCTGGTCGGCGCGATGGCGGGCGCGGTGGCGTTCGGGGACCCGGTCGGGCTGGTGCAGGTCGCGGGCGGCGTGACCATCCTGGCGGGCATCGGGCTGAGCAGCCTGCCGCTGCTGGCGGGACGCCGCACGTCCCGGCGCGTGGCCGCGAGCGCGGGCGCGAGTGCGAGTGCCGCGTCTGCTGGGGCGCCTGCGACGAGTGGGTGGTTGCGACGACTGACCGTGAATCCGGATGGCCAAGAGCGGTCTGCAGGCCCGGCCGGTCTACCACCGCAGGCGCGACTCCATCGAAGCCCCCCTCACCATCGTGTTCGCCGCCCTGGCGGTCAGCCGCTGGATCGAGCACCGCACCGGCTGGTCCATCCGCAAAATTCGTCACGACCGCCCGCCGCTGCCGCACCATCCAGATGCAGGCCGGCCCCACGTCATCACCGCCGCCGCTCCCCTCCCCCGACGACCTCCGCCAAGCCCTCGAAGCGATCAACGCCGCCCGCTGACTTGCGCACTAGCGTGCCGAAGTCGGGACCGGGAAGACTGAGATAACACAAATTTGTGTTATCTCAGTTCTACGTGTAATATCATACGTATGCCTACTGATGCTGAGATCACGTTCGCGGACCACGCCGGCCGTTTCTATGCCCGCCGCTACGGCATGGCGCCCATGGTGGGCCGGCTGCTGGGCTACCTGGCGATCTGCGACCCGCGCGAGCAGAGCATCGCGGAGCTGGCCGAGGCGCTGCTGGCCAGCCGCAGCGCGATTGCCGGCGCGGTCAAGATCCTGGACACTCTCGGCCTGATCCGCCGCTCGCGGGCTGCGGGTGAGCGGATGGACCGCATCTGGATCGACATGACCAGTGCCCGGTCGACGGGCTTCGACGTGACCGAGTACCAGGAGCAGGGCGATCTGGCCCGCGAAGGCCTGGCGCTGCTGGCCGACACGCCGCCCAAGCGGCGGGCGGTGCTGCTGGAGTGGGCGGCGTTCGCGGACTTCCTGGTAGCGCGGCTGCCGGAGCTAGAGAAGGACTGGAAAGCCCACCGCGAGTCGCTGCGCGCCGCCGGCGAACTCCCCGACATCCCACCGCATCACTGAAAGCGAGGAAACCCGTGACGATCAGCCTGACCGCGCCGGCGATCAGCGCCCGCGCCGCGCGCAAATCCTTCGGCGAGCACATCGTGCTCGACCTGGTCGACCTCACGGTCGCCGAAGGCACCATCTTCGCCCTGCTCGGGCCCAACGGTGCCGGGAAGACGACGATGGTGCGCATCCTGTCGACCCTGATCCGGGCCGACGGCGGCGACATCCGGGTCGGCGGGCACGACGTGGTCACCGATCCGGACGCGGTGCGCGCCCTGATCGGGGTCACCGGCCAGTTCTCCGCGGTGGACAACCTGCTCACCGGCGAGGAGAACCTGCGCCTGATGGCCGACCTTCGCCACCTTGGCCGCCAGGCCGGACGCCGCCGGATCGCCGAGCTGCTCGAGCGGTTCGACCTGACCGGCGCCGCGCGCAAGCCGCTATCGACCTACTCCGGCGGGATGCGGCGCAGGCTGGACCTGGCGATGACCTTGGTCGGCAACCCGTCAGTGATCTTTCTCGACGAGCCCACCACCGGGCTCGACCCGCGCAGCCGCCGCACCATGTGGCAGATCATCCGGGAACTGGTCACCGACGGCGTGACGATCTTCCTCACCACCCAGTACCTCGACGAGGCCGACCAGCTGGCCGGCTATGTCGCGGTGCTGGATCACGGGCGGATCGTCGCCGAAGGCACCCCCGCCGAACTGAAGCGCCGCATCCCTGGCGGGCACATCCAGCTCCAGTTCGCCGAACCAGACGCCCTGCGCGCGGCGGTCAGCATGATCCCGAACGCCACCCCGGACGACGATCAGCTGATTCTGCAGGTCCCCGGCGACGGCAGCATCGCCTCGCTGCGCCGCGTGCTCGACGAGCTGGACGACGCCCGCATCACCGTCGAGCACCTGTCGATCCACACGCCTGATCTCGACGACGTGTTCTTCGCCGTCACCGGCCACGCCGCCATCGAACCCGCCACCCGCCAAGAAGAGGAAGCCCTCCAGCCATGACCTCCCTCGCCTACACCTTCGCCGATTCGGCGACGATGCTGCGCCGCAACCTCAAGCACCAGCTCCGCTACCCGTCACTGACGGTCATGCTCGCAGGCTTCCCGATCGTCTTCCTGCTGCTGTTCGTCTACGTCTTCGGCGGCCAGCTCGGCACCGGCCTCGGCGGGGGCGGCCGCAGCGCCTACCTCACCTACGTCGTCCCCGGCATCCTGATCATCACCGTGGCATCCGCCGCCCTCGGCACCGCGATCTCCGTCGCCACCGACATGACCGGAGGCATCATCGACAGATTCCGCACCATGGCCATCTCCCGAGCCGCCGTGCTCACCGGCCACGTGATCGGCAGCCTGCTGCAAACCCTCGCCGTCCTGCTGCTCGTGGTCGGCGTTTCCCTGGCCATCGGCTTCCGATCCCACGCCAGCGCCGTTGAATGGCTAGCCGCCGCCGGCGTACTCGCGCTGTTCGCGTTCGCACTCATCTGGCTGTCCGCAGCGCTGGGCCTGGCCGCCAAGAGCGTCGAAACCGCCAGCAACACCCCCATGTTCCTCACCCTGCTGCCGTTCCTGTCCAGCGGGTTCGTCCCCACCGCCAGCATGCCCGCCGGGCTGCGCCAATTCGCCGAATACGAGCCCTTCACCCCGGTCACCCAGACCGTCCGCGGCCTGCTCACCGGCGGGCCCATCGGCGCGCACGCGATCACCGCCATCGCCTGGAGTGCCGGCATCGCCCTGGCCAGCTACCTCTGGGCGGTTCGTCTCTACAACCGCCGCCGGGCAGCCGAGCCGAACTGACCTCGTGGTCCGCCAGGCGATCCGCCCGGCCGGCGCGGCACGGCTCAGGTGGCCGGGCCGCGCCGGCAGGCGCCGCGGGCGGGCTCAGGCGGTCATTGACCGACCTCCGGAACGTCAGGTCGGCCAATGTGGTGAAATGGTGCGCAAGTGACCGAGTATCCAGGGCAGCGATACGTCATCTGGCGGATCCGGGATATCAGGGATCCTGGTTACGATCCGGGACATGACACAATTAATCGCTCGCTTGCCCATCCTGCTCGCAGTATCGGCGTGCGCCGTGGCGACCGCTGTGACCGCCAGTGGCCCCGCTGCGGCCAGCACCAGCTACGGCGTCGTCGCGACCATCCCCCTCGGGGAGTGCAGCAGCCCCAGCCCCGACGGGGTGAGCGTGGACACCGTCAGGCACCATATCTTCGTGGTCGGCACCTGCTTTACGACCGGGATATCCACCACGGGCGAGGTGCAGGAGATCGACGGGGCCACCAACCAGGTCACCGCCAGCCTCGTGCTGGGGGAGGGCCGCAACTCTCAGGGCATCCTCCCCCGGGTCTCGGACGCGGCCGTCGACTCCGCGACGGACGCTGTCTACGAGACGGTCAGCAACGGCGTGTCCCAGGTATCGGTGGTCGATGCGGCCACCAACACGCTCACCACCGCCATCCCCATCAGCGCCGGCGTCCTAGCCGCCGACCCCGCGACTAACACCGTCTACGCGGGCACCGCCGGCGGGGTGTCGGTGATCAACGGGGCCACCAACCAGGTCACCGCCACCATCGCGCTGTCCGCCGCCCCGGTGACCATCGCCACCGACCCGGCGGCTAACACCGTCTACGCGGGCGCCGGCAACGCGGTGTCTGTGATCGACGGGGCCACCAACCAGGTGACCGCCACTGTCGCCATCAGTTCGGGCTTCTCCGCGGAAGGTCTGGGCGTCGACCCGTCTACCCATACCGCCTACCTGTCAGCTTCCGGCACCGAGCTGCCTCCCAGCGGCGTTGTGTACCTCATCGGCACGACCACCGGCGGCGGCGGGACCGGCCAGGCCCCGGCCGTGAGCACGAACGCGGCCAGCGGGGTGTTCTCCGCCGGCGCCACCCTGAACGGCTCGGTCAACCCGGAGGGCCAGTCCACCACCTACAAGTTCGACTACGGCACCAGCACCAGCTACGGCTCCTCGGTGCCCTCGCCGGCCGGGTCCGCGGGCTCGGGGACCAGCACGGTGAACGAGTCCGCCACCCTGAACGGACTCCGGCCGGGCACCACCTACCACTACCGTATCGAGGCCACCAACGCGACCGGCACCACCGACGGCCCCGACCAGACCTTCACTACCGCCCGGCGTCACCGGTAACGGCACGACCACAACCCGGCTGGCGGTCATCCGCGATGACCGCCAGCACCCGGGCACCCAGCCAACGGCGGTGAAGACAGGAAAACAAGGCTTTCCCGCCCGAAGCCTCACGCCGCGCCTGGGATCTGCACACCAGGCGCGACCGCCCCGAACGCAAGTTGACCGGTGCGGACAGGGCTCGCTGGCGGTCCAGGTCAACAGATTGCGTTTGCCCGGCCCTGCCTGGCGCCGCGGTTCCGCACTTCCGCTCCTCAGACCCCGGGCGTCCCGCGCATCACGCGGCGGCCCCGTCTCCGGCCGGCCCGATGTGACATTGAGCCGACCATAGCCGGCACGCTGCCACATCGGGCCGGCCCAGATCCCGGACCGGGAGACCGCAGGGCGCGGGTACCCCGGGCAAACCGTGACCGGCCAGCACCACGAGGATCGCGTCACCGAGCAGGGAACGCTCCGCGTCATCAAACTCAGTCGCGTTCAGGCGCAATTCCATGCCGTTCGCGAGGGCCGTAAGTATGACGGCGAGCCATTCATAGGAGATGCCGCTCGCGCCGGGATGACGCATCGCGATGGCGAGCATGCACGGCCTTACCGAAGCACCCATGTCCGTTCGGTCCAAATGATGAGGTAGACGGCCCGGTCACCGATCACCCGGCGCCAGCCACCTACGGCCAGCGGTCCTGCGGTCCTGGAGGATCAGCGGTAAACGCCCTGGATGTGGCGTAGCGAGGCCGAAGGAGTCTCGGTAACCGGCCAGGCACCCTTAAGGCCGTTAAATTATCCGATCTACTGCCCTTTTGCCGCAGCCTCGGAATTCGGGGCGGCTGTCGGCTGGTTTCTGCGGTGAGCCGTTCCTGGCTGCCCGGCTATCGCGTCGAGAGCTGATGATTCCGCAGCTCAGGCCAGCGGTCCAGGGCCGGCCTTAGTACGTCCAATTCATGACCTTTAACGTTTATCCTTGAATACCGCAGGTCATCGCGTTCGGCTAGGATGCGGGGCCGCTGTCATGGCGTCTCCCGCATCTTGCCGAGGCCATCGAGGATGATGTCGAGCCCGAATTCGAATTCGGTCTGGTCGTCGCACCAGCCCAGCGTGGAGTCGGGGTCGTCGTGGGCTACCTCCATGAACATGGCCACGAGGTGCGGGATCTGATCGGCCATGCTTTCGAGCGCGGCGGCGGTCTCCTCATTGCTTGTTCCGGCGCTCGGATCGAACATTTCCTGGGTGAAACCCAGCGCACGGCTGCCGAGAGCGTGCAGCGCGTGGTGGATCAGGTCATAGGAGAAACCGCCGTCTCGCATGAGCCTGAGCAGGCCGTCGTAGTAAAGCAGCACGGCCAGGCTGGTGCTGGTCCGTGTCTCCAGGACGCGGGGGGCCCAGGGGTGGCGGAGCAAGACCTGCCGGGCGGACAGGATCCGCTGACGGACCGCCGTTTTCCAGCCGGCTCCCGCGGAGGGCACGCCGATCGTACCCACGACGTCGTTGATCTCCGCCACGACGGCGTCCGCGATGCCGTCGAGGAGATCTTCCTTGCTCGCCACGTGGTAATAGAGCGACATCGCCTCTGCGCCGAGTTCGTCCGCGAGCCGGCGCATCGTGAGCGACTCGAGGCCGCTGGAGTCGGCGATCTTGATCGCGGCTCGCAGCACGCGCTCTCTGCTCAGCGGGAGCCGCGGCTGCAATCCTGGCTCGGCTCGGGTGACCACTACATCAGCCTTTCCTGCGCACTTGATCGTACAGGGTAAGCCTGACCAGGTGTCCCAGCCCCCTTGACAGCCTTACGTCGTAAGATTATCTTACAACGTAAGGCACCTTACAGCGTAAGATACGTGGTGCGAGACGGTCCGGTCCTGGCCGAGGAGAAGAAGATGAAGGCTTTCGTCCTGCGTTCGTACGGCTCACCCGACCACCTAGACCTAACGGCCCTGGACACGCCCGTGCCCGCGGCCGGTGAGGTGCTGGTCCGGGTGCGCGCGACCTCCGTCAACCCCTACGACTGGCATCACATGAGAGGCGAGCCGCGCATCGCCCGCCTGATGCCCGGCACCCTGGGGCTGCGTGCCCCGAAGCTCCGCATACTCGGCTGCGACATGGCGGGCCAGGTCGAGACGGTCGGCAAGGACGTGACGGAGTTCCGTCCCGGCGACGACGTGTTCGGCCTGCTCAAGCAGGGCGGCTTTGCCGAGTACGTCTGCGTCCCTGAACGCCTGCTGGCGCGCAAGCCCGGGAACCTGTCCTATGAGGAGGCGGCGGCGGTGCCGATGGCGGCCGCCACCGCACTGCTGGGCCTGCGCGACGTGGGCCGGATCGAGGCCGGCCAGCAGGTCCTCGTCAACGGCGCCTCGGGAGGAGTCGGCACGTTCGCCGTCCAGATCGCCCGGGCGCTTGGCGCGAAAGCCGATGCCGTGTGCAGTTCTCCGAACGCGGATCTGGTCAAGTCAATCGGCGCGGATGACGTCATCGACTATGCCAGGGAAGACTTCACGCGGAGCGGACGGCGCTATGACGTGCTGTTGGACATCGCGGGGCGCACCGGGGTCTTCGCGTGCCGGCGGGTGCTGGCGCCTCGGGGAACGCTGGTCCTCATTGGCGGGCCGGCCGGGCGATGGGTGCAGCCCGCCGGGCACGTGTTTTCAGCGCTCGCGATGGGACCGCTGGTGGCGCCGCGGATAGCCCTGACGGACACCGTCACGTACACGGCGAAGAAACAGATCCTCATGACCCTGACCACGCTCATTGAGGACGGCAAGGTCACCCCCGTCATCAGCCGGAGGTACCCGTTCCACGAACTCCAGGAAGCCATCAGGTACCAGGAACAAGGCCACGTCCCGGGCAAGGTAGTCGTCACCATCTGAGCCAAGAACGACAACGGGCCGAGGTCACCGGGGTGGACAATGCGGGGAACCTGGAGTTCATGCGCTCACTCGGCGCGGACCACGTCATCGACTACACGCGGGAGAACTTCACCAGGAACGGGCGCCCCTATGACCTGATCCTTGGTCCCTGCCGCGTACACGGCAATAACAGGGAAGCCGCACCGGCTGCGCCCTTGTCCCGCTTCGTTCCGCGGTAGCCCGGGGGCGAGATTCCCAGGACTATCCGGCCGATCAGTGTCACCTGGGCGGTTAGCCGTAACTGTGGGCGTCGTCGGGGTAGGTGTTGCTGGCGACCTCGTTCACGTACTGGCTGACTGCCGTGGTCAGCGTTCCGGCGAGGTCGGCGTAGCGCTTGACGAAGCGTGGGACGCGGCCGGTGGTGAGTCCGGCGAGGTCTTGCCAGACCATGATCTGGGCGTCGCAGTGCGGGCCTGCTCCGATGCCGACGACCGGCACGTGCAGCGAGTCCGAGACCCGCCGTCCCAGTTCGGCGGGAACCGATTCGAGGACGATGGCGAATGCGCCGGCTTCTTGCAGCGCCAGGGCGTCCTCGGCGAGCCGGTCGCCGGCCTCGCCGCGGCCCTGCACGCGCCGCGTGCCGCCCAGGATGTTGACGCTTTGCGGAGTGAGCCCGAGGTGGCCCATGACCGGGATGCCGGCCTCGGCGAGTGCGCGCACCTGCGGCAGGACCGGGCGTCCGCCTTCGAGCTTGACCGCCTGGGCGCCGCCTTCCTTCAGGTGCCGCGCGGCGTTCTGCAGGGCCTGCCCGGGCCCGCCCTGGTAGCTGCCGAACGGCAGGTCCGCGACGATCAGCGCGCGACTGGTGCCGCGGACCACGGCCTGGACGAGCGAGATCATCTGGTCCATCGTGACCGCGACCGTGTCCGGGTAGCCGAACACCATCTCGCTGCTGGTATCGCCGACCAGGATGGCCCGCACGCCAGCCTGCTCGAACAACTGCGCGGTGAGCGTGTCGTAGCTGGTGAGCATCGCCCACCGTTCCCCCCGGTCTGTTGCGGCCTGCAGGTCGCGCACGGTTATCCGGCGATCGGCAGGCCAGCGGGGTTCGGTCATCATGGCTCCCTTTGCGATGTCGTCAGAGCATCCCGCTGACGTCATCCTGAAAGCGGTCTCGCTCAAAGTCAATTCTCGGGTTTACTGGCAAATGCCATAGGGATAGCTTGGATGAGTGACTCTCGATGACCTGCGTGTGTTCATCACCGCGTACGAGACCGGGAACCTGAGCGCCGTCGCCCGGGCACTGTCGTGCACCCAGTCGGCGGTCAGCCAGCACATCAAGCACCTGGAACGGGAAACCGGCCTGGCCCTGATCGAGCGCCAGCCCCGCGGCGTCGCCCCGACGCGGGCCGGGCGGATCCTCTACCAGGGGGCGCTCGGCGGCATCGCCTCCCTTGACGCCGCGCTGCGCCAGCTCGACGATCTCCGCGACGGCCGCGGCGGCACGGTCAGCGTCACCACTGGCGGCGTCACGGTACGGCACTTCATGGCCGACGCCATCGCCGGCTTCCGCCGCCGGCACCCGGACGTCACGCTGGAGTTCCAGTCCGCCTATTCGAGCCAACGGTGCATCGAACTGCTCCGCGATGGCCGGGCGGACCTGGCCTGGATCACGCTCGGCGAGCCCCCGCCCGGTATCGAGCAGCGGCCAGTCACCGGCCTTCGGTGGGTGCTCATGGTGCCCGCTGACGACCCGCTGGCCGCATGCGACTCCATCGATCCCGGCGACCTGGCAGCAATCCGTTACATCGCCTACCCGGAAAATTCCGCCTCACGGCGGAAGCTTGAAGACCGGCTCGCCCGGCTGGGGATCAGCCCTCCTGCGCCGGTCAGCGTGGCCGACTGGGACACCGCGATCCTGCTCGCCGAGCTCGGTGTCGGCCACGCGATCCTGCCCGCCCTCCCCGGAGTCAGAGTTCCGTCCGGCAGCCCGGTCCGTGCCGTCCCGATCCCGGCGCTGGACCCGCTCACCGTCGGCTGGGCCGCCCGCCAGTGGAACGTACTCACCCCACTGGCCACCGAATTCGCCGAACTCGTCGCCGCGGACTTTCCGGCCCCGCCTTGAGCAGCACGAGACCAGGTAGTGGCGAGGGTCGGCCGACACGGGTCCTGATGATCGCCACCACCACGTCAGGCCGGGCCGAACGAAAACCTACGGTGCCGGCAAGCCGAACATCGGGAAATGACAGTTGTGCGCTGGCTCAGTCGGCAGCCTTACGCCTGCGGCCGTGACACGGCGCGGGAGGGGTGCGTGCTGGATAGCCCGGCGACCATGACCCGGACTAGCGCCGTGAGGTAGCGCCGGTAGGCGGCGGGCGAGGGGGCGCTGGACTGCAGGCCCCGGGCGGAGGCGATCAGCAGCTCGGCGGCGGTGCCCGCCGTGAGGCCGGCCGGCTCCAGGTCCAGTTCCCCGGCAGCAACGGCTTCGGCAAGGACGTCGCGGACCAGCCGGTTGTACCGGCTTGCGGCGTCTGAGACCAGCTCCGCTGACAGCCGGTGCTTGGCGTCCAGCAGTTCGGCCGCGTGCGGGGAGCGGCGGATCGTCTCGGCGTAGGTGCCGAACCAGGCGGCATGCATCGCGGCCAGCTTGTCCGCGGTCGTTCCTGGCCGGTGCCTGGCGGCCTCGGCGCCGGCCAGCATCCGGTGGGCCAGACGCTGGCTCAGCGCCTGGAAGACCTCCTCCTTGCCGGCGAAGCTCAGGTAGATGGTGCCCTTGCCGATCCCCGCCTCGCGGGCGATGTCGTCCATTGAGGTGCGGCGGTAGCCGTACTGGCCGAACACCTGAAGGGCCGCGTCCAGGATCACGCTGTGCCGGGCCTCGGCGTCCCCGCGCGGCGGGTTCATGCCGGGACGGCCAGCCGCCTGGCGGGCTGGACAGTGATCTCGGAGATGCTCAGCTCGATGGGCTGGGTGATCGCGAACAGCACGGCCCGGGCCACGTCATCGGCGCTGGCCAGGACCTGGCCGGCGGCGACCGCGGCCCGCTCCAGCGCCTCCGGCGGGAACAGCCCATCGGAGGGCGGCCCGATCTCCTCGCCGAGGGAGGCGGCCAGGCCGCGCAGCAGGTCCGGCTGATGGCGGGCGAGATTGGTTGCCGTCGGGCCGGGGATCACGGTGATCACGCGGATCGTGTCGTTTTCCAGTTCCCGCCGCAGCGAAGCGGTGATCGCGTTGACCGCCGTCTTGGTGGCCCCGTAGAAACCCGGCGCCTCCAGGCGGCTGGCGCTGGAGGAGATGTTGACGATGTGCCCCTCGGCGCCGCATGCCCGCATGGCGCCGACCGCCGCCCGCGATCCCACGGCCAGCGCGAGCACGTTGACCTCGAGCATCTCCCGCCATGCCTCCGGGTCGCCGTCGGCGAGCGGGCCGCGGAACGACACCCCGGCGTTGTTGACCATCACGTCCAGCCGCCCCGTGTCGGTCATCGCCCGGTCGACCAGGCCCTGGACCGTGCCGGGATCTCGCAGGTCGGCCGCCACCGCGGTGGCCGCGCCGCCGGCCCCGGCTACCGCCTGTACCGTGCCTGCGAGCGCCTCCGCCCGGCGCCCGGCCGCGAACACGTGCGCCCCGGCCTCGCCCAGGCGCAGCGCGACCGCCCGCCCGATCCCGCTGGACGCCCCGGTGACCACGGCGGTCTTCCCCGTGAACACTCCCATGCCCGCACCTCCCGGCCATGACTGACTGACTAGCTGACTCAGATGGCCAAAATAGTCAGATAGTCGGCTGATGCGCAAGCGCCACCAGCTAATGGTCCTTCCGCAGCGTCCCCGGCCGCGACAGTCACCCGGACAGACGACGACTTCGCGGGCGCAGTTCCGGCTGGTACCGGGCCGTCAGCGGACGAGGCCGCGTCGGCCCGCCGACCCCAGAAAGAATGTCTACGGCGCCGGCAAGCCCGTGTCGGGATTGTGACATTTCTATGCCTGGGTCCCCAGTTTGCCCGCGTCAGCCACGATACGTGCTGGTGAGGGGCGCGGTACCCACCTTGCTTGGTCCGCGTGCTGCGTCTTGGTTGCGTGTCCTGGGCGACGATGCTTGAGAATGTTTCCTAACCATTCGAGCATGGAGGATCTCTCATGCATGTCCGCTTTCTCGGCAAGGACCCCGACTCCCAGGAGGGGCAGTCGCCTACCTTGTTCGCGACCGACCGGGCAGACCGCAAGACCTACATCGCCCAGGGGTGGATCGTAACCGCTACCGTGGCGCTGGCGGAGATGGGCGACATCCCGGCTGGCGAGGCTGTGATCGAGATTCCCGCCGATGTCCTGCGCTTCGCGGAGGAGGTCCGCTGAGCCTGCTCACCGGTGAGGAGTTCTCCGGGCTCTTCCGCACGTTCGAGCCACGGCCTTCCGTCTGGAGACGCGAGACTACTATTACTCGCCGAATGAGACGAAGGCGCTGGCTCAGTTCGTCGCGGGAGAGCCGACTGACATGGGCTGGTTCCAGAACTGGTTGTCGATGATCCGCGCGGCAACCGCCGAGGGACGCCGGTTCTCGCGCGTCCGCGTGGTCATCATGCCGCTGACCGACTACAGCCGCTTCGACGTGTTCTGCTCGCAGTACACCTACGCGGCTGGGGAGGAAATCCGCTACCTGACCCGAGAACAGGCCCGCGACCTGCCCGACTACGATTACTGGCTGTTCGACTCGCAGCTGCTGATCAAGATGCACTTCGATGAGGAAGAGCACTTCCTCGGCGGTGAAGTGATCGAGGACCCGGCCGTGATCGTGCAACATGGCTACTGGCGCGATGCTGCCTGGCATCGCGCGGTTCGACGGGATGACTTTGCCTCCGAGCAGAACGAGCAGCGTCCTCAGCGTTCATGAGGCACGCCACGCACTGGGACAGCGGCTCCGCGAGCTTCGCCAGCAGGCCGGGCTGACCGGCCGGCAGGTCGCGGAGTCGCTGTCCTGGCCTGCCTCGAAAGTCTCCAAGCTGGAGAACGGACGGCAGACACCCACCGACGACGACATACGCGGCTGGGCCAGCGTGACTCATGCCGATGCTGAGACTGAATCGCTGCTCGCTTCGCTGCATACCCTGGAAGTTCAGCACGCCGAATGGCAGCGGCAGCTCAAGACGGGGCTGCGCCCCCATCAGGACGAGATTGCCGACCTGGACGCGAGAACGCACCTGTTCCAGGCGTTCGAGCCGACGTTCATCCCGGGGCTATTGCAGACGGCGGAATACGCCCGTGCCCGCTTCGCGCAGAGCATCACTGTCTTCAAGGTGCCCAATGACATCGATGAGGCGGTACGTGCCCGCGTGCGGCGTCAGGAAATGCTGTACCGGCCTGACAAGCGATTCCATTTCGTCTTGACCGAGGCCACGCTGCGGTACCGGTTGTGCGCGCCCGAGGTGATGCTCGGGCAACTGGACCGGCTCATCACGTTCGCGGCGCTGCCGAATGTGCGGCTCGGCATCATCGGTTTCGGGACCGCGTACGTGGTCGCGCCGACGCATGGTTTCTGGCTGCTGGACAATGACAGGGTGATGATCGAAACGTTCTCGGCGGAGCTGAACCTCGCCCAGCCGCAGGAGATCGAGCTATACAGCGGCATCTTCGACCAGATGGCGGGCGTGGCTAGCTACGGCCGGGCGGCGCGTGCGATCGTGACCCGCGTCCTCGACGACCTTGCGCCAGAGGCACCCGAGGATGGCCCGTAATTTCCCCGCTCGCCTAATCCGGCAGTTATTTCTAGAAACTCTGAGAAACTTTCTGGCCATTCGCTCCGGTCGGCTCTACTCTCCCAGTGAAGCGCCCGCACATAACCGGGCGTCCGGGAGGCCGAGGTGAGTGCGTTCGTCCCGCTGCTGGACATGGAACAGGCTGAGCGCCTGCCAGCGCGTGCCCGCGAGGTGGTCGAGTACCGCAAGAGCGGGCTGAGCCTGAATCACATTCAGGGCTGCCCGCTGGATTGCGCTTACTGCATCCGCCATACCTACGGCCTGTGGGACCAGCGCCAGCCGCGTGCCTTGATGTCCGACGCCGAAGCGGTTGAACGGCTGGTCAGCCACCGCTACTTCCAGGCGCACGTCACTCCGGTTCAACTTCTCAACCGTGCGACGGACCCGTTCCTGCCTTCTGTCCGGCCGCACACGCTGGCGGTGCTAGCCGACCTTGACGCCCGTGGCCTGCGAAACCACGTGCTTGCCATCACACGGCACCAGATGAAGCCGGACGACATAGCACGGCTGCATCGGCTCGTGAATCTCAAGGTGACGCTGCTGTTCACCTATTCCGGTATCGATGACAAGCGCATTGAGCGCTACCCGTCCCAGGTCGCTGCCGACTCGCTGAGACTCATGAGCGCTCCCGGCCGTCGCCGGTACCGGACCATCTTGTACTGGCGTCCGCTGGTGCCGGGGCTGAACGACAGCGAGGAGGATCTTGCGCGGGCGTACGCGCTGAGCCTGCTTGCCGACGCCACCGTCTTTACCGGCTTGTTCTACCGGGATCAGATCGCGCGGTACTACCGGGCTAACGGCCTGCCCGAACCCTACGACGGCACGGCACGGCCCTCCGCGGCGGAAGATCGTGCCCGAGACGCTCGAACAGCGCGTGGTGGCGGCCTTCGCCGGTTCCGCCTCGCTGTTCCGCAAGACCTCGTGCGCCGTGTCCTACGCGCACGGCCTGTCGGATTACAACGGTCACTACGGCATCCGCGAACTGTGCGACATCTGCCCAGTTCACCAGGTCAGCCTGTGTCGCAGCGCGCACCGGGTACCCTCGGCGGACCAGATTTACCAGGTCGCCCGCGCGTTGCCGGTAGCAGAGGGCATGCAGGTAGTAGACATCAGCGAGCGAGCTGCCGTGGTGTCCGGGCTGGGCGACGAGCAGCCGCGCTACTACCTACAACATGCGTTCGGCTTCCAGATGCACGACCTACGGCACCCGCACCACGTGCACCGTCATGGCCGCGCGGATATCGGATGGAAGGACGCGCCACGCGATGACTGACTGGACGAGCCTGAACTATGCCGTAACCGACGTGGAAGGCAACGGCCAGCAACCGCCCGAACTGGTAGAACTGGCCGTCCTACCGATCACGGACGGCACCATCGGTGAGCCTGTGACCTGGCTGGTCAAGCCGCCGCGGCCGATCAAGTACTTTGCCACGCGCATTCACGGGATATCGGGCAAGGATGTCGCCAGCGCCCCGGCCTTCGCTGACATCAAGCACGAAGTGTGCCAGGCATTCGTCGGCAGAGTGCTCGTCGCCCACAACGCGCACGTGGACATGGGCGTGCTGCTGCGCGAACTGGGGGTATGGGAATCCCCCGAGGTATTCGACACGCTCAAGCTCGCCAGGCGGCTGCTCCCCGGCCAGCCTAGTTACAAGCTCGGCGCGCTGGTCGAAGCGCTGTCCCTAGACGGCGGGATGCCCCCCGGCCGGGTACCGCACCGCGCCGGTTACGACGTGCTGGTCACGGCCCGCTTGTTCGTCCGGCTCGCCACGCGCCACGAAGGAAACCCGGTCTCGCTCGAAGAACTTCGCGGCCAGGCAGCGGACCCCCACGCCCGGAAGCACCGATGAGACTGCTGCGTCCCTTTTCTAGCCAGGAGCGGGGCATGTTCGTCAGCATCGATGGCCCGAGCGGCGCAGGAAAATCTACAATAGTCCGTCACCTGGCACAGATGCTCGTAGCGGTCGGCGAGAATGTGCATATAACTGCCGAGCCATCAAACGGGCCGATCGGCGTGCTGTGCCGCGAGCTAACTGAATCGGTTACCGGCCACGCCCTCGCCTGCCTGTACGCGGCCGATCGCTACCACCATGTGCAAACGGAAATTCGCCCCCGCATGGAAAATGGGGCAACCGTCATCAGTGACCGGTATATTCCGTCCGGCCTGGTCATGCAGCGTTTTGACGGTATCGATCCGGCTTTCCTGTGGCAACTCAACTCCGAGGCTGACCGTCCTGACCTGGCCGTAATCCTGGAAGCTGACCCGGAAATCATAGCGGAGCGGCTAGCCGCGCGTGGCCCGCATAACCGCTTCCAGCTCACGCCCGGCAGCAGTCACGCTGAAGTTCATTTCTACAGGCAGGCAACCGAGAGATTGATACAGGCTGGCTTTGACGTACTGCGTGTGGATTGCAATAAGCGACCTGCGGAACAGTCCGCAGCATTCATCCGTGACAAACTCGTGAGCTTCTTTGCTTCCGCAGAAACCGGGGAGAGGTAGACGCGATGCCTGCCAGCGGAATGGTTCACCAGCCGCAGACGGCCGGACAGGCGGTCGCGCGAGTGGACGGGAAGTCCCCGGACGTGTCGGGTCCGGCCGGGCGCAAGGGGTTCAAGGCCGAGCTGGACGGACTGCGGGAACGGATGCGCGGCCTGGGATTCCCCTACGACGAGATCGCAGCCGAGATCGGCAGGCGGTACCTGGTGCGCCCGCGCGAGGCATACCGGCTGGCCTGGGGCTGGCCCCTGGAACAGGCGGCAGCGCGGTTCAACGACCGTGCCGCGCGGCACGGCACGGACCCGGAGGCCCGCGCCAGCGAGTTCGAGCACTGGCCACGCAGCACGCGCAAGCCATCGGTCTACGTGCTGGTCATGCTGGCCGAAATCTACGAGACCGACGTGCTGTGCCTGCTGGACCTGGCTGACCATGAGAGCCTGCCGCAGCAGGACCGGCTGGTGCTGCTGCGCCGCCCGCGCGCCGAGACCCCGTTCGGGGAAAGGACCGTCGCGCTGATGGAGGCGCGCAGCCTGTCGATGCGGGAAACGGCACCTGGGCCGCCGGCACCCTGGCCCCGCGCCGCCCGGCCAGCTCGGAAAGGCGCCGGTAACAGGTGCTGTCAGGTGAGCGCCGACGGCTCGCTGGCCTTGCAGACCTCCCGGAATGTCTCGCTCAGCTCGCGTGCTTCGGGCACGCCCCGCTCTGCGACGGCGTCGATCACCTCGCGGGCCCGCCAGTAATTCGACGGCACCAGCCGCCCGGAGGTAACAGCCTCAAGCGCGGTGCCTGCCGCCTCGTCGTGCCGTCCGGCCGCGATCAGCGCCAGGGACAGGTCCAGCCGGGCTGAGGCGGCGCGGCGCGGTCGCGGCGGACCGTCAGCAGCTGACTCCAGCCGCGCGAGCACCTGCCGCGCGAGCGGTTCGGCCGCCGGGTCACCGAGCCAGGACAGCGTCGTCGCCGCGTACGCCTGGGACTTGGCCGGGTCATAGCGGTAGTGATGCTCCGGGGTGCCCGGCACCGGCAGCGGCGAGACAAGCTTTTCGACACGGGCAAGCGCGGCGCGCGTCTCGGTCCCCTCGCCCAGACGCGCCCAGGCGCGGCCTTCCTGAGCAGCGGCCTGGATGAACGCGCTCCCCTCACGCGGCGCGACCTGCCCGGCGGCCCGGGCGATACCAGCGGCCCGCCGGTAGTCCCCGGCGGTGAGCACCTGCCATGCCTGGGTCTCCAGGCACCACGCGGCGATCTCAGCATGGCCGGTCTCTCCCGCCAGCTGCGCAGCCGTGCGCAGGTGAGCAGCGGCGGCGTGATCTTTGTGCAGGTCGATCAGGCAGGTAGCGGCCAGCAGGGACAGCCACGCGCCCGTCACCAGCAGCCGCCGGCGCTGGGCCAGCGTGGCGCGAGCATCCAGCAGGCAGCCGACATACCCCAGATGCGCCCGCACCCGGCTCAGCAG